>OLNQ01001412.1_pt1 | contig 23083 bp, 13 predicted proteins | sample 1672821 | NCBI WGS metagenome assembly OLNQ01 (sample SAMEA3136727, study PRJEB25190) | human gut metagenome | biome: human gut; feature: human-associated habitat; material: faeces | place: Austria | collected 2013 | reverse complement strand
GTTTGATAGTCCTAGGACTTTTGTTTGATAGTCCTAGGACTTTTGTTTGATAGTCTGCGGAGTATTTTTCAATAGACAGGTGTCTATTGATTGATAGATGCGCGTCTATTGATTGATAGCCATTACCACTTCTTGATACCGTCAAAGACGTAGTCTAAGACCTTGCGATTGGCTTCGTCTATCTTGCTATCGTCAAAGTCGATGTAGATGTCGGTGACGGAGTTGTCAGCGTGACCGAGAGCGCGCCTTATGGTGTCCTTGGGGATGTCTAGCCGTGAGGCGAGGGTCGCCCACGTGTGACGCGCCCAGTAGGTGGTCAGTTCGTCACAGATAGGCTGGTACGTCCTGCGCCCTTGCTTGCCTATATGCACTCGACCGAGCTTCTTCAGTGCATCGTTGCAGTGAGCGATGTAGTCTTTGTAGTTTTTGTAGCCCTCGAAGACCCCGACAAGGAGCTTTTGCCCTTTGAGACGTGCTAAGAGCTTTTTGGTCTCTGGCTCGACCTTGATGGAGTATAGTCGACCCGTCTTGGCACGCTTGTACTCGATGCGTCCACGCTTAACCTCTGTGAGCCGTGAGAGGTCGACCATATTAATCCCGATAAGGCAGAATGAGAGGAGGAAGACGTCTCGATGCACGGCGAGGTCTTCGGGCAGGTCTAGCTGGACTATCTCCCGCAACTCTTCAACGGTCAAAGCGCGCTTGCGGGTCGGCTCTGTCCGTATCTTGAACCGCCTAAAGGGGTAGAGTGTCGTCCGCTCCTCATCAATAGCGTAGTTGAAGACCGCACGGATATTGCGTAGCGGTATAGCCCGCCCATTAGCTGAGCGACTAGTCTTAGCAAGGAACGATTCAAAGCGTTTGAGCCACGCTATGTCGACCTCCTCCCACGTGAGTTCCTCGCACCGCTTGTCAAAGGCTTGTATCCTGCGCATCGTTTGCCTGTACAGCCCTTTCGTCCCCTCTGCAGGTCTACTCTCGGCAAACTCCTCAAAGGTCGCCCAAAAGTTACCGCTGGGTACCCGCTTGATAGTTCTCGGGGATGTCAGTCCTAAGTACTCAGCGACCACAGCTCGTACCTCTGAGACGCCCTCGACATTATCTAGCGCACCCTCGTACTGTAGACGTATGAGTGCTTCTTGTAGAGCCACAAGACGCTCGTGGAGCATAGCATTGAGCATACGCGCCTCGGGGTGGTGTACGACCTCTCGCATCTCATCGTCCCACTGCTCGATGAAGACGCTCCAGCCCGTAGGCTCGACAACGCTGCGCCCCTTGAAGTTGTAGTACATAATGATAGGGTATGTGCCGTCTGCCTTGGCTCGTCTCCTATCTAGTCTTAGCTTTGCTCTCATATCCTCTATTTGTCCTAGTCGTCCTATCCGTTTCGGAGCTTTGCGTGATAGGGTCGTTTTAGCACCTTTCGCTCTCCCGCTAGTTGGTGGCTCCGTGGCAAAGTTAGCACTTTGTGCTGAAAATTTGCTGAAAATTGCGATAGATTGCGATGAATTACGATGTTTTGGCATGTTTTTTTTCCGATGTTGCGACAGAAAACTCGACAAAAACACCGCTTTTTAAACGAAAATAGAGCGGAAAATACCGCTCTATCAATCGTTTAACTATTTAGAGCGGAAAACGAGGCTCGAACTCGCGACCCTCAGCTTGGGAAGCTGATGCTCTACCAACTGAGCTATTTCCGCATCACAGCACCCTATCGGTTTGTGAGGACAAAGGTACGATATTTTTTGAAATATCGATACGCTCCCGAGGAGCACACCAAGGCTGACGCATCATCATGAGACTGTTGCAAAAGTCAACAGTCTCAAGCGAGGAATAGATGAGGTTACTATATATATATTATAATGTGTCACCCCTACCCTCTAATCTCTAATTTCTAATCTCTAATCTCTAATTACCCTCCTTTCTCGAATATCCACGTGGAAAATCTCAAATCTCCACGTGGATATTTTTTATTTTCCACGTGGGCGTGATTCATTTCCTCCGAAGTTTCATTTGATTCCTCCGAAGAATTTTTTCTTCCCCACGTGGAAAATAAAAATTCTCCACGTGAAGATTTCAAAATATCCACGTGGAAATCCGTTTTTGCCGACACGGATCCGCATCAATATGTTTTTGGTCCTAAATTATTGTAGCGATGCAGCGTTGAATTTCTTCAGCCAGGGGTGACGCATCATGAGACTATTGCAAGAGTCGACAGTCTCCTATGTGTTCCGAATGATGTATCTTTGTCTCTCGCGGGAGGGCGGGTGCCGAGCGCAGCTCTCTCCTCGATGTTTTCCCCTTATGCAATCTCACTTCTAGACAGATGAATAGTACCCCAGACAGCTCTGCCAGCCCCTCCACGGAGACTCGTATGTATGTGCCTCTGCACGTACACTCGCACTACTCGATACTAGATGGTATGGCGCCCGTCGAGAAGCTCATCGACAAGGCGGTCGCCTGTGGCATGCCTGGCATCGCTCTGACGGACCACGGCGCAATGTACGGGATTAAGAACTTCACCAACTATGCCAACGATGTGGTCAACGGGGAGAAGCTGGGGCAAATCAAAGCTCTCCGTAAGCAGATTAAGGAGCTGCAGGAGGCGCACGCTGAGGCGAGTGAGGTGGCACGCCTCGAGGAAGAGATTAGGGGAATCGAAGGAACGCTCTTTAAGGCTATCATCGGGTGTGAGGTCTACGTGGCTCGTAGGTCACTATATCTTAAAGACAAAGACCTCAAAGACCCGTACAATCCTACCCGCAGCATAGACCGTAGTGGCTACCATCTGATACTACTGGCGAAGAATCTCGTCGGCTACCGTAACCTAATCAAGATGGTTTCCATCGCATGGGAGCATGGGGAGTACTACAAGCCACGCATTGACAAGGAGCTCCTAGCGCAGCATCACGAGGGAATTATCGCCTCCAGTGCCTGCCTGGGCGGTGAGATAGCACAGCATATCTTACATGACCGCTTGGACGAGGCTCGTGAGGCTGCGCTCTGGTACAAGCAGACCTTTGGCGAGGACTATTACCTAGAAATCATGCTCCATCCGAGCAAAGACCCAGAGAGTAGCCAGGATACCTATACAAAGCAGCTCAAAGTGGCCCAGGAGGTGATAAAAATGGGTCAAGAGCTGGGAATCAAAGTGATTGCGACGAATGACACCCACTTCCTCAATGAGGAGGATGCCGAGGCGCACGACCACTTGATTTGTATGACAACCAATTCGCCAATCTCCGACCCGAACCGTATGCGCTACACCAAGCAGGAGTGGCTCAAGTCGCCAGAGGAGATGACGGCACTCTTTGCCGACTATCCCGATGTGCTGGAGAATACGCTGGAGGTGTGTGACAAAGTGGAGTACTATAGCATAGACCACGCGCCGTTGATGCCACACTTTGAGCTGCCCGGTGGCTTCGAGAGTGAGGACGATTACTTACGTCATCTCACCTATGAGGGCGCCAAGCGACGCTACGGCGACCCTATCCCGACGGAGGTGGTCGAGCGAATTGATATGGAGCTGGGGGTAATCAAGAACATGGGCTTCCCAGGCTACTTCCTCGTTGTGCAAGACTTCATCGCAGCAGCCAGAAAGCTGGGCGTACGTGTTGGCCCTGGACGTGGTTCGGCAGCTGGATCTGCCGTCGCTTACTGTCTCTCCATCACGCAGATAGATCCGCTCAAGTACGGCTTGCTCTTCGAGCGTTTCCTCAATCCCGACCGCATCTCTATGCCGGATATTGACATAGACTTCGACGATAAGAACCGATGGCGTGTCCTCGAGTGGGTGACAAATAAGTATGGTCGTGACCGTGTCTCAAACATTATCACACTCACGACGATGGCGACCAAGGGGGCTGTCAAGGGTGTGGCGCGCGTCGAAGAGCTACCTCTAGACCAGGCGAACAGACTTTGCAAGCTCATCCCCGACAGACCTCCCGAAGGGGTGAAGCATCTCTCGATCGACTGGATGATTAAGAACAATCAAGAGTTTCGCGAAGCATCGGTAAGCCAAAACACACAGTTGGCCAATACGATTCGCTACGCCAGCCAGCTGGAGGGGACCGCCAGCACGACGGGCGTCCATGCCTGTGGCGTCATCATTAGCGGGCCTCCTATTAGCGACGTGGTACCTCTCTCGACAGCGGTAGACCCGAACACCAACGAGCGCAAGCTGGTCGCTCAGTATGAGGGCAAGGTAATCGAACCGACGGGGCTGATTAAGATGGACTTCCTCGGGCTCCAGACGCTCAGCATTATCAATGACGCCTTAGACAACATCAAGGAGAGCTACGGCATCGACCTGGACATTGACTCCATACCCGTGGACGACCCGAAGACTTTCGAGCTCTACTCTCGAGGAGATACGGTCGGGACCTTCCAGTTTGAGAGCCCTGGTATGCGCAAGTACTTACAGCAACTAGAGCCGACCGAGTTCAAGGACTTAGTGGCTATGAATGCGCTCTATCGCCCAGGTCCTATGGATAACATTCCCACCTTTATCGAGCGCAAGCATGGACGGCAGGAGATAGCTTACGACTTGCCTGAGATGGAGCCTTACCTCAAAGATACCTACGGCATCACAGTCTACCAAGAGCAGGTGATGATCCTCTCTCGTGTGCTAGGCGACTTCACACGAGGCGACAGCGACAGCCTTCGTAAGGCGATGGGGAAGAAGAAGGAGAAGGAGATGGCAAAGTACCGCATCAAGTTCGTCGAGAACGGAGTCGCCAAAGGGCATCCACGTGACACCCTCGAGCGAATCTACGATGGATGGCAGAAGTTTGCTAGCTACGCTTTCAACAAGAGCCACTCCGTCTGCTACGCATGGGTTGCCTACCAGACGGCTTACCTGAAGGCGCACTATCCAGCTCAGTTTATGGCAGCACTGCTGACCTGCAATCAGAGCAAGTCGGACAAGCTCGCTAAGTACCTCGAGGAGGTGCAGCACATGGGTCTGGAGGTCAAGGGTCCCGACATCAATGAGAGCTTTACCGCCTTTTCGGCAAATAAGGACGGCGTGATACGCTTCGGTCTCGGTGGCATCTCGCACGTGGGACTATCGGTCGCGGAGTCTATCATTGCCGAGCGCAGAGAGCACGGCCCTTACGAGGATATCTACGACTTCTTCCAGCGCATCGACCTGACCACCTGCTCGCGTCGAGCACTAGAAGCTCTAGTACTGTCTGGAGCTTTCGACGGACTGGGTATCGAGCGCGAGGTGTACTTTGCCCCGATGCCTCAGACAGCTACAGCAGCCATCCCCACAGGACGAGATGAAACTTTCCTGACAGCTCTCATGCAGTACGGCAAGATTCTCGAGACGGAGCGCACACAGGTGCAGGCTTCGCTCTTTGGCGATAGCGATCCAGGCGTCAAGCTTCCCAAGCCCACTCCGCCCAAGGGTGTGGAGCCGTGGAGTCATCTGGAGCGACTTACCAAGGAGCAGACTTACATAGGTATGTACCTGAGCGCGCATCCTCTGGACCCCTATGCCTTTATCCTTGAGTATCTCTGCAACTGCCCCGCCACAGACCTGGACAAATATGCGGAGCTGGGACTCACACAGCTCACCAGCGCAGGACTAGTCACTAAGGTAAGACAGGGTATCTCGAAGAGAAACGAGCCCTACGCTATCATACACATTGAGGACACTTCGGGAGCAGGCGAGATACCTCTCTTTAGCAAGGATTATGTGAATTTCGGTAACTTTGCACAGGAAGGACTGGGAATCTTAGTGAAGATGACGGTCACTCCTAGTCGCTACGATCCGAATCGTCTATACCGCTCTGTGCAAAGCATACAGCTGCTCTCAGAGGTGGCGGAAGATGCTTTCAAGTCTATCCAGCTGACGATCGACGTAGGGCGCAAGGATGGTGAGGCGGGTAGTAGTAATAGTGCCCCTGATGAAGACTCCGACGAGGAGGACTATCTACAGACGAGTCCCGACACGCTGGAGGGTGCTATCGAACTGGGCAACGCAATCAAGGACAATCCTGGCAATACGGAGCTGGAACTAACCTTCACCTCCCCGCTAGTCGCCTACACGACTACAATGTACGCTCCGAGCATAAATCCGGGCAAGTGGCTCCTCGAGCTGCTCAAAAAGTATCAGATACGGTGTACCGTCCAGACAAAATAGATGATAGCTTGGCTACGGTGTGCTCACAGACAGACGAACAATTCAAGAAATAAATCATACCAACTTTCAAGATAAATTATATTAACTCTAATACACAACAACTATGGCAAAGCAGATAACCGATGCAAATGTAGCTGACCTCATGGCTGAGGGTAAGCCTATGATTATGGACTTTTGGGCTACTTGGTGTGGTCCCTGTCAGATGATTGGCCCGATGATTGACGAGCTCGCTGAGGAGTTCGACGGCAAAATCATCATAGGTAAGGTCAATGTCGACGAAAACAGTGACCTGCCCAGCCAGTACGGCGTGCGAAATATCCCAACGATTCTCTTCTTCAAGGGAGGAGAGCTGGTCAATAAGCTAGTCGGTGCTCAGAGCAAAGCTAAGCTCCAAGAGGAGGCTCAGAAGCTCCTTGACTAAATGACACGCACAGCGGAGCGCTCCACGGAGCCTCCGCCACGTCATAGTCCGTAGAGCCTGTCGCCAGTCAGCGACGCTCTCGACTACAAGCAAGAGGACTCCCTCGGCGTTAGGTCTGATGACCTGCCGAGGGAGTCCTTTTATTTTGCCGAGGGAGTCCTTATTATAAGAGCCCTCTTACATTGTGCTTACTGGGTAGGTAGCGGGTCTGCTCCTACCGGCGAGCGTACTGCGAGCGACCGAGCGAATAGACGTCTCCGCCGAGGCTGTCGACGGCGACAATGACAGGAAGCTCCTCGACACGCAGCTTGCGGATTGCTTCGGGTCCTAAGTCGTCGAAGGCAATCACCTCAGCCTCCTTGACGCACTTGCCCATCAGAGCTGCAGCTCCACCGATAGCGGCAAAGTAAACGCCCTGATACTTCTTGATAGCATCGACCACCTCTGGGCTACGCAAGCCCTTACCAATCATCACACGCAGCCCCTGTGCTATGAGCGTTGGCGAATAGGCATCCATACGTCCTCCCGTCGTAGGTCCGACAGAGCCGATGGGCTGTCCAGGCTTAGCTGGGCAAGGACCCGCATAGTAAACCACCTGCCCCTCGAAGTCAAAGGGCATCTCCTCGCCTCGCCCGAGCATCTCGACAAGACGCTTGTGCGCAGCGTCACGTGCAGTGTATATAGTCCCCGAGATGTAGCACATATCACCCGCTCTGAGCGGCGTGATCATCTCTGTCGTAAAGGGGGCACTCAGTATTTTCTTCTCTTCCATATCTCTATCTAATTTATAGTACGCCCTCTGCGTGACGTGTCGCATGACAACTGATATTGACTGCTACGGGTAGTCCTGCAATGTGCGTCGCACCCGTATTGATGGCAACGGCAAGGGCGGTCGTGTCTCCACCGAAGCCTGCGGGTCCGATGCCCATCTTATTAATCTCTTGGAGTAGCTCCTCCTCGACTTCAGCTACAGCGGGGTCCGGATGACGCTCCCCGATAGGACGTAGCAGAGCGCGCTTAGCCAGCTCAGCCGACCGCTCCATCGTACCACCGACGCCTATGCCGACGATGATGGGTGGGCAGGGATTACCGCCAGCATGGGAGATGGTGTCGAGGACAAACTGCTTAATGCCGGCCACCCCTTGACTCGGAGTCAGCATCGACAGTGCACTCTTATTCTCACTTCCGAAGCCTTTGGGCGCTACGGTGATGTGCATCTGGTCGCCCGGCACGATGCGGTAATGGATGACCGCGGGGGTATTGTCGCCCGTATTGTGACGATGTATCGGGTCGCTCACGACCGACTTACGCAGGTAGCCGTGCGTGTAGCCCCTGCGGACGCCCTCGTTGATGGCATCTTCGATTAGGTCACCCTCGACATGTAGGTCCTGACCCATATCAACAAAGATGACCGTCATTCCCGTGTCTTGGCACATAGGGGCGCGCTCGCTACGGGCTATGTGAACGTTTTCGATGATCGTGTTCAGTACATTTCGTGCTAGTGGCGAGCGGTCCTGCTCAGCGCCCTGCTGCATGGCAGCCTCGATATCGGGCGAGAGATTGACGCAAGCCTCTATGCAAAGCTTCTCCACCAGGTCGGTGATGGCTGTAGAGGATATTGTACGCATATGTTAAGTGTGTAAATAAAGTTGCTATATGATGAGCTACGGGATGAGTAGCTTGCAGCTGTACCGCTCGCCACCTCCCGTAAGGTTTACGATGTAGACGCCACGCCCGAGAGCGTAGTCAGTCAGTAAGAGTGACGCATTCCCGTAGAGCAGCGTCGTCACTAAGAGCCGCTGCCCAGAGCTTGCAAAGAGTTCTAGTTGCACAGGCTCAGCTCCAGAGCTCCATGACTTAGGCAGTAGGATGAAGAGTCGCTCGCCAGCAAGTATCACGCGAGGTGTGTCGTCTGGTGAGAGTGAGGGGTCGGTCCCCTGATCCTTGATATGTCCTGCCACGATGGGGTCTATCCAGTAGTGTCCTAGATAAGGCGCACCACCCAGCTGTGCCGGCTCCCAGCTAGTGCCGATGCGGTGCCAGGCGTAAGGCTCTTCGTGAGACTGTAGCTTACTAAGCAAGAGCGGAGCCTTGAGCGGCGTCGAGGCATCTGTTGTCTCTAGCGCAATGTAGTACCGCCCTGCAGGCAAAGTCACGGGATCAGTTCCCTCGACCGGTATGAAGGTCTCGAAAGCATCCGTCAGGCTACGCTCTCCAGAGCGCTCCACACCCTTGTCAAACCAGTTGTACTGTGGTGCTTGGAGTTGCTGCTTGTAAATCTGCTTGTCAGGTCGACCATCAGTCGCACTATAGATAGCAAGCTCTAGAGGTTGCCACGCATCCATAGCGCCCAGTACCGCCATCGTCCCGAGGTACTGCACCGATGTGTCTATGTCGTAGCGCACAGCGACCCCCGTCGTGGAGCCATCAGCTATACGTACCAGTACACTGTCGCGCATCAGACTGTAGAGCTGATGTGAGAGGCGCACGGGAGGAAAGGAGATAAAGGGGTTCAGCCCCTCTAGTACCGTCTGGTCACTCGTGGGGGCAAGATAGGGCTTGAGACACTTGTCATCAGGATAGCCCGTGAAGACTTCGCTCAGAGCGTAGTAGTAATCATTGATGGGAGAGCCACAGGAAGAGCTTCCGCCAGTGAGTGCCCCCACGAGGTGATGATTCTTGTCGAAGAGTCCCGACCCAGAGGATCCGACCGCCGTCGTCCCCGCATCCCACCTTTTGATATGCAGATGCGAGTCCACCCAACGGACCGGCACGAATGACATATCGTAGCTCTCCAGAGGTGGCTTCTCGTCGGCCCTATTGTAGCGCTGTACCGAAGTGCGAGGATGATGTATTCCTACGACTGGAGCGGGGAAGTCTCGCTCAGCATTCCACCCAGCGAAGTAGGGTCGATAGCTAGGCGGTATAGCGCACTGCCCCTGTGGTACATCAGGGCGCACACCCGTGATGCGGAGCAGACACATGTCGTGCTCCTCGTTGAAGGCGACCAGCTCGGCACCCGCTAGCGACTGCTCCAGAGAGCCATTGATGAGCGGGTCACCCGTAGGACTAGCATACTGAAAGAAGAAGACAGTCTGCTCTGCGCTCTGACGCACATAGTCGAGTGCTCTATTCTGATAGCTATTGTTGAGACAGTGCGCTGCCGTTAGCACGAGCGCATCCCCATCTTGGCGACTATTGTTGATGAGTGTGCCTGACGAGAAGAAGCGCCCCCGCACCACCAGCTGGAGTTCACTGCGAGCGATGCGACTCACCTCTGGATGTCGCACCGTCGCGTCCGTACACTCCAGACCTTTGACAGTAAACCAAGGAGCCCCAGGCTTACGGTCTCCACCCTTAGCCGGCGGGAGGTCATCCCCAATCGATGAGAGGAGTGCCGTCGTAATTCCCTCCAGTCGCCACGGGAGCTCGCCCCCAACCTCCTCGCTAGAGGCGGGGTAGTAGTAGATGGCTATGCGCTCGCCATAGAGTGGTGCCGTGGTAAGCGTCCGAGAGGCTCCGTTATTTGCCTCGGTAAAAGCGCCTCGCACCTCGCCCTCCTCACTCGTAATGAGTAGCATATCACCACGCTTCAGCTGATAGTCGACAAAGTAGAGCGTATTCCACCCCGGCTCTTCAAGCTGCAAGACGCCTCGCCAAGCTGGCGCCCCCGTAGCGGTCGTAATCCAATTGCCCCAGAGCTTCTCATCAGGGAGCTGACGATACTCCACGGCAGGCAACTCGAGGAGACGTAGTCCCGAGCTGGCTGACTCCTCAGCCTGACGAAGTCCACTGGTAGTTGCCGTGCGAGCGGTAGCCTGTAGCGTATAGGGTGTGACGGCACTGCGCAGTGCCGTCGCTGCGTCGTTGAGCTCGCTCACCAGCCCATCTGGTATAGGCATCGACAGCTGCGCTGTGGCGGATAGCCCAGACAGTAGCGTGAGGAGTACCACACAGAGGTGGAATCGGAGCGCAGAGCAGCGGTGCAGGAGATCCGCTAGAAGAGGAGTGCGTCTATTCATAGATTAGGAGACAATCTGCTTACAATTCACAAGATATACAGTGTCTCAAAGGTACAAAAAAAGGCTCACTCAGCACCTAGCACCCCTCCGCAAGGCACCCCTCCCCTACCCCCTAACCGCTACCCCCTATCCGCTCTAGCCATCTCGTGCAACCGTCGCACAATGCGTCACCCCTGCCCTCTAATCTCTAATTTTCCTCCTTTTTCGAATATCCACGTGGGAAATCTCAAATCTCCACGTGGATATTTTTTATTTTCCACGTGGGCGTGATTCATTTCCTCCGAAGTTTCATTTGATTCCTCCGAAGAATTTTTTCTTCCCCACGTGGAAAATAAAAATTCTCCACGTGGAGATTTCGAAATATCCACGTGGAAATCCGTTTTCCTCGACACAGCACCGTGTCGATATGTAGTCGGCTCTAAATTATAATGCGTCAGCCCTGCTCCGCAAGGCACCCCTCCCCTACCCCCTAACCGCTCCAGTCATCTCGTGGAACCGTCGTACTATATGAGACTGTTGCAAAAGTCTCACAGTGCGTCAGTCTTGAAAATTTTCCCTCCCCGCCTCTGGGGTCTCTCGAGATTTGATTATATTTGTATCGAAGAATAGAATCAAGCTCCTAGCACAGATGCGCTCCAGGAGACCTCTAACAGAAATGATATGATGGACAAACAACAGAAACGACTCACACCACACGTAACCAACGAAACGAACCAACTCCGCAAGGTAGTCCTCGGTCTACCTCATGCGCTCGGCACACCGCCAACTCTCGAGGAGACCTACGATGCGAAGAGCTATCAGGCGGTCTTGCGAGGGGACTACCCCACGGAGCAGTCGGTGGTGCGTGAGATGGAAGGCTTCCTCGCTATCTTGCAGCGCCACGGTGTGGAGGTGTATCGTCCTGAGCCTCTAGAGGGGTGCAATCAGATTTTCGCACGAGATGTCTCCTTCGTAATCGACGAAAACCTCTTTGTGGCGCATATGATACCCGATAGGAGACGAGAGGTGGATGCATTCGCCCCAATCTACGACCTCTTCGAGCCGAGCAGCGTGGTGCATCTACCCGCTGATGTGCGCGTGGAGGGGGGCGATGTAATCCTCTATGACGACATTCTCTTCGTCGGTTGCTGCGAGCCAGGAGCCTTCGGGCAGTTTAAAACTACGAGGACCAATGAGCGGGCGGTGGACTTCTTCCGTGAGTTCTTCCCGCACAAGCGGGTCGTCCCCGTACCGCTATACAAGCATGACCAGGACCCTCTGCGTGGTGTGCTACACCTAGACTGCGCCTTCCAGCCCGTGGGGCGTGGCTTCGCTGTCTTTTATCCCGAGGGAGTCGCCTCCAGAGAGGCACGCGGCATCATTGGCGAAGTCTTTGGCCAGGACAAACTGCTGACCATAACGGCCGAAGAGGCGGTAGAGATGCATACGAACTTCTTCTCACTCTCTCCCGAAGTGGTCTGTGTCGAGGCGGGCGCTGATCGTCTACAGCGCTACCTTCGCGAGGTGGCTGGCATGACCGTCGAGGAGGTGCCTTACAGTGAGATATCCAAGCAGGGTGGCTTACTACGCTGCTCCACATGTCCCCTAGAGCGCGCATAGCAGATGGCAAAGGTCAAGACTATCTATAAGTGTAGTGCCTGTGGGGCTACCTACAGTCGCTGGCAAGGACAGTGCAACGAGTGCCAGGAGTGGAACACCATCGAAGAGCAACTAGTCCAGCCGACGACCGCATCGGGGCGGACGACCCCAGCACAGGATATACAGCGCAAGTTGACACAAATCCAAGAAAAAGCGGGGTGGGACGGTCTTCACTCCGAGGAGGTACGCCCCATACAGCAGATTGTGGGGAGCGAGGAGAGCAGAATAGACCTACACGATGAGGAGCTCAATCGTCTCCTCGGTGGCGGACTGGTGCAGGGCTCCTTTACCTTGCTGGGTGGCGAGCCAGGCATCGGTAAGTCGACGCTAATCTTTCAGACAGTCCTGCGCTGCCCAGAGCTCAAGACGCTCTACGTATCGGGCGAGGAGAGTGCGCAGCAACTCAAGCTACGCGCTGACCGCATCGGCATACACTCGGAGCAGTGCCTCATCTACTGCGACACCGACCTGGACAACATCCTTCTGAAAGCACTGCAGATAGCACCCGACCTACTCGTCATCGACAGTATCCAGACGGTTACGACTGCGCGCTCGGAATCTTCGCCAGGCTCCATCAGTCAGATTAAGGAGTGCGCCAACCTGCTCCTGCACTTTGCCAAGAGCAGTGGCATCCCTGTGATTGTCATTGGGCACATCAACAAGGAGGGCTCCATCGCGGGTCCGAAGATTCTAGAGCATACGGTGGACACGGTCCTGCAGTTTGAGGGTGACAAGCAGCATCTCTATCGTATCTTGCGCAGTCACAAGAACCGCTTTGGCTCTACCGACGACCTAGGCATCTACGAGATGAATAGCTCGGGACTGGTCGCCGTGAGCAACCCCTCGGAGCATCTCATCTCGGGTAATACAGAGGGACTCAGTGGGGTCGTCGTCGCCTGCGCCGTGGAGGGCATTCGCCCTATTATGATTGAGACGCAAGCTTTGGTCAGCTCCGCTATTTACAACAATCCGCAGCGGTCCACCACGGGCTTCGACTTGAGGCGACTCAACATGCTGCTGGCGGTTTTGGAAAAGCGGGCCGGCTTTAAGCTGATCCAGAAAGATGTCTTCCTCAATATCACAGGCGGTATCAAAATCAACGACACCGCCGTAGACCTCGCTGTACTCTGCGCCGTCCTCTCCTCCAATCTGGACATAGCGGTCCCCTCGAAGACCTGCATGACGGGTGAGGTGGGGCTCGCAGGCGAGATACGAGCCGTGAGCCGCATCGAGCGACGCATCGCGGAGGCACACCGCCTAGGCTTCACGCGCATATTAATTCCCAAGGCGAATGCTAAGAGCCTACAGCGACAGAGTTACGACATAGAGATTGTGCCGTGTGACCGAGTGGATCACGCCTTCAGGACACTCTTCTCACAAAGACAATAGACTGACTATATATAATAATGAGTAGGATGAATTGGGATCAGCTGATCTCTAATCGACGCTTCGGGGCTTCACTGCCTGAGAAGTCAGGCGCACTCGGTGGAGGGATGGAGATGCGTACGGAGTTTGACCGGGATTACGACCGGCTAATCTTCTCGGCACCCTTTCGCCGGTTGCAAAATAAGGCGCAGATTTTTCCCTTGCCCAAGAGTATCTTCGTACATAACCGCCTGACGCATAGCCTAGAGGTGAGCTGTGTGGGGCGCAGTCTAGGTAACTACATAGCGTGCCGTCTGACGGACAATCAGGATACACCCCATCGGGGTAGTATCGCTACGGTTGTCTCGGCGGCCTGCCTAGCGCACGATATGGGCAATCCTCCCTTCGGACATAGTGGCGAGCGGGCTATCCGCGCCTACTTTACCGAGGGGAATGGTCGCCAGTGGTATGACGCCGTCGTAGGAGAGGGTCACCCGTGGGAGGACTTCGCCTACTTCGAGGGCAACGCTAACGGCTTTCGCCTGCTGACACATCAATTTGAGGGACGCAGGCCAGGGGGCTTTGCATTGACCTACACGACCCTGGCTGCTATCGTGAAGTACCCGTGGTCCTCCGCAAGAGCACCTGAGAGCGGGAAGTTCGGCTATTTCCAGTCGGAGCAGGCCGCCTATCTCGATGTAGCGGACTACCTAGGCATCCTGCCGGTAGACTCCGCCACGGGGCACTACGTGCGTCACCCGCTAGTTTACCTCGTAGAGGCCGCCGATGACATATGCTATCAAGTCATGGATGTGGAGGATGCTTACAAGCTACGCATCTTGAGCTACGAGCGTACTGTGGGGCTGCTCCTACGCTACTTCCCCGCAGATAGTCACGACCATGTGCTGGCTACGATGGAGGCTATCGGAGACCGCAATGAGCGGATAGCCTACCTGAGAGCTAAGGCTATCAATATCCTCGTGGAGGCGTGCGCCGAGGTCTTCATCGAGCATGAGGAGGAGATACTGCGTGGCTCTTTTGCAGGAACCCTAGTTAGCAGGATGCCCGAAGTGCTCTATGCAGCTTATCGAGCTAATAGTGCTGTAGCGCAGAGTGAAATCTACACGGCGCGGGCGGTCATTGACGTGGAACTAGCGGGGCATAGAATCTTCTCAGAGCTAATCGACAAGGTGATGCATTCGCTCCTCCATCCAGACGACGCTTACAGTCGCACACTCCTCTCGCTCGTGAGCAGCCAGTACAACCTGCACGAAGAGTCTATATACGGTAAGCTCCAATGCACACTCGACTACATCTCTGGGATGACCGATCCCTACGCGCTAGACATCTACCGGCGCATCACTGGTATGAGCCTTCCGGCGATCTAGAAATTAGAGATTAGAAGTTAGAGGTTAGAGGTTGGAAGCTTGAGGTTGAAAGGCAAAGTTCGTCCGGATTATTTGACAGAGACCCCGTCGGCGAGCAGTCGTTCTTTTTGAGACTGTTGCAAAAGTCAACAGTCTCAAAATCTTGCTTGCAAGATTGTCTAGACTTTGCAGAAAGGATGAAGCGCAAGGCGCTGAGGGTGAGGTCTGAAGGGAGCATACCTCCGTATGTGACCGAAGCCGAATCCCGAAAGCAACACAGCGATTCGCCTTTATGCAACAGTCGTTCTTTTTGTACATTTGCACCGTATGTCAGTAGAGCAGATACCGCTCGCGGAGCGGATGCGTCCTAAGACGCTTGAAGAGTATGTCGGACAGTCACACCTGGTCGGTGCGAATGCCCCGCTGCGTGTCATGCTCGAGCGGGGACATATCCCCTCGATGATTCTATGGGGTCCTCCGGGTGTAGGCAAGACTACACTGGCACGTCTCCTCTCACAGATGATGCAGTGTCGCTGCTTCAGTCTGTCGGCGGTAGGCTCTGGCGTAGCTGATGTGCGCAAGACCCTCCAGGAGGCCAAGGAGGCGCAGACGGGTCTCTTCTCACAGCATCAGGGGAGACCGATTCTCTTCATCGACGAGATACACCGCTTCTCCAAGTCCCAGCAGGACTCCCTACTAGCAGCTGTCGAGCAGGGAGTCGTAACGCTAATTGGAGCCACGACGGAGAATCCCTCCTTTCAAGTAATTCGTCCGCTCCTCTCTCGCTGTCAAGTCTTCGTCCTCAAGCCCCTAGAGCATAGCGACCTCTCCCAGCTTATCGACCGTGTCTTCGCCACCGATTCGCTCTTCTCTCGCTATCAGGTGACCCTAGAAGGCACGGACCGCGAACTACTCATCCATCTAGCCGGTGGGGATGCCCGCAAGCTCCTCAACCTCCTCGAGATGACGCTGTCGATGGCTCTGGAGCAGCACCCAGACGACACCACGGTTCAGTTGACCGGAGAGACAATTGCCAGTGTGGCACGGCAGCAACCCGCTGCTTTCGACCGTGATGGAGAGTTGCATTACGATATCGCCTCCGCTTTTATCAAGAGCATCCGTGGTAGCGACCCTGACGCAGCACTCTACTGGATGGCACGACTAATCGAGGGAGGGGAGGAGCCACGCTTCATAGCGCGCCGTGTGGTCATATCAGCAGCCGAGGATATAGGCTTGGCAAATCCGCAAGCGCTGGTCGTAGCGCAGGCAGCCGCCGATGCGGTCGACTTCATCGGATGGCCCGAGGGGCGCATACCACTCGCCGAAGCTGTGGTCTACCTTGCAGGCTCTCCTAAGAGCAACTCCGCCTACCTCGCCATTGATGCTGCCCTTGCCAAGGTGCGTGAGACGGGCAATCTGCCAGTGCCTCTACATCTACGCAATGCGCCTACACAGCTGATGACCGACCTCGGCTACGGCGTCGACTACCACTACCCACACGACTACCCCAAGCACTACACACAGCAGCAGTACCTACCAGACGAGCTGCGCGATACGCAGTTCTACACACCGCAAGATGTAGGGCAGGCTGAGCGCACCATCAGCAGTTACCTGGACTTTATCAACCGGGAGGACGGAGAGTAGTTAGCTATTGTTGCGACACCCTTTGCCGACCCTCTCATCGCTCGCTATGGAGACAGTTGCAAAAGTCAATAGTCTCACAAGGAAAGTCGCTTTCGACAACTACTCCACTGAGAAGGTCAGAAGAGTGCAAAAGCTCCTTAATAACAGACCTCGCAAGAAACTAAACGTCCTAACTCCTGGACAGCTTTTTTATCAAAAGCTCGATGAAACCAATTCAGTTGCATTTGATAGTTGAATCTACAGTGCTTTAGTACGCTTCGTGTTGCACTTACTCCTGGAAATTGCGTACTGTGAGGAAAGGAACAAATCAATAGACAGCCCAGCGACTCAACAATAAAGGGGACTCAATCGCCAATGTCGCGATCGAGTCCCCTCGTATTATTCAGTTGCTGACACATTCGTCAGTACCAACATAGTCTACATAACGCTCACTGCATAGTCCACCATCGCCATAATGAGCGGACTGTCCTCGACTGTGGAGACTGACGTCTAAACTCCTAATTAGTTTCAAAGAGACGAATCGTCAACTTAAACTCCGGTTTGCTCATTGCGACGAACGAAGACATCTGATTGAAGAAACACCCCCACGAATTATTCGAATCGTATGAGTCGGAAGCCCAAAAATAGCCCATGACATCACGCTCTAATACACTTTCTGACCCAGGCTTTATTAGCCCAGAAGCTGGAAAGTACCTAACGACGTCATGCTCCGTAGAACTCGTCCAAAAGCTAGGCTTTACCACATCGTCAATGATCGTCGAGGCGCTTGCACCCTTGAGAGGTCGTGCTGTCACTTTCATCACCAGATGATTGTCTAGCCGTGTACATTCGTACTTCCAGGCAGAGACAAAGTCTGTTCCTTTGAATCGTACGGCATAGGCTACTCCCGAGATTCCTCCTCTGTAGTCATTCTTTGAGGAAACCGTTCTTCCCTTAATGGTGACGGTCTCTAACGCATCTTTGACAATGGTTGGGGTCATAAAGTTACTACCTAGATTCATGCTGAATGAAGGAACAATTGACATCAACTCTTCATGACTAGGCAGATGATACTTCTTGCCTGCAATAGTTATATCGCTAAACTTAGCGACAGCGTCTTCAAATGTAAAGTAGCCACTTTCACTCGTCGCATGAGTTTTGACAAATCCCGTCCCGCTAGGGTCGATATTATACTCTGCTACATATTCTAGTGGCAACCTATTGGTCGGAGCAGGGGTTGCTTTGGATTCTCTATGGATCTTAATTTCTTGTGGAGTAGCATCTTTGTGTAATGCTTTTGCTTCCAGTATAAAGTCAGCTTCTTTTTCTCCAGCCTTTACCAGAAAGCTCTTCTCTACTTGATCAATTACAATCTCATCCTTGTTCCCAGATTTGAGCGAGATAGTAAAGTCTTCAGAGGCTAGCGATGTGCTAACCTGTGGCCTACCAGCTTGATCTACAGCAGTACAGATACCTGCAACAAAGCCCTTTCCACCCGCAGCATCAAAAGTTCTCGGCTCAGCCTTGAACTTGTAAGTCAATCTACCTTTGCGACTGATAGTTAAAACTTGAGACTCTTCGCCAGCACAGGAGGCAATTAGCTCAAATGTCGCATCATTGCCCATAGCCACATTAAAAGATTTAGTGGCATCATCCACTGTAATCTCTTTGTTTTCTGCCTTGAGAGAAAGGGTGAAGTCACTTGGCTCAAGAGCTTTCTCTGAAACTATCTCGCCCGATGCATTTGTGATTTTACAGAGTCCAGAGACTGTCCCAATTCCGCCCATTGCAGTAAAGACAGCTGGTGTAGCGACAAATGAGTAGCTGACTTCTCCCCCACGTACTATAGTTAATACCTGAGAGTTTTTCGTCACTTTTTCGACCGTCGCTATAGCCTCTAGCTCAAAAGTTGCTGTTGATCCCTTAACTACGACAAACTTCTTAGTATCGTTGTCAATTGAGATTTGGCTATCATCGCCAGACTTGAGCCTTAGTGTGAATTCGCTCTTGGTAAGAGGCCTTTCTGAGACTTCTATGCCCTCTGCGTTGATCTCCTTTAAGACACCTGTTACAAGTCCATCTCCACCTTGAGCTGAGAATGCATCTGGAGTCGCTTTGAACTCCGCCTTAAAGGTGCTTTCAGTGGGGGCAGGTAAGTCTGGACAAGAGTTGGGACTTTGACACGAAGCTATGGCTAGCATAGATAGAAGCAGTGTCACGACCACTTTCACATTACAAAGTGCTTTCATATTATAAATCTTTTGTTTAGTAGGTTTCGATATTTCCACAAGCTAGCGTATAGACGACGCAACTAGGTGACTTCAAAGTGGACTGCGTTGTAGATACAGAGACGAGTGTAAAGCTTAACACACGACTCTTCCAAACAGAAGAATAAGTAGAATTCGTTTCATACCTTATAGGATAAGAGTCCATAGTTCTAGATAGGAGCTGGCTCCTGTTGTTTTCAATCGCTAATATAGAAACATTATTTGAACTAGCCAACTCTTGTTCAAGGGCATCCGGAGCAGGGCGAGCTCCACTCCAAATTGCATTTTGGAGTGGAAAATACGAGCTACACACCCCCCTGGCTGAAGAAATGCAACGCTGGATCGCTACAATAAGACTGTTGCAAAAGTCAATAGTCTCACAATAATTTAGACCCGACTACATATCAACACGACACTATGTCGGGGGGGAAAATGGATTCTCCACGTGGATATTTCGAAATCTCCACGTGGAGAATTTTTATTTTCCACGTGGGGAAGAAAAAATTCCTCGGAGGAATCAAATGAAACTTCGGAGGAAATGAATCACGCCCACGTGGAAAATAAAAAATATCCACGTGGAGATTTGAGATTTCCCACGTGGATATTCGAGAAAGGAGGGTAATTAGAGATTAGAGGTTAGAAGTTAGAGATTAGAGGGCAGGGGTGACGCATTGTGAGACTATTGACTTTTGCAACCGTCTCAAACCGTATCACTTCTTCGATAAAGGATGCACGAGGTGGCTGATTGTGTGAATTCACTACCTTTGCATCGGAGAGGCTGTCACAGCACAGATGCGCTCTACTGCTCAGCAGATTCTATGGTGCAATATCAAAACAATAAGACTACTGACGAGCGGGTTCTACCCTCCTCTCGCTCGCAGCGTATCGCCCGCAATACGCTCTTCCTCTTTGTGCGCATGGCGGTGGTCACACTCCTCTCGCTCTACATCTCTAGAGTACTACTGGCTGCACTCGGAGTGAAGGACTTCGGTATTTATCAGGTGGTGGGAAGCTTGGTGACTGCCTTTGGCTTTGTCAATGGAGCGATGGTCTCTGCCACACAGCGCTTCTACTCCTACGAGCTGGGGCGTGGTAACGAGCCTGGCGTAGGACGCATCTACAGTGTCTCAATCGTGGTGCAGCTACTGCTGGTCTTGCTGGTATGTGCAGTGGCGATTCCCTTCGGACTATGGTACGTGCCGAGCCATCTGGTGGCTCCACCCGAGCGACTGACGGTGGCACTATGGATTTACTTTATATCTCTGGGGACTTTTGCGGTCAATATGCTACTCACTCCGTTCCAAAGCCTTATTGTCTCCCACGAGCGGATGAATCTTTTTGCAGGACTCAGCATCCTAGACATCTCGCTGCGACTGGGAGCGGTGCTTCTCCTCAAGGGCTACGCTGGCGACCAACTCCTGCTCTATCCTATCCTACTTCTTGCTGTCAGCGGGGTGATGGCACTCTGCTATGTGGGGAGTACGAGGCGTCTCTTCCGTCAGGTTCGTTTTCGCTTGGTGCGAGAGAGGTCGGCCTATCGAGAGATACTTGCCTACTCGGGGTGGAACCTCTTTGGCAATCTAGCTGCTGTAGCCCAGACGCAGGGCATTAACATCGTCTACAACTACTTCTTCGGTCCCCTACTGAACGCGGCCTTTGGCATTGTCAACTCGGTGCGAGGAGCTCTTCTTACATTCGCCAACAACTATCAGATGGCGGCCAATCCGCAGATTATCAAGTCGTACGCGGCAAAGGAGCATGAGTACCTTCACAAGCTTATATGCGCCAGTGCTAAGATCTCCTACTTACTGATGCTATGTGTGGTGATTCCTTTCGCTCTGGACCTGGACCTACTACTCCGCTTATGGTTAGTCAAGCCTCCTGAGTACGCCTCTCTACTGCTCCAACTGACGCTCATCGTGCTACTTATAGAGAGTCTCTCGGGAGCTCTCATGACGGGTATCCAAGCGACTGGTCGTGTCCGAGCCTACCAAGTGGTGGTAGGGGGTATGATTATCATGATTCTGCCACTCTCTATGCTTGCTTTTTGGCTAGGAGCTCCTCCAGAGTACTCTGTATATATCAACATACTGGTCTCCATAGCTTGCCTAGCAGTACGGCTGGGATTCTCATACAAGTATCACGCACTAGGGGTCGGCTACTATCTAAAGCGCGTACTGCTGCCCATCCTACCGCCCACCATCGTCATGACTCTAGGGGCTTATCTCTATCGGCATCTACTTCCTTACGCCGGCTCTCTCTGGGGACTACTAGTAGCGTCGCTCCTTCTGGGCGGTCTATGCCTGCTGGTCATCCTGACGGTCTCGCTGACGGTCGAGGAGAGACGCCTCGTCAAAGGGTATCTACACCTCTCCAAGCGGCGACCAGCTCCCGACGACTTATCGGACTAAGCAGATGAAGACAAAACGCATTCATATACTGACCCATCCTCTAGGGGCGAACTATGGTGGCATTATGCAGGCGTACGCTTTGCAGCAAGTGCTACGCCAAATGGACTACGAGCCAGTGACGCTAGACATTCCCTTCGACCGTCGCTCTCCACTTAGGCGATGGGCTGAGGCTCAAGTGCGAACCATCAAGCGGTTCGCCTACGACCGGTCTAGAAAGTCTGAGCGTGTCGTGTTGCAGCATACGGCGCGCTTCGTAGAGCAGCGCATCACACGCTCGTCACCGCTCCGCAGTGACGAACAGCTACGAGAGTACTACCGCCAGCACCCAGCCTATGCCTATATCGTGGGTAGTGATCAGGTGTGGCGACAGCTATTCGTCCCGATGCTGGATGATTACTTCCTACGCTTTATCCCCGAGACAGATACGGTGCGACGCATCGCCTATGCGGCTTCCTTTGGCGTAGATCCAATCGACATTGACCCTGAGCGAACGGCTCTCTATAGTGAACTCTTGAGCCGCTTCGTGGGCATTTCGGTGCGAGAGCTGTCGGCTGTATCAGTCTTAGAGCGACGCTTTGACGCTCCAGCGCAGTGGGTGCTCGACCCGACAATGCTCATCACCAAGGAGGAGTATGTCGCCCAGCTTGGTCTGCGTGAGAAGCCCTCAGCAGATGTCTTTGCCTATATGCTCACAGACACTCCGTACAAAGAGCAGCTTGCTCAGCAGGTAGCTCAGGAGCACCATACAGGATGCCAACTTTTCGCCCCGTGGCGACACTGGACGGAGCGAGGAGGACAACTAGAGGATTGTATCTTACCTCCCGTAGAGGAGTGGCTCGAGGGGATTCTAAATGCTCGCTGTGTGGTGACAGATTCCTTTCACGGAGTGGCCTTATCGCTCATCTTTGGCAAGCCCTTTGTTGCCATTGTCAACGATCGTGGCGGATGTAGTCGCTTCGACACCCTAATCAAGCTCTTTGACTTAGAGAGCCAGCAAGAAGGAGCCTATGAACTGGTCTCATCGCCTAAGCCGTACGATGTAGCGACCGTTGCGAAGCGGATGGCAACTCATCGGGCGAAGTCACTGGCGTTCCTACAGACCGCCCTAGCGTAATAAGTCGACAGCCCATAATAAGATATGAGAAGAGCCTGCCACGATGTCGTGACAGGCTCTTCTGTTGCTGTGGCGAGGCACTCTGCACAATGGCGCAGTAAGCCCCGCACATATTGATGCGCTTCGGATCCGACTAGCGGAGACCGCGGAAGCGTAGGAGTGGCTCGATGTCGACCTCCTTGTGTCCGGTGAACTGCTCGAAGAGTACCATCAGGTCCTCACTGTTACCACGAGAGAGGAGGATGTCAGCAAGGCGCTGACCGTTCTCACGGGTCATACCACCGTTAGCCTCGATCCAAGCGTATACCTCGTTGTCTACAGCCTCGCTCCAGAGGTAAGAGTAATATCCAGCAGAGTAGTCGTTGCTCCAGATGTGACGGAAGTAAGGTGAGCGGTAGCGGGGTGGTATCTGCGCATTGAGCATTCCGTACTTAGTGAGTGCTTCCTGCTCAAATGCCTGAACGTCATCAACCTTATCACCTACAGCGAGTGCATGCCAGCACTGGTCGATGAGTGATGCGGCAATGTTCTCACCGATTGAGTAAGCTTGGTTGAAGTTGCCAGCAGCGATCATCTTCTCACGTAGCTCAGCAGGCATCTGCTCACCAGTCTTGTAGTGCTTAGCATAGTTGGCAAAGACAGTAGGCTCAGAAGCCCAGTGCTCGTTGAACTGTGAGGGGAACTCGACGAAGTCTCTCGACACGTTA
>OLNQ01001411.1_pt1 | contig 23088 bp, 36 predicted proteins | sample 1672821 | NCBI WGS metagenome assembly OLNQ01 (sample SAMEA3136727, study PRJEB25190) | human gut metagenome | biome: human gut; feature: human-associated habitat; material: faeces | place: Austria | collected 2013 | reverse complement strand
ACACCACACGTTGACACAGGTGATTATGTAATCGTTGTTAACGCTGAGAAGATCAAAGTAACCGGTAAGAAATTAGAGCAGAAGATCTACTACAATCACTCTGATTATGTAGGTGGTATGAAAGAGACTACCTTAAAAGAAATGTTAGCAAAACATCCGGAAAGAGTTATCGAGCACGCAGTAAAAGGCATGCTTCCAAAGGGACCTTTAGGAAGAGCAATGATTAAGAAACTTTTTGTTTATGCTGGACCAGAGCATCCACACGCAGCTCAGAAACCAGAAGAATTAACATTTTAGTTAACTGAGAGGAGGAAATAACAATGGCTACAGAAAAGTATTATGGAACAGGTAGAAGAAAAAGCAGCATTGCAAGAGTATATGTAATGCCTGGTAAAGGAAATATAACAATTAATAAGAGAAGTATTGATGAATACTTCGGATTAGAAACATTAAAGGTTATCGTACGTCAGCCATTAGCAGCAATCGATGCTGTTGATAAGTTTGATGTAATCATCACAGTACACGGTGGTGGATACACAGGACAGGCTGGTGCAATCAGACACGGCATCTCAAGAGCATTACTTCAGGTAGATTCAGATGCTTACAGACCAATTCTTAAGAAAGCTGGATTCTTAACAAGAGATTCAAGAATGAAAGAAAGAAAGAAACCAGGTCTTAAAGCAGCTCGTAGAGCACCACAGTTTTCAAAGAGATAGTTATATCAAAACACACAACCCCCGAAAAGCCTATGCTTACGGGGGTTTTCTTTTTTTAAAAGTGTGTTAAAATATACAAAAATCAGTGCGTAATACACAAACAATACACAAGCAATACACAAGAAAAATGGTATCTTGTGCAAGATTTTAACAGTCTTGTGCAAGATATTGATTTAACAAAAAAGGTGCCGATTAGGCACCAATTTTTTTACAATATTCAATTATGGCAGAGCGAGCTTCTCTCTTGGTTCGGCAATGTACTTTATAGCCATCTTTAAAAATAATATCATAACCATCATGCATATTCCCGGTAATTCCTGAAATTAATTCTTTGTTTTTATCTGCAACCTGCATAGTATCAAAAAAGCCTTCCTGATCTTTTCTAATTAAATCCTGTATATAAGAATTAATAGACATCCCTTTTTGGTTTGCAAGAACTTTAATCGTATTCTTCATACCCTTTGGTACCGCAAGATGTATTCTTTCATAGTGTTCATTATAGAATTGTTGTTTGTACTTGTTTTTATTCATAAGTATCACCTACTTAAATTTTATTTATGGCTTCAAGCTTATAAGGTAGGTCAATATGTGTATAAACAGCTCTGGTCACATTCTGTCCCTTATGCCCCACAATTTGTTGAAGAATGCGTTCATCCACACAAACTTCTGTTAAAAGACTAATGCACGTATGTCTTGCATCATGTGGTCGGTGTCCTTTATAAGTTGGTTTCTTTTTATCTTCAACAGGTACTAATTGACCCATATTTAATTGAACCATTACAGGAACCCAATAGGAATCATAATAATTACGATAAGTAAAATGTTTTTCACTTGGGGAGCAGATTAAATAATCACTATTTTTTTTCATCCAATATTCAAATAAAGGAACAATCTTTTCTGCAATTGGAACTTCTCTAATACCGGTAGCAGTCTTAGATTCTTTCACAAAAAACCATCTTTCTTCAAGATGAATATCTTCTTTCTTTAAGTCTAGTAATTCGCCTATTCTAAGTCCTGTATATATTAGAATTAAAACAACTGAAACATACTCATTGGAATCCTTAGCATCCCAAATGGCTTTAATTTGCTTTTTGCTAAAAGGTTTTCTATTAAAAGCATTAGGATTACCAGCTGATTTAATATCTATGTATTTTATCAATTCTCTTTTTTCAGGCGGTAAATATTCGTGTATTACGGCATAATCATACATAAGACCTAGTAGGACCTTATATTTTCTTAAGGTAGGATAGTTTTTACCTGATTTGTCAGCTATTTGTTGTAAGTGATCTAGCTTAATATCAGTTAGTACCATATTTTCAATATCTGAGCATAGTTTAAATGCTGCTTTATATCCTTTCACATTTGATTCTGACACCGTTGGAAAATGTTTTTCTGACCACTTTTCATACAATGTTTTAAAAGTTAATCTTCCAACAGTTAAATCATAAGGATTTTCGTTATAATCCGCCAGGGCTTGTAAGGCTTCTTTCTGCGTAGCATAATAACCTAAATTACCATAAATTTGTTTAGCCTTTCCATCAACTAAACATCGTTGTAAAGTAATTCTGACTCTCCAAGGTTTTCGTCTTTTTCCTGAAAGCTTATGTACGCTTCCGTATCCATTAGGTAATCTCATATTGTATTCCTTTCTCCCTAAAAAAGGGTATAAAAATAACACCCATCCACAGAACAATAGTTCTGATTGACCGGGTGCTCCAAGGAATGATACAATACGATTTGTAGTATGTGGTGTATTGCATCACTTTGGAGCTGGTCCTTAGTGGCTGGCTCTTTTATTTTAGATTCTAAACCTTTCGATTTCGAGGGGTTGAATGTTGACTAAATATTAACTAAGTATTGACTAAACGTTGACTAAATGCTTCGATTTGATATAATATACTTAACAAGAGAACCGAAAGCTAGATTGAGCCTAGCTTCTGGTTGTGATAGTAAGTTAAGAAGTAACGTCTACCTTTACCAGAGAGAGGACGTTACTTTTTTGCATTAATGATAGCTAATACAAGAGTTATAACAGCGCAAAGCATAATTACAAATTCGAATAAATCTCCATATGTAACCATTGGCATCAGCTCCTTTCGTAGAATACAGAAGCCAGCCAACCGCCCCTTCGGTTCCCCTGGTAAGCATATTATATTTTCAAAGTACTTTTAGTTAGTCTTTTTTCTTATGTCAAAAATTCTTAATCACACCAACTGAATTATATCCAAACTCAACGATGTAATTTAAAGCTTTCCTCGTAACTCAACAACTTTACCTATAATACGTACAGGCTTTTCCAAAATTTCGTTATTGGAGAAATACATAGGTTCATAGTTTGGATTGTTAGATAAAAGAGCAATACCATCATTGTATTTTTTTAAACGTTTACAGGTGGCTTCATCACCATTAACTGTAGCAATAACTATATCACCATCTTCTGCATCAGATTGCTGGCGAACGATTACTACATCATTTTCACACATTCTTGGTTCCATTGAATTTCCTTTTAATTTTAAACCAAAAAAAGAACCTGTTTTAGATAACTCTTCAGTAATTTCTTCTGTATCAATAATTTCTTCAATAGCTTCTACTGGAATGCCTGCAGCAACACGTCCAAGGACTGGTATTTTAATACCATGCGTTCTATTATTATCGCTATCAACAATTTTATCATCAAACCAATAAGAAATTTCAACATTAAAAATACTGGAAAATAATAATAATTTACTCTGTGGTAAGTCAACTAATCCTTTTTCTATTTTAGATATAGCAGTTTTGTCTTTATATCCAGTTTTTAATGCTAGTTCAGTTTGAGATAAATGATGTTGTTGTCTTAATGTTTTAATTTTTAATCCAATTAATTCTTGTATACCCATATAAATCACCTCTCATAATAGAAGTTTATCATACAAAAGAATTAAATTCAACTTTTTTGTGAAAAATAGTTGACACATATTCAACCAAGTGATAATATATACGTAGGTTGAATAAAATTCAACCAAATAAGAAAGAAAGGAGAAGAACCTTGAAGATATTTAATAATATTGATGAGGAAACAAAAAAGTCTATCAGAGATAGAATTGCAAACGCTCTGATAGACCTGATAGTAGGAATTATCCTAATAATTCTTCAAAGGCTGTTCTAATCAGCCGGCAGGGGCGAAAGCCCTTGCTTAAACAAATATTATCATATCTAAAAGGAAAAGTAAATATGATTAAATTTTTAGGAATGTACTTCATATTTATTGGCTTGGTTAAATTGTTATACGTATTTTATTTGAAGTACAAAGGCAAGCTGACCTAACGGCTAAACGGGGAATGAACAGAGTGGGAGCATCTATTATAACTCTCCTTATATAGATGCTCCCTATTAAAAGAAAGGAGACGATAAAGTGACAGACAGTGAAGCATTAAGTAAAGCTATAGAAAATTCAGGATTGAAACTTACATTTATAGCTAATAAATTAGAATTAAGTAGAGAGGGATTTTACAAAAAGCTTAATAATCAAACAGAATTTAAAGCAAGTGAAATCGTTAAACTTCAAGATATTCTTAATTTATCAAATAAGGAAAGGGATAAAATTTTTTTTACAAACAAAGTTGAATAAAAATCAACCACAAAGAGGAGAAACAAATGGATTTAACAGAATTGTTAAACAAAACGCTTGAATTATTGAATGTAAAAAACGCAAATGAAATAACCGAAAAATTATTTGATGTTGTTAAAGATAACAGAAACGACATATACGAAAAATTTTCGGAATTAGTTTCCAATGATTTATCAAAAGACTGGCTTCAACAAATATATCAATATTATTTGGCAGACAGAAAAGAAAAAAAGCAGGATTATACACCAGTTTCATTGGCAAGGTTAACAGGAATGCTTGCAGGAGAAAGTGAACAAGTAATTGATATGTGTGCAGGAAGTTGGGCTTTGACAATTCAAATGTGGAATCTAAATCATAATGCCAAATTTGAATTATATGAATTAGATGAAAATGTTATTCCATTTCTGTTATTCAATATGGCAGTTAGAAACATTGAATGTATTGTGTATCACGCAGACATATTAAGCGAGGAAATTTTTAACACATTCAAGATAAGAAAAGGAATAAGATTTGGGAAATTGGAGGTAGTAAATGAAAGCGTTGATATCGAATCCACCATTTAATTTAAAATGGGAAAGTCCACCATTTGCACAAATTCAACCAAGATTTGCAGAGTTTGACGTGCCACCAGATAGTAATGCAAATTTCGCATTTGTTTTGTCGGGTGTGCAAAAAGCAGATAAATGTGTGTTTATTCTTCCACAATCAGTTTTACAGTCAAAAGAAGAAAAGGAAATACGCAAACAGCTAATCTGTAAAAATTACGTTGAAGCAGTTATAGTGTGCCCCGACAGTATGTTTGAAGCTACAGGAGTTGGAACGTGTATTTTGGTATTAAACAAGCACAAGGCAACAGCAACAGTTGAATTTATTGACTTAAAAGAAAAATATCAAATAGAAGAGCGTGAGCAAAGAGGACAGTATGGTGGCAAGGCTCATACAAATAGAGTTTATAAAAAGCAATACAAGGTTTTTTCAGAGGAGACAATAATTGAAGCTTTACAGTGGATATCTGAGAGAGCGAGCATTCCGGGATATTGTAAAAGTGTACCAATTAAAGAAATAGAAGAAAATGAGTATACCTTATTGGCTGGACATTACATAGAGATTGTTTATGAAGAAAATGTTCATAGGAGTTATGAAGAAATAACAAAAGACATTAACAGAATAGTCAAAGAAAAGAATGCGTGCAAATTGACAATAAATGAAAGTTTGGCTAAATCAATGGGATTTGATGTTGCTTTATATAAAAAAGATGCTGAAGACAACAAGGAATTTAATGAAATATTGAAAAAATTAGGAGCAGAACCAATCATTAAACACAATTATTTTGCTACATCAAAAAATAAAAATGAAATAAAGTTTGAAAATGCAAGTAAGGAAATTTTGTCTAGCGTTTTAATAATGATATTAAATAGTTGGAAGCAACACATCTACTATTTAAATCAAGAAGAAAATCGGTATTTGTCAGAATTAAGAGATGCGTTATTACCAGATTTAATGAGTGGAAAAATAAATTTGTGAAGAAATAATTAGCCGAAAAACGTTGACAAACCTCGTGCTTTACAGCACAAGGAAAACCTCGAAAAAAGAAGTATCATTATGGTATCAAAACGAAAGGAGAGCAGAGATGATACAGACAACAATTAGGATTCCAACAGAGCTACACGTAAAGCTTAAGGAATTGGCGAAGAAAAGAGGTTTGACAGTTAATGCGTTAATTATTCAGGCTTTATGGAAATTATAGGAGGTGTGAATATGGGGGAAAGAATGACAGTAAAGGAAGCTGCAGCATTATTAGAATGCTCTCAGGAAACAATAAGGCTGGGATTGATTGCAAATGTGTATAAATTTGGTTATGCGGTTAAGACTTCATCAAAATATACATACGTCATTATGAGGAATAAATTTTATGAAGAAACCGGCATAGAAAGGGGTGATTGAATTGGTGGACATAATCAAAAACAATTAGGAAATAACAGGAGGATAAAAAGAAACAATGGAAACAAACAAAAGACTTGAAGTACAAGAAGTAAAAAGAAAAGAGCCTGAATGTACTGCAATACGTTCAAGCTCATACAAAAACAAACCACTTAAAGATTACCACATTATCGCTGAAAAGTACAGAGTACTTAACGGATTCAAGAACGTGGTAATAGGAGTAATAACAGGAGCAGTGATGTTAGTCAATGGCTGGATTGAGGTAGACAGCAAGGCAGGGCAGTTACTTGTGGCTCTGGGAATGGTGATACTGGTAACATTGTTGATGCACTGTACAGATGAAATTCTTAATGAACAGGTTGATTAGAAATGGTTACAAGAAAGAAATTTGCAAGTAAACCTGAATGGCTTCTTGCAAGAAAGGGAAAGATAGGTGGTTCTGATGCAGCAGCAGTGTTGGGACTTAATCCCTACAAGAACAATGTGGAGTTTTGGAATGAAATGGTTGGAATAACCAAGCCAAGAGACATATCAAATGAACCGTATGTAATATATGGAAGCAGGGCAGAGGAACACATAAGAGCAATATTTGCATTGGACCACCCGGAATACAAGGTTGAATACTTTGGTGATAATATGCTTTTCAATGACAAGTATCCGTTTGCTCACGCATCACTTGATGGAGAACTGACAGAACTTGAAACCGGGAGAAAGGGCATATTTGAATGCAAGACCAGTGAGCTTTTTGGTTCAATGCACAAGGAAAAATGGGATGGTGAACACATCCCGGACAATTATTACATACAGGTGCTTCATTACCTGATGGTGACGGAATATGAGTTTGTCGAACTCAGGGCACAGATAAAGAGTGTGTGGAATAAGAGCATAAGACTAATCACAAAGGATTATCACATTGAAAGGGCAGATGTTGAGGAAGACATTGAAATAATAAAAAGGTCAGAAAGGGAGTTCATGGAGCTTGTGAAAAAAAGAAAAAAGCCGGCTCTCATTCTGCCGGAAATTTAAAACAGGAGGAATACCAAAAAGATGGAATTAAAAATTTACAATCCAACAATGGATAATGCACTAAAGCACATTGATTGGAACTTTGAGGAATTAAAAAAGGAAGTTACTGAAAAGGCAAACGTGTACAAGTCATTGGTGTACACGGATGAAAACATAAAGGAAGCAAAGGCTGACAGGGCAACACTTAATAAGTTCAGCAAGGCATTGAATGACGGAAAGAAAGATGTCAAGAAGATGATGCTTGAACCATACAGTGTGTTTGAAGGCCAGGTAAAGGAACTGATTGCAATTGTAGATGAGGCAAATGCCAACATTGACAGTCAGGTAAAGGCTTATGACCAGAAGAAAAGGGAAGAGAAGCTTATAAAGGTTGAGGAGATATATGACAGGACCTTTGCAAGTGCCGAAGAGTTGAAGGAGATACTCACATTCAAACGTGTTTTCAAGGAAAGTTATCTGAATGTGACAACAACATTAAAGTCAATAACCAATGAAATGGAGCATATGAGAGACAGTGTAATACACGACTTGGAAGTCATTAATGCTGAAACCGGTGAATATCAGTTTGAAATGAAACAGAAATACATTGAAACCCTCAACATTACAGAAGCATTGATGGTTAAACAGACATACGAGGAAAATGCAAGAAGAAAAGCCGAGTATGAGGCAAGAAGAAAGGCAGAACTTGAGGAAAGACAGGCAAGAGAAAAGGCAGAAGCCGAAAAACTTGCAGAGGCAGGAAAGAAGGAACCGGAGCAGAAGCAGGAAAGTGTTTCACAGACTGTTGAGGAAGAGGCACAGGAAGAAAGAACAGAAGAAAATCAGGAAGAGAAGACACACACAATAGTAATCAGGGTGTGTGGAACAGGAAACCAGCTCAATGCATTGGGTGAGTTCCTTACGAAAAACAACATTAAATATGAGCAGATACAGTAGGAGGAAATGAAATGGCAGTATCAAACAGTTTGGCAAAAAGACAAGAAACAAGTTTTACGGCATATTTGAAAAATGATGCGGTAAAGAATCAGATTAATGAGGTTGTTGGTGGAAAGAACGGAAAGAGATTCATCAGTTCAATAGTAAGTGCGGTTGGAAACAATCCAACATTACAGGAATGTCAAAATTCATCAATAGTAAGTGCAGCATTGCTTGGAGAGAGTCTTAATCTATCTCCAAGTCCACAGCTTGGACAGTATTACATGGTTCCGTTCAAGGATAACAAAACAGGAACAAAGGTGGCACAGTTCCAGCTTGGATACAAGGGCTACATTCAGCTGGCAATCAGATCAGGACAGTACAAGAAGTTAAATGTGCTGGCAATTAAGAAAGGTGAGTTAATCAGATTCGATCCACTTAATGAAGACATAGAAGTAAATCTCATTTCAGATGAAAATGAGAGAGAAAAGGCAGAAACAATTGGCTATTATGCAATGTTTGAGTATGTCAATGGATTCAGGAAGGCAATGTACTGGTCAAAGGAAAAGATGAAGGCTCACGCAGTGAAGTATTCACAGGGATATGCATCAGACTTGAAGAAGGGAACGAAGTGGACCTTCTGGAGCAAGGACTTTGACGGAATGGCATACAAGACAATGTTGAGACAAATCATAAGCAAGTGGGGAATAATGAGCATTGACCTACAGACAGCACTTGACAGTGACATGACAGTAATTAATGAGGATGGAACACATACATATGTGGAAACAACACCTGTTGAGCAGTCAGAAGATGAAACTTATGAGGAAGTAGTGGAGCAGACAGCAGAACAGACAGTTGAGGAAACAGAGAGTGTTCCAGAAGAAAAGAAAAACAATGAGGAACCGGCTGAAAACAAGGTTCAGACAGAATCAAAGCCATTCTTCAATTATTAAAAAACAGACAGTCATAAATCAAAATATATATCACAAAATTGTAAGGCCTGTCACCTGAATGGTGGCAGGCAGAAAGGAGACGTGACAATGAACATTTCAGATTACATCCCTTTCGGAAAGTACAATGCGATTTCAAGAAAAAAGCTAGAGAAGGTGACAGGATTGTCAGACAGAGACATAAGGGAAGAAATTGCAATGGCCAGAAGAAACACGGTAATACTTAATCTGTCCAACGGACAAGGGGATTTTCAACCCATAGAGGGCGAGGAAGATGAACTTGTCATTAAGTATTACAAACAGGAAAGCAGCAGATTAAAGAGAATAGGTTGGTCGTTGCTGGCAACAAGGAAAAGAGTAAGGGAGATACAGAATGGCAGTTAATGCAAGGCAGAAGGGGGCAAGGTTTGAAAGACAACTTGCCGGGCATCTAAGGGAATACGGATACAGAACCAGAAGAGGCCAGCAGTATTGTGGGGCAAATGGTGATGCAGACGTTGTGGGACTTCCGGGAATACATATAGAAGCAAAACATCAGGAAAAAATGCACTTGTATGACTGGATGGAGCAGGCAAGAAGAGATTCAAGGCAGGATGAACTTCCGGCAGTGTTTCACAAGAAAAACAATGCAGACATCCTGGTGACAATGACACTTGATGATTGGATGCAGATATATAGGGAATATGAAGCAGGAAACTACATTAAGATGGGAGAAACAAATGGGAAGACCTATAAAGGCAGGACTTAGTTATTTCCCGAAAGATGTTGATTATTATGAGGACTTTAAAATAATGGATCTGATGAATGAATATGGTCCATTGGGTCAAACCATTTACGACATAGTCATTTCGATGGTTTACCGAGAGGGTTACTTTCTTGAGTTTAAAAACTTTGAACAGCTCAAGAAGAACCTTCCGGTTAAAATCATCAAGACAATCGGTAACAGATGGGTTAACAAAAAAGACTTTGTGTTACAAGTTATTCTCTCTTGTGCGGACATAGGTCTGTTTGATCATGACCTCCTGATGCAAGGAGTTATAACCTCTGTTGGAATTCAGCGACGCTACGATACAGTGACTGTTAGGAACAAAGTCCAGAAAACAAGGTACAGGTTGATTGATGAAAAAGGTCAACCCTTATTAAATGAACCATTAAAACCGATAAATGTAACAGAAACAAGTGTAAATGTAACAGAAACCAACATAAATGATGCGGAAATACAACAAAAGAAAATAAAAGAAAACAAAAGTAAAGAAAATATAAAGTATTTTTCCAACGAAAACCTTAATGACGTGTTTAGGCAATTTCTGGAACTTAGGGAACAAAAGGGAAGACAGATTGTTGGCTATCAGATACAGACATTGATTGAGAGACTTGAACAGGTGGCAGACACGGACGAGGAGAAAATACAGGCAGTCAAGAATGCCATAGCAGGTGATTGGAGTAATTTTTATCCTGTAAAGAAAGAGCAACAAAACAAGAAGACATTTAATGACCAAAGGCAATATGACTATCAGGCATTGGAAAGACGACTTATTGAAAACAGAGACAAGAGGAGGAAACAACAAAATGAAAGTTAAGGACATAGAAGTTCGCTTAGAGGAATTGGACAGAATGGAATCGCAGATTTTATTTTCAGTTTCAATCTTATCAGCAGATGATCACGTAAGATTGGCAAGAATCAAGGAAGAGAGAGCAGAGCTTAAGGCGAAGCTGGAGGAATTGAATGAGAAAAAAGACAAGTAAGGAATTTGGCTGCATTTTAACACACGAACAGGAAGAGTTCATAAATGACGGAAGACCAAGAGGCAATGCACTAAAGATTTTTAGGGCAAAAGCTTATGGCAATGGAGGAAATAAGGATGGCAAGAATGTCAAAAGAGGAACAGGCAAGACGTGAGGGTATGGCATATGCCCTGAGGTTTGCAAGAGAAAAGGGATTGGATGCCTTGGAAGCAGACCTGAAAATGAGAAATGCCATTGACCTACCTTTAAGGGTATCAAAGGCAGACTTAGACAAATTCAGTGACAATGTTAAGTACAATACAGTACTGTATGTAAAAATCCTAATGGCTGTAACAATGCATGATGAATTTGGTTTTGGTAACAAAAGAATAAAGCAGATGTTTGAGAGATTCGACAACAAGGCTGAATGCATTGCAGAGGATTACAGCACATGGGAAGAGCAGATAAGCATAATTGCAGAAGAATGTGGAATAGACATGGACAGCGAAAGAAGAGACTTAAGAACAGTAATTAAATAAAAAAATCGAAAGGAGAAGAGTTGTGCGCACATAAAAGAATTCTTACTCCGATTGAAGAAATGAAAAAAAAATTAAAATGTGAAATTTACAGAGACAATATGCAAAATTACAAGAAATACGCAATACCACCAGCACAGCTAATAATTGCTGATGTTCCGTATAATGTTGGAAATAACTTTTATGGTAGTAATCCAATGTGGTACAAAGGCGGAGATAACAAAAACGGCGAAAGCAAATATGCTGGGAAGTCAGCGTTTAATTCTGATTTTAATTTTAATTTGTATGAATATTTCCATTTTTGTTCAAAGATGTTGAAGAAAGACGATAAAAAGCAAGTTAACAGAGGAAGAAGCAGTAACAGCCCTTGTATGATTGTATTTTGCAGCTTTGAACAAATGCCAATACTGATAGACGCAGCAAAGAAGCACGGATTCAGCCACTACATACCGTTGGTATTCATCAAAAATTACAGCCCACAAGTACTAAAAGCAAATATGCGAGTAGTTGGAGCGACAGAATATGCATTAGTGCTGTATAGAGATAAATTGCCCAAATTCAGAAATGGAGTTCAGATGGACGAAAACGGAAAGACAATCAGAGGAACAGGTCGTATGATATTCAACTGGTTTAAATGGGAAAGAGACGGAAAGGAAATTCCAAAAATACACCCAGCGCAAAAGCCTGTAACTGTATTGAAGCAATTAATAGAAATCTTTACAGATGAGGGCGATGTTGTTATCGACCCTTGCTGTGGTAGTGGATCTACACTAAGAGCTGCAAGAGAGCTAAAAAGGTCAGCGTTTGGATTCGAGATAGACAAGAATTTCTATACAAGAGCTAAGAACGAAATGCTTGTTTTTGAAGATGATAATCAGATGAATATATTTGATTTAATTTAGAACTAAAGGACAAAAATGTTAAGAAATGTTGAGGAGTGAGAGAATGTTAAATATAGAGAAATTTGAAGATGAATTGATTAATATGGGAGTAATCAACCCCAAAATAATGATAGGCTTTAGCAAAGATGGAAAATTGCTTAATTGTAGATTCGCTAAATGCAGTGATTGTAAAGAAATACTTATGGCACAACTCAATATTTCAAAGGAAGAGTATTACAAAGAAAGCTGCAGAAAAAACATATTAAAATGGTTGCTTTCAGAATACAAAGAGCCAGAGATTGATTGGAGCAAGGTCAAGGTTGATACACCGATATTAGTTAGTGAAGATGCAAAAGGATGGAACAAAAGACATTTTGCTGGATTTAAAAACGGAAAAGTCTATGCTTGGCATGACGGTTTAACTTCTTGGTCGGCTATAGGAGGATGTGAGCGAAGTTGGAAATATGCAAAACTAGCAGAAAGTGAGGAAAAGTAATGGAAGATATTAAAACAATTCAAATGCACATTACGGAATTAAAACTGAGAAACCAGTTAAAATCAGGTGATTTGGAAGTAGCATTAACAAGAGCAATGTCAGCACTTGAAAAGCAGATAAAAATTTCAAGAACAGTTATTGAAGGAGAATATTTTTGTCCAAGGTGCAAATGTTTAATGTTTCATTCAGGCTACTGTAAAAATTGCGGACAAAATACATATTAGATTGGAGTGATTTATAAATGTTGCACATATTAATTCCTATATTTGTAGGAATAGGGATTGCAACCATGTTTCTTCATATAGTTGAAATTTTAATTTTTCTATTTTCTAAAATAAAAAAGCGAATGAAATATGAACTCAAGATTAAATTTCTTTGCAAGCATACATATAAGATTGATTCAATTTGTGGAGATGGAGAAGTTGAAGTGACGTGTTGCAAATGTGGTAAGAAAAAGTTTATACGATTTAGCTCTAAATCTCTTACAGAGTTTCGAATAGGAGGGAAGAAATGCGATTAATAGATGCAGATAAATTAATGGGAGAATTACATGAATCATTGAAAGGTGATTGTGATTTAAGAAAAGATTATGAATTTATGGGCATAGATGAGTTCATTGAAAATCAGCCAACAGCCTATAACGTGGATAAGGTTTTAGAACAATTGGAATATAGCAGAGTGCCTAATACAGGTATTGCAGGTTATCACAAAGTAGTCGAAATAGTGAAAGGCGGTGGAATAGATGCTTGATAGTACAACAGTAAATAGATTTAACTATAACATTAATGCAGTAAGCGGGACTTTAAGAAAGTCACACCCTAAAAGCAAGATAACCATAAGAGGGTTGTTAGACAAGCCATATATTTTTAATGATGAAAAACCTAGATTATTCCAATATGATAATACAGAAATCGTAGTTCTTCAAGTGATGCTTATTGGAGATAACAAGGCAATTGTAGAATATGTTAACAAAAATGATTTTGAAAAGGAGAACGAATAGAATGACAAGTTACGAATTTGAAAAGGCTGCAAAGAATGCAGTGATTAAAGTATTAAACGAAAATATTAACATTAGCGAATTAGACCTAGTGTGGTTTGCGCACGAATTAGGCTATAAGAAGTGTACTATTTGGGGACAGCCAATGGGTGACAGATACGCAGAAGTTACATACAACAGAGACAAGGATGAAATGTATGTTGATATTTATAAAAAGATTAGTAATACAAAAATTCAAAGAGAAGAATTTGATATGGAAGCGTGGTGATTAGGATGTCTATAATTAACACATTGGCAATAGTCCTAGTAATTGGAGCAGTGTTCGTCTTGTGGGCGATATGTAAGTTGCAGGATAAGGATTAGAAACAAAGGTACATTGATAATTGAATACTGGTAGTTGGTTTGATATAATTTTTCTATCACAACAGAGAAGGGAGAAATAAAATGATAGGAAAGAGTTTTTCAGGAATAGACGAATGTTATGTTTGTGGAAAAATTTTAAAATGGACTAAAGTAGCTGATACAGGAAGAGGAAGTATTGTTGTATACGAAGTTCCCGATGTGAGAGCTAATGCTTTTGCTATTGGAAAAAATGATGATGGCAGTATAAAATTCGAGGTAGAATGTACTTGCCCGAATTGTAGAACTATAAATCGTTTTATAAAGTCTATAAGTATTTAGAGTATATAGAGATTTTTAAAGACCAACTACCAATATTCGGTGGTTGGTTTTTTTTATGCAGAAAAATAGAGAAAGGATTGAGAGTTTGGAAGAAATGACAGCAAAGGAATACTTGAATCAGGTTAGAAATCTTGAATCTAAGATGAAAATTCTAAAAGAAGAGATAGATACCCTAAGGGAAATGGTGGTGAGTACTGGAGCAATCCAACAGGGCGAGAGAGTACTGTCTTCAGGAACACAGGATAAGATGGCAGAAACAATATGCAAGATTAATGAAAAGGAATGTGAGTGGAATGATTTGATGCGTGAATTTGCTTTAGCCAGAGCAAACGTAATAATCAACATACAGAAGTTAAACAATCCTGAATACGAGCAGATTTTGTACAAGAGATACTGCCAGAGCAAGAAGTGGGAAGAGATAGCACTGGAAATGAATTATACATACCAGTGGGTATGCAAATTACACGGCAGAGCTCTATTAGAACTTGATAAAGTATTAAACAATTGATAGAAGTTTATATTAATCAGTGATAAAATGATAGAGTAAAAAGTAAAACAGAAAAGGAAATTTTTTGTTATCTTTTGTTTATCTGAATGAAATTCCTCTAAAAGTATTTATGGTAAAACGTCTTAAGGCAGTCGAAAGGCTGTCTTTTTTCGTGGGAAAATAGGAGGTGAGTTAGTAGGATTATGGAAATAAATTATTTGAATTTGCAAAAGGCAGCATTCGAGGGAGTGGGAGCTTATGATATTCCATTGTTAAGTCCTGAAACATTCACTGATTGTGAATTAATAGGATTTAATCAGGCAAAAACCTGTAAAGAACGTGGAAATAAGGCGGTGCATTTCTTTTTATATGATTACCAGTTTGAAAGAATTTGGAACAGACCTGATGCATACGTCGATATGCTAAAACAGTTTAAATGTATATTCAGCCCAGACTTTAGTGTGTATTGCGATTATCCAAGAGCATTGCAAATATATAATCATTATAGAAAGCATTGGATAGGTGCATATATGCAGATTAATGGAATCAGTGTAATACCGACAATCGGATGGAGTAATGAAGACAGTTTTGAGTGGTGTTTTGATGGAGAACCAAAAGGTTCAGCGGTTGCAGTTTCAAGTGTTGGAACACAGAAAAATAAGCAGGCAAAGGAATTATTTATGAATGGGTACAAAGAAATGTTGGAGAGATTAGAACCAACGCAAATATTATTTTATGGAAAAGTACCAAGTGAAATAAAAGACGATAGAGTTATTAATATGAGTGCTTTTCAGGAAAGGTTTAGAAAAAAGTAATGGGCGGACGTGGAGCAAGTAGCGGACTAACAAAGAAATCTTCAAAAAGTAATAGAGACATGATGAGTGAGTTCAGAAATGCTGGAACAATTGTAGTTGATAAAGAAGTCAAGAACTTAAATAGTGTACTTGTTGACAAAACATTAAAAGGGGTTCGTGACACTTTGAATGAATTTGGATTACCTTTGTCAGTAGTGACAGGTATAGGATTATCATTGTCTAATGACGCTGAGGCAAGTGCTAATGGTATGGGACAGTTGGGGCTTTCATCAAAGTATTACAGTTCGTCAAATAATGAATTCACACCTAGTGATTATACTGCTGATTATACAGCGTATGGAACAGGAACTCATGAGGCAGGTCATTTAATATCAAACTATCTTATGAGAAAAAGTAACAGCTCACTTACTAAATTTCAGCAGGCAAAGCTAAGAACATCTGGAAAGTGGGATAGAAATATTTTAAAGCAAGCGAAAAAGATAAATGGTGGTAAATTATCGGCAATATCAAAGTATGGTAGTAATACTAAAGGTAAAGCAGCAGGAGAAGTTGTGGCTGAGGCTGTTTCTGAATATATGAAAAAGGGAAAATCTGCTAGTTCAACTAGTAAGGCTATAGTTCAAGCATTGAAATCATATGTATAGTAAGAGGTTATATTATGGGAGGACGTGGAGCATCAAGTGGAATAAGTAAAGCAGGAAAAGTATATGGAACAGAATACAATACAATATATCAAGTAGAAAATATAAAATTTATTGTCCAGAATGAGAAAACATCTATTAAAACACCTATGGAAACAATGATAAAGGATAGAATATATGTGACACTAGGAAATGATAATGTTCCTAAATCGATTACATTTTATGATGAAGATGGTAAAAGGAATAAACAAATAGATTTAACACATTTTCATAAGATAAATGATAATCTAGTAATGCCACATACGCATAGAGGATATTGGCATGCAGAAAATGGAACAGCAAAATTATCAACAAAGGAAGAAATGTTAATTGACAAAATATTAAAAAAATGGGAAGATTATAGACGAGGGAAGTAGTTTATGAGTGAGAACAATGGGTGCAATCAAACAATGCACTAGTGCAACAAGACCAGCCAATAGGTTGTGAGTACACAGGTGAGATTGTGACAGAGGAGGCGGTTGAAATCCGTTCGCCCTTATTAATAGAGCTTTTGCAATTTAGCAAGGCTCTATTTTTTATGCACAAAAGTAAGAGAGGTGGTGTTGTGAATAATGAATTAAAAACATATGAGCAGGCAGAAACAGACTATATGAATGGTTTCAAATATAAAGAAATAGCCGAGAAATATAATGTATCAATTAGCACAGTAAAATCTTGGAAGACAAGGTATAACTGGAATCGAAAAGGGCAAAAAAGTACGCGTACAAAAATGGAAAAAGTACGCATACAAAATACTACTTCTTTTGATGAAGTTGAGCAGGTAGTTGAAAACGATAATCTAACGGACGAACAAAGGTTATTTTGCATTTACTATGTTCGTTGTTTTAATGCAACCAAGGCATACATGAAAGCCTATGGTGTTAAATATAATGTTGCAGCAGTTTCAGGTTGCAGATTGTTGCAAAAGGAAAAAATAAGAAAATGCATCACGGAATTAAAACAGAATAGATTGAATAGGGAAATGTTGTCGGAAGAAGACATATTCCAAAAATATATGGATATTGCCTTTGCAGACATAACGGACTACGTAACCTTTGGTCAGGAAGAAACGGACGTTATTGGAGCATTTGGCCCTGTAAAGATTAAGGATAAAGATGGAAATGAGAAAGTATTAAAGCAGAAGCTAAATGTTGTTAAATTCAAAAACTCTGACGAAGTGGATGGGACTTTAATAGCAGACATTAATCTTAGAAATTCATCTGTAAGGCTAATGGATAGGATGAGAGCTCTTGATTGGTTGGCAAATCATATGGATATGGCAACTTCTGAACAAAGGGCAAGGATAAAACTTCTCAATGTTCAGGTTGACAGGGCAACAGGTAAGGCTAATGAGGAAGAAATATCAAGAGTGGATGAATTACTGATGCAGATTAAAAAACAGGCAGGTGACAAAGATGGTTCTAAGTGATAAGCAGATGGAATTTGTAAGGAATGCAAATCACAGATACAACGTAAAGACCGGGGCGACCCGTTCAGGAAAATCTTATATGGATAACTTATATACTATTCCGTCAAGAATAAGGGAAAGAGTTGGCAAGGATGGATTAAATGCAATCATAGGAGTATCAAAGGGAACCATTGAAAGAAATGTTTTGCAACCAATGAGAGAAATATATGGCCCTAACTTGATTGGAGACATAGGTTCAAACAACATTGTTAGTATTTTTGGAGATTATGCCTATTGTCTTGGAGCTGAGAAAGTAAGTCAGGTATCAAAACTTAGAGGCTCATCACTTAAATATGTTTATGGTGATGAAGTTGCGGAGTGGAACAAGGAAGTCTTTGAATTATTAAAGTCACGTCTTGATAAGCCATACAGTTGTTTTGATGGAGCGTGTAACCCGGACAATCCAAGTCATTGGTTTAAGAGATTCCTTGATTCTGATGCAGACATATATTGCCAGCAATACACAATATTTGATAATCCTTTTTTGCCAAAGGAATTTGTTGAAAACCTATGCAATGAGTATAGGGGCACTGTTTATTATGACAGATACATAAGAGGTCTATGGGTGGCAGCAGAAGGAGCAGTATACAAATTGTTTAATGATGCACAGACACAGAATCCTAATCCGTTTAAGGTTTATGAAAAACCATTAAACATAATGGAAATTAACATAGGTGTGGACTTTGGTGGTAGTGGTTCAGGACACGCATTTTGTGCCACAGGATATACAAGAGGATATATGGATATTGTTCCATTGGCATCAGAATGGATTGATTGCTCGCAGAATGACATAGATCCTGAAAAGCTTGGAAAGTTGTTTGTTGACTTTTGTTTAAAGGTCTTGAATTTGTATGGACACATAACACACGTGTACTGCGATAGTGCAGAGCAGACACTAATAGCCGGATTAAGAAGTACTTCAAGAAAGAATGGATTAGGCTGGCTAAGAATAGAAAACGCAATGAAGATACCAATTAATGACAGAATAAGATTCGTTCAAAGAATGATGGGACAGGGCAGATTCAAGTACATGGGACAGCATTGCAAGTCATTGGAGAATGCACTATGTGGAGCATTGTGGAATCCAAAGAACTTAACATCTGATGAAAGATTGGATGATGGCACAAGTGACATTGATTCGCTTGATGCATTCGAATATACATTTGAAAGGGATATAAGCAGATTTATTAAGTATGAGTAGAGGTGTAAGGTATGAGATATTCAAACATGGTTACCCAAATAGGGAAAGTATTAAATAAACATTCTGATAATCCTGTAGATTTGTCATATCTTACAGTAATGTCAGGACACATAGAATTATGGAATGCAATGTACAAAGGCAAGGCACCCTGGATAAAGGGAGAAACAGAAAGCTGCAATCTTCCTGCAAGCATATCACAGGAGATTGCAAGACTTGTAACCCTTGAACTTAAGAGTGAATGTACCGGAAGTGAAAGAGCAGAATACATAGAGCCATATTATAAAAAGGTTCTGGAAAGTCTTAGAAGGTATGTTGAATATGGATGTGCAAAAGGCAGCCTTGTATTTAAGCCATACATAACAAGTAATGGTATTGCAGTCCAATACATACAGGCAGATTGTTTCTTCCCGGTGTCATTTGATGATTCAGGAAATGTAACAGATTGCATTTTTACAGAACAGTTTAGAAAAAACAAAAAAATATATACAAGATTAGAAAGAAACACCATAGAGAATGATGAATTGACCATAACTAACCTGGTTTTTGTTAGCACTAATCCTGAAATATTGGGGACTGAGGTACCAATAAGTTATGTGGATAAGTGGAACATGCTTGAAAGTGAACTTAAGTTTAAGAATGTTGATAAGTTACCAATTGGATTCTTTAAAGTTCCGCTGGCAAACATAATTGATTCAACATCACCCATAGGTGTTTCTGTTTATTCTAAGGCAGTGGATTCAATCAAGATTGCAGATGAAAGATATTCGCAGATTGATTGGGAGTATGTATCAAAGGAAGCTGCAATACATATTGCTGAAAGCTTGTTAAAACGTAATGAGAATACAGACAAGTTTGAATATCCGGGAGGAAAGGACAGATTATACAGAACTCTTGATTACAGTTCAGGAGCAGTAGACAAGCCATTCATAGACACGTACTCACGTACTCACCTGACATCAGGGACCAGAGTTTATATAACGGATTTAACAATCAGCTTAAGAGAGTTGAGTTTGATTGTAACCTTGCATATGGAACTCTTTCTGATCCAAATAATGTTGATAAGACAGCAGAGGAAATAAAAACCAGTAAGCAACGTTCTTATTCAATGGTGTCTGATACACAGAATGCCTTACAAAATGCATTAGAGGACCTTATAAAAGCTATGGACTTCTGGACAAGCATTTATGGATTGGCACCGGAAGGAGAGATAAATACTTCATTTGAATGGGATGATAGCATAGTTGTTGATTCAGAAAAGGCACGTCAGACGGACAGGGCAGATGTGGCAATGGGTGCAATGAGTTTAGTTGAATACAGAATGAAGTGGTATGGCGAGACAGAAGAGGTTGCAACACAGAAGTTAGCAGGACAACAGGATGATGATACATCAGGAGATGATGAATAGTGTACAAGTCAGATGAATTAGAATTATTTCCAAAGAATATTGAAGAAATATATGCAGGCTTGGAAAATGACATCATGAATGACATTATCAGAAGAATTGCAGAGACCGGTGAGATTACAAGGACAGCAGATTGGCAATTAAACAGGCTGTACAATATGGGAGCTGACAAGACTGACATAAAGAAACACATTCAGGAAGCCTTGAATTTAAGTGATACAGAAATAGAACAATTATATTCTGATACCTTAAAGGAAGGATATTTAAGAGATGAATCCTTATATAGGGCAGTAGGTCAGGAGTTCATACCATTTGAGGAAAACATGGCATTGCAGCAATTGATAGAAGCAACAAAGCAACAAACAGCAAAGCAGTTGAAAAACATCACTAGGACAATGGGATTTGCTGTCAAACAACCAAATGGCAGAAAAACATTCAAAACAGTTGATAATTATTTCAAGGATACAATGGACAATGCAGTTATGCACGTGCTTAACGGAACGTTTGACTATAACAGCATTATCAGAAAAGTTACAGATGAAATGACAAGGAGTGGAGTAAGAAGCATTAATTATGATTCAGGAATATCCACAAGAATAGATGTTGCTGCAAGAAGGGCAATACTTACAGGTGTCAATCAGGTAACAAGTAAAATAAGTTCTGACAACATGCAGAAACTTGATACTGAGTTCGTTGAAACAAGCTGGCATTCAACAGCAAGACCTACACATCAGGTATGGCAGGGAAGAGTATTCTATTGGGACAGAGCAAACCCAAACGCAGAGAAAATGGAAGCAGGAGTACTTTATAAGTCATTCATAAGAGAAACAGGTTATGGTGAAGTTGATGGTTTGTGTGGTGCAAACTGTCGACACACATTTTATCCGTTCATTCCAGGCATTTCTGTTAGAACATATACAGATGAACAACTGGAAGAATTAAACAGGCAGGAAAACGAGAAAAAAGAGTACAATGGCAAGGAATACAACAAGTATGAAGCCACCCAATATCAACGTAGAATTGAAACATCAATGAGAAAGTACAGGCAGGATATTAACTTATTAAAGCAATCAGGTTTAGCAGATGATTCAGACGAGGTAATAGCTGCAAGGTGCAAGTATCAGACACTATCAAGAAAATACAGTGATTTCAGCAAGAAGATGGGATTGCGTGAGCACAGGGATAGAATTAATGTTGATGGGTTAAAGGATATTGGTAAAGTTAATAGAAAACTTTTTGGAGCAAACGCAATTCATAATAATGAAAGAGTTTATTATAATGAAAAATATGATTATTCAATAAATCTTGAGAATTATGACGAAAAAATAAATAAAGGATTATCAGAGGCAATAGAAAAAGTGGCAAAAGCGGGTTCGGAAGACGGGTTTGAACATATGTGTTTAGTAAATTTACGAACAGGAAAATTGGATTATGAAGAAACAGATGGACTTCCGGATGCAGTAGGTTATAAATGCTGGGATTTTTTGGATGCGAATCCAACAGAAAGATATGCTTTTGTACATAATCATGTTACTAATTGTTCATTATCAGAAATGGATATGAGAACTGTATTAAGGGAAGAACAAATACCTTTAATGATTGCTGCAACAAATAATGCCATAAAATATGTTGCAGAACGCGAAAGGTTTGTTGAAGAACAAGATTTTGATAAACTGTATGAAAAAGAGTTGAAGGCATTGAGTAAGAAAGCTAGAGATGGTATAATATCACCAGCACAAAGAGGATTTGCAAGGGAAGAGATAATAGTTGACAATCTTATTAGGGATTACACAAAAAAAGGAGAGTTGCTTATATATGATGGTAAAACAAAGTGATTGGGCTTCATATGGAATGATGGAACAACCTTTTTGGAGAAATGATATGACACCAGAGGAATATGAAATTGAGCGTGCATATCTTGTAAATATATTCAATAGGGGAAGAAAAGCCATAGTTGAATATAAACCTTTGTGGAGACAAGGCAAAAAAGTTGATTTTGATTTATCAAGAGATTTTATGGAAATTATAGAGCTTGCAGATAAAATGAGAGCAGAAAATGGAGAAAAGACCTATACAGAGTTAGAGGATGCTTATTTAATTATGGAATGTCAACTTGAAGAGAAAGAAGAGTATATAGATGCATTAAAAGAAGTAAATGATGACTTAAGAAGAAGGTGATTAAATGCATTATTTAATAGCTGTAGGGGTAATAGTATATATTGCCCTTACAAATAGAGAAATTGCAAAAGCTGAAATTGAAGAAAATGAATTTTGCAGAGAATATGAAAGAGAGTCGGAGGATTAATTATGAATAAGGTTACATTAATAGGTAGGATAACAAAGGATTTAGAATTAAAGCATATAGGAGAAAAGAATAGAGCGAATGTTAAGTTTAATTTAGCTGTAGACAATTATGAGAATGGACAAAAAGGAGCTGACTTCATTCCAGTAGTAGTTTGGGGTAACCAAGCTGAAAATTTATGCAAATATTGTGGTAAAGGTAGTCAAATTGCAGTAAGTGGGAGGATAACTCAAAGGTCATATGATGCTAAAGATGGTAC
>OLNQ01001407.1_pt1 | contig 23145 bp, 22 predicted proteins | sample 1672821 | NCBI WGS metagenome assembly OLNQ01 (sample SAMEA3136727, study PRJEB25190) | human gut metagenome | biome: human gut; feature: human-associated habitat; material: faeces | place: Austria | collected 2013 | reverse complement strand
CTAAACTTCTGCTAGGATGTCTGAAGAAATTTGCGCAAAACTATTGACAGTACCCTCCACCTGTATCATTTTTATAAAAATCCATCAACAGTCGGTTGCCTATTTCAATTTCACTGTAATCGTTCATATAGCATACATTGTTTAGCCATATAGTCTTGTTTTCAATAATGCTAAGAGCTACAGCAGCTGATGTATAATGAGCTAATCTTATATTTTTAGTTTTTAAGTTATTAACTCTATCCAAGTATTCTTTGTAAATTATCTTGTTTATTATTTCTTGGCTATACATTTCTATCACCTTACGTTATCCTAATTAAACATTAATACAATGTTTAGTTTTACTCTAATATCATTCCCTTAGTACTATTAAAACATGCCTTTATTCTATCAATCCTTCAAATACTCCTTCTCTCGGAGCATTCTTTTCACATTCACTTATCCATTTGCCTAATTTGTTAATAGCTGATTGAACCTTTGCTTTAGTCAAACCTTCCTCAGCAGCTTTATCCCAAAGCCACTCAAAAAATAAATTTATGTCTTTAGGATAGCAAACACCATCATTATCTAATAAATTGTTTAATTCAGGACTCATGGATTTATTACTTGAGTACGAATCACTAAGTACTCTAATATCCCATCCTTTTTCTGTCCTTGTAATTTTATAGTGCTCAATATATTGCCAGCGTTTTGTAAAAAACTTTAATGTAAATGTCTTTCCTATAGTTTTATCTTTGTGATCATCATTAGCATGAACATCATCTATAAATGCCAGCAAATCCTGAACCGGATGCAAGTGCCTATAAAAGCGTACATCATCAGGGGTACACCCTCGGTTTTCTATCATATACTTATGATGCTTAGGCTTATGACCGCTGTCTTTTAAAGATATATATAATTCATGAGCTTTTTTAGCCATTTCGTCATAAAGTCTACTAGCATCTTCGTCAGAAAGTAACTTTTGGTCGCTTTCTATATATTGCCAAATTTGGTTATGGATGATTTCAAGTTCAGATTTAAGCTTTGTTTGAGATTCCGTTAATTTTAATTTTTTAGGCATAATTACATCTCCAACTCGTATATCTATGTTGGATTTTTATTTTGCATAGTCAATATATTGCAATATAAGTAATATATCAACCATACTATTTCTGCAAGACACTCTCATATTCCATAAATTCTACAAGGCGGAATTCATCTAATAACCATGAAAGTGTGTACTTTCATCATAGCACTACAATATTTCTTTTACAATCAAACTAGCATAGGTATTATTTAATCCTAATATGCCTTTATTATTCTCGCTCAATGATTGAATGACTCCTAAAGTATTAGGACAAAAGCCTCCAATAACGACTACTGCTATCTATTACCTTCCGTTATATATTCTATATTGATGGTTCATGTACGCACATCACAACCATATTATTTAGCGCCTGCCATTTGGCAAGCGCTTTTTCTATTGCACGATATTTAATTATACGTTGCTCCCCTTACCCTTTTCTCCAGACCATCTTATTAACCACACCTGTGTAGCTTTGGATAATCTTCACAACCTTAGTAGATACGTTCTCATCTACATAATCAGGCACCGGCAGTCCGTCATCACCATCAAGGGTCATCTGCACTGCTGTGTCTACAGCCTGCAGCAGGCTTTTTTCGTCAATGCCTGCGAGCACAAAGCAGCCTTTGTCCAGCGCTTCCGGGCGCTCCGTAGAGGTGCGGATGCACACCGCCGGGAACGGATGTCCCACGCTCGTGAAGAAGCTGCTTTCCTCCGGCAGTGTACCGGAATCAGGTACTACAGCAAAGGCGTTCATCTGCAGGCAGTTGTAATCATGGAAGCCTAATGGCTCATGCTGAATTACGCGCTTGTCCAGTTCAAAGCCGCTGGCAGCCAGACGGTTGCGGGAACGCGGATGACAGGAATAAAGAATCGGCATATCATATTTTTCTGCCATTTTGTTGATTGCGGTGAACAGCGAGGTAAAGTTCTTTTCTGTATCGATATTTTCCTCACGGTGCGCGGAAAGCAAAATGTATTTACCCTTTTCCAATCCCAGACGTGCATGGATATCAGATGCTTCAATCTTCGCCAGATTCATATGCAACACCTCAGCCATCGGGGAACCGGTAACGTAAGTACGCTCCTTCGGCAAGCCTGTATCTGCCAGATAACGACGCGCGTGCTCAGAATAGGCCATATTCACATCGGAGATGATATCTACAATGCGGCGGTTTGTTTCCTCCGGCAGGCACTCATCCTTGCAGCGGTTGCCTGCTTCCATATGGAAAATGGGTATATGCAAACGCTTAGCACCGATAACGGAAAGGCAGCTGTTGGTGTCGCCCAAAACAAGCACAGCGTCTGGTTTAATTGCTGCCATCAGCTTGTAAGATTCAGCGATAATATTGCCCATGGTCTCGCCCAAATCGCTGCCTACAGCGTTCAGATACACTTCAGGATCTGCCAGCTCCAAATCATGGAAGAAGACGCCATTCAGTGTATAATCATAGTTTTGTCCTGTATGCGCCAGGATTACATCAAAATATTTGCGTGTTTTTTTTATAACTGCAGCCAGACGGATGATTTCCGGACGGGTGCCTACGATAATCAAAAGCTTCAGCTTGCCATTATTTTGGAAGCTTACATTGCTATAATCACTCATGCTCTGCCTCTACTTTCTCGCCAAAGGTATCAGGATGCTGGGGATCAAATTGCTCATTAGCCCACATTACTGTTACCAGATTTTCTGTCTGCGACAGGTTGATTATGTTATGAGTAAAGCCAGGCAGCATTTGTACTGCCTGAATTTTTTCGCCGCAGACTTCATATTCGCGGATTTCGTCTGAACCGATGCGGCGTTCCTGAATCAGGCCATGGCCTGCTACTACGATGAAGAATTCCCACTTGGAGTTGTGCCAGTGTTCGCCTTTGGTTATCCCCGGTTTTGAGATATTTACGGAGAACTGACCGCAATTCAGTGTTTTTAAAAGCTCTGTAAAGCTGCCGCGCTCATCCTGATTCATCTTAAAATCGAAGATGGTTTTATCTGCCGGCAAATAGGAAAGATAAGTGGAATACAGCTTTTTAGCAAAGCTGTTGTAAGGAATTTCCGGCATGATAAGGCTTTGCGGCTGTGCTTTGAACAAGTCCAGCAGTTCTACTATCTCGCCCAGTGTTACCTTATGGGTTGTCGGTGCATAGCAGTAATGACCATCATCTGCAGGCTGCGGCAGCAGGCCGTCATAATTGCAGCGATGTGCGTTGCCTTCAAGTGCGTCCAGCATTTCTTCAATTAAATCGTCAATGTATAAAAGCTCCAGCTCTGCGTTGGCATCGTTTACCTGAATCGGCAGGTCGTTGGCGATGTTGTTGCAGAAGGTGGCGATTACAGAGTTATAATTTGGTCTGCACCATTTACCAAAGAGATTTGGGAAGCGATACACCAGTACCGGCGCTCCTGTTTCCTTGGCGTATGCAAAAAACAGCTCCTCGCCTGCAAGCTTGGATTTACCGTAATCTGATTCGCCGTAGCGACCGATGAGGGTTGCCTGTATAGAGCTTGCCAGCATTACCGGGCAGGTATTGTTATACTTTTTGAGTGTATCCAGCAAAGTGGAGGCAAAGCCAAAGTTTCCCTGCATGAATTCGCTTTGGTCCTTGGGACGATTTACGCCAGCCAGGTTAAAGACGAAGTCTGTTTGTGCGCAGTATGTGTCCAACAATTCCGGATCGGTGTCAATATCATATTCAAATATCTCGCTGATAGAAAGTGTAGGATGTGTTCTGTCCTTTCCGTCTCGGATGTTTTTCAGATTCTCACATAGATTTTTTCCAACGAAGCCTTTTGCTCCGGTTACAAGTATATTCATCATTACTTTGTTCCTTTGGCAAGCTCGTCTTGGATATAGGCAAGAGAAGAAATTTTTGCTTTCGCTTCTTCCACCGTCAAGAGCTGCGTATTGTTAGAATTAAACTCTGTCAATGTGTTACGCTCAACGTCACCCTTGTTGAAATACTTGTCATAATTCAAGCCACGCTTATCACAAGGCACACGATAGAAATTACCCATATCAATGGCGTTTGCGCATTCCTCATTGGTGAGCAGAGTTTCATACATTTTTTCGCCATGACGGATGCCGATGATCTTGACTTCTGTTTTCTGTTCGGAGTCGAACAGTTCAATAACAGCCTTCGCCTGGGTTTCAATGGTGCAGGCGGGCGCTTTCTGAACGAGAATATCGCCGCTTGTGCCATGTTCAAACGCAAACAACACAAGGTCAACCGCTTCGTCCAGAGACATGATAAATCTTGTCATAGACGGATTGGTAATGGTAATCGGCTTGCCCGCACGGATCTGATTGATCCAAAGCGGAATAACAGAACCACGGCTGCACATAACATTGCCATAGCGGGTACAACAAATCTTTGTCTTTGCAGGGTCAACAGTTCGGGACTTAGCAACGATGACCTTTTCCATCATAGCTTTGGAAGTACCCATAGCATTTACGGGGTATGCAGCTTTGTCCGTAGAAAGGCAGACTACGTTCTTAACCCCTGCATCAATAGCGGCGGTCAGAACATTCTCCGTACCGATGACATTGGTACGAACTGCTTCCATCGGAAAAAACTCGCAGGATGGAACCTGCTTCAAAGCTGCTGCGTGGAATATGTAATCAACACCAACCATTGCAGGGCGGATAGAGTCGATGTTACGAACATCTCCAATATAAAACTTGATTTTTTCCGCATATTCGGGATACTTCGCCTGATATTCATGACGCATATCGTCTTGTTTCTTCTCGTCACGGGAGAAGATTCTTATTTCTCCGATGTCGGTGGTAAGGAAACGGTTAAGTACGGCATTGCCGAAAGAACCCGTACCACCGGTGATCAAAAGTGTTTTATTTGTAAACAGTCCCATCTTTATCCTCTTTTCTTACTGATATTATCTAAAATTTCTATAATAAAACCCTTGATTTTCAATGTTACTCCTAAATGCTTCACTTTGGCTTTCTCTAAAGAGTTACTTGCTTCAACTAAAAAGTCATCCCTTATCTTTGGTGATTGCTTCGTATGCTTATTGCTATCGTTCATCGCACAATTGACTTTTTTCGTATATAGCGAAGATTCTGCCCACTCTAATAGTCTAAACCCTTTACTATTATGTATGTTTATCAGTGAACATCCATATCTTGATATATTAAATGGGGGATCAACTGCTCCGCAAACCTCATTAGGTATATCAGACAAAGTAATGTCGCTGACTCTTGCTCCAGTTTTAATAAACTTGCATTCATAACAAGATGGACGCACACTTAAACCCGAATAATATATTGAACCCCATTTTTTCCATGGAGATTTATTGTGATATTCTTTCCCATTTTTGTCAGTAATCAGCTCATATGGTTCGAGATAATTATATTTTTTTGGTCTAAAATTATAATTAACAATCTTGCAATGATGCACATGTTCAAGATATCCAATGTGTTTTTCAAAAACAACCGGACTTCCTACTCCGTTACAAATAAAATCACAGCAATATAAATTACTATACTTGTCAAAGGCTTCTTTGACTCCTGCACATTGACATGGGGTTCCAAAGAACAAAACAGCACTACCCAAATTCAAGTCACGAGCAATTTGTTCATATACACCCAAAATATCACTTTGTACATATTTTGAGCCTTTTATCTTTTCACAATCGTTTTCAGAAATACACCTTATATGTGATAAGCTCATTGAAGAATCAAATGCTGCTCCATACACCACACCGCCATTCTGAACAAATGATTTGGCTAACGCACTAGCAACACCACCGCTGGTTGTGGATTTTAATGTTTCGATATCGGTGCTTTGAGCCACCAAAGTGGTGCTTTCGTATTTCCGTATCTTCGTGTTGTTTTGCGGACATACACTGGCACATCTATTGCATTTTATACATTTTGTTTCGTCGATCTCCGGATACCAAAATGCGGCACAAGGTCTAATCACTTGTGAAATTGCATTAACAGGACACGATATTACACATAACGAACATCCCGTACATTTATCAAGATTTGTAACATTCATTGTTTCCTCCTCGAAGATAAGCTTAATCTAAGGTGATCAGAAAATCAGAAACTTTCTTTGATTGAACAAGTTTATTCTTTTGAGTTAATACAAAGTTCCGTGCGGCAGCACCAAATTTTTCCTTTTCTTGGTCAGTCAATGCTATCGCTCGCTCTAATCCTGCTTTTATCTCATCGACACTGTTGGTTTCAATTATGAAAAGATAATCTTTGTATTCGTTTGGAATTCCGGGAAGATTTGTTGTCAAAAATGGTGTTCCGGATGCCATATATTCAAAGGTTTTAGATGGAAAACTATATTTAGTATATTCAGCATTCGGATCACGAACATTCACCAAAAGTGTTGCCTGCTTTTCGTATTCAAATAATGTTTGTGGATCAACAAAACCCATGTGCCTGATCCTTTTGTTTTTCTCTGCCTTTTCCTTGATATAATCATCCATTGCTCCGGAACCAAAAAACCACAATTCATAAGTCCGGTCAGAAACCGTTTCAAAAGCAGCGATCAGTTCTTCGATCCCGATATTATAATGTAACGAACCTGCGTGCATTATAAATTTCTTTTTTGGGGAAGGAGTCAGTGGATACTTGTCTCTATATACCCCCTCGACTACAGTGTACGGTTTATTAAACTCTGAAAAATATTCCTGCATCTGCTCTGTAAACAAAACATATCCATCTACACTTTTCAACAAGTGTTTAGCCACGATATTTTCTATTTTTTTCAAAAAAGACTTGATTGGTTTCTTTTTTTCATCCAAATCCATATGTATGCTTAAATCCGGGCAAATCAAAATAGTCTTGATTTGCGGATTGCTTTTTTTAATTTTGTTCAAGCAAAACAAATATGGGAGATGCATCTCATATGCGCACACATAATGGATATCATCAAGAATCTTTTTTCTGTTAATTTCTTTGAATAGTTCGATGATTTTAGTGGGAATACGCAAGAACTTGTTCCCATTTCCCGCTACACGGACATCATTACTTTCGCCGTTATGACTCCATTCAACTCTTTCTCCCGAAGACATATCGCAATCAGAAAGTATTCTAACCTTGTGGTTGTGCGTCTCCAAACCTTCTATAATCGCTTGTTGAAACGCGGAACCGGAAACTATTCCGGGATAAGTCGCTTCGGGGAAATAGGTATTATCATCTCTCAGCCAAGCTATCCCACATATCCATAAAATGTTTTTATTATCCATATTTATTCCCCCTCTGCCTATGTCCATCAATCGTCAAAGCGATTCTTTAATTTTTTTGCAGGCACTCCGCCCCATATTTCATATTCTCCAACATTTTTTGTAACAACAGCTCCGGCAGCAATTACGCTGCCTTTTCCGATCGTAACACCTTTTAATATGGTAACATTGGCTCCACACCACACATCTTCCTCTATAACAACAGGTTGGTCGTTTTCTGGCAATTTTTCCGCCACTGTTACTTCATCCATATATTTGTCTCGAATGTCAATTCTATGATCGCCGGTAATAATCGTAAGCCCCGGACCAGACATAAAGTGTCCTTTGATTTCTATCTGAGCGCCTGCTGCCATCAATGTTGCATTAGGACCGATATATACGCTGTCTCCAAAGCTCATATTTTGAGCGCCAACGACAGTAAAATGCTCATCAATATATACCCCCCCTGATTTTTTCAAATTTTGACGCAGACTATTCAATAACATTTTATGGTAAATTCTTTTCAGTAAAGTTGCTATCATATATTCACCACTACAATTCAGATTTTTTTAATTGATTGATTTCCAAAAACAATGTTTTATACTTCTTTATATTTAGCAATACTATCGTCATGCAATAACAAATGCAAACAACAATAAAACTAGCAATCCAAGGAATTGTTGTATAGGTCAACCCATACTTGATTAAAGCGAAGATAGCTCCAACAAATGCAATCTCACATAAATATACCGACATCGACTTTATCGGCAAAAATGTTCTAATTGGCATATTCAATATTCTCGATGATTTCACACACAAAATCATAACATAGATAACGGAAATAATTAACGTTGCTACAGCAGGACCATATATTGCTATTTCAAACATATCTAATAGATAATATAGTCCTAAGCTCAAAATGACATTCGCTATTAATAATACGATTGATGTTCCCATTAAAAATTTTGAATTCCCATTTGCTGCAATGATTAAATGAAAACTTGCAAATTGCACCATACCATCAAAAATATAGATCACAAATATTGGTGTACCCGAAATATATTCTGCTGAATAAAAAAATTGAATTGCTTCTGGTGCACACAACAATAATGCACCACTAAACATCCAAACCGACAAATAACCTACCGTAAGATATTTGCGTAGTACGCTAATTGTAGTCTGATAATTTCTTCCTGTAACGCTTTTCATTATGTATGGAATCAGAACAATTGCAAATGAAGTGACCAATATATTCAACGGAAGTGTTTTGGCGCAATTAGTATATATGGCTAGTTCTTCTGTGGTACCAAATCTTCCCACTACCAATTTATCATTTTCACGCATAAGCGTTGTTGTTACAAAATATATCCCCATCGGGACACAGTATTTAACTACCGGTACAATCTTTTCCTTACAGAAAGAGAAAAGCTTTATAGGAAATCTTATTTTCCCGAATATATACTTAAAAGCAATCAACTGCGCAACATCCAAAAGTACCAAACACAAAAAAACTACATTAAGGCTATCAAAGAATTTAACCGACACACACAGTAATATGACCTTAAGTACCGCTATAATCAGATTCCTGATAGCGATAAGTTTTGATTTTCCACTCGAAACAAATAAAACTTGATACAGGTGTGTTGCGTTACTAATCCACGGTTTTAGACACACTATCCAAATTAACGGCTTTACCAACGGATTTCTATAATAATTTGAAATCGCTCCAGAGGCAAACATCAATATAATTCCTACAAATACACCAACCAGAAGCTGAATGAAAAATACAGTATTTACATATTCATTTCTATCCTCATCATCGCCCTTCTTGTTGTAGTAGTAGTTAATCGAATCCCCCAAACCAAATAAGGTAAATGAAGCTGCAATTGTAATAACCGAATTGACAGTTGAATAAGTACCGTATTCTGTCAATGATAGTTCTATGGATAATATTTTTGTCGTCACAATATTGGTTGCATATGTAACAATCTGTATAAATGCTAACAAAATCGAATCAAAAGCAGGTCCATTTATATGCTTTGGAATGATGTGTGCTTTCTTCATACTCTAATCACCGTTTACTGCTTTTCTTAGAAAATCAAGCGATTCCTCTCTTTTCTCTATCATTATTCTTTCGACATTTCTATAATCAATTTTTCCTTCTGGTAACATCTCTCCAATTACACGATTATCAAGTTCAAACGTATGCAATAATGTTTTTAATCGAGAATTGGTAGACGAAGCCAGTGAAACCAATAAGTTTTTATGAAAGATAACGGAAAAAGCTGCTCCATGAAACGAATCAGTAACTACATAATCGGCATGATCCAAAACATAAAGCCATTCAGCTGGACCGATTGACCCGGTGAACAATCCGCTTTTTAGTTTTGATATAAATGTGCCTCCGATTGTTACTACAGGCAATCCCGTTTGTTCTGCTAACTTTTCTATTTTCTCTTCAACATTTTTGTCGTAATTAAATATAAATTTTGCGATATATTTTGATGGCAATCCTTTTAGCTTCTTCTCATACAAACGCCATTTATTCTGTTCGATGAGCATAGTAGGATCAAGAACAATAGCACAGTTTGAATTTAGCAATTCATAGACAATCTTTGCTCCTTGTTCCTCTCTTACAGAGATAGCCTTAAATTTTTCCAACTGCTCTTTTACCGCTTGGGCAAATACACCGTCCAATTTATCAACGCCAAAACTTGCTGCATATGATATTTTCTTTGCATCATCTTCGCAAAACGAAAAAAAATAGTTTAAGTCATCACCAGTTATATTAGGATTCCAAACCTGATCGCTACCGCAAATCAAATAATCATATCTTTTCACAATCCGCTTGAGCTGCTCTGTCTCATATATTATCTTTGAAGGATACAATTTCAATTGTTTTTCAAATCGCATGAAACTATTTCTTCCGGGAATATCCAATAAATAGATCGCCAAAGTCTTAAGCGAACTTCTTTTCTGAATATGTTTCTTTTTCGACATAAACTCATTACTATAATTTATTATTTCGACTTCGTTTCCAAGATTCTCTATTGCACGATAAAGCCCTGTCATTTGCAATGCTGCTCCGAAACTCGGAGAATTCGGAAATGTTAATATTCCAATTTTCATTTCAAGATACCTCCTTTGCTGAAATATCTGTTTTGGTAGAACAACAAATACTCAATAAAATCATTGCTGCCCAAAAGAATTTTGTAGTAAGCACATCGACAAAAAATGCCATCAAAAGAATTCCAAAAAAAGCAGTTGCTACACTCTTATCATTTTTTAAGGCTTTCGCAATCATCTTAAATACAGGAATAGTTAAAAGAATTGAGCCAAAAATTCCAACCTCAACAAGCGATGCAATGTAATGATTATGAATCGCCATATCCTTTCCCATTCCAAGAATGTTTCCAACTACACTTTGCGAAGCTCCAACTCCACAGCCAAACACCCATTTAAGATTTTTTATTGAAGTCAATGCCTTTCCCCAAATTAACAAACGTGTGCCACTTTCCGCTTTCTCTCCGGTCAAAGCCTCTAACGAAAACCTTTCCATAAGTTCTTCAGGTATATACTCCGTTACAAGTGGGAAAACAACAAGGACAATGAGGATTACTGGAATACCAATTGATAAGCGTGTTTTCCATGACGTATTTATACTTAACAACACAATCAGCGAAACTGCTATCAATCCCGACCTTGATCCCGTAAGTAGCGTATAATATGCAATCGCAACACAAAAAACAATCGATAGGATTTTATGCGTTCTCTTTTGCTTCGTATTGCACAAGTTGTAAAAAACGATACCGAATGAAATCAACATCAAAGCTGCGAGATAATTCTGATCAAGACCATCTGCACCGGCGTTCAATGTCAGTCGATTTTGATAATCACTATACACAACGGCATCAGGAACAAATGTCATATACAGTAATAATGCTCCAACGCCAAATATCATTAATTTCTTTAAGAAATCAGCTTCCCATTTTGTAAACGATATCATCGAAAATAAAAGGAACATCAAAGCATTATTTAGGTATATGGAATAGTAAGATTGCCAACGAGTTTCATCTATTGCCCACAAATATGTTATTAAACCATAAAGCAACCAGAATACAACATATACAACGCGATAATCCAATCTAAGCGTTCTTTGCATCAATATATCGATAATTGCCAAACCCATCGCAAATAATCCGACTAATCTCAAAGGACTAACTGCCATGAGATCTGCTAAAGGATACTCAAACGGAATCAGGAACAGAAATAACGCCAATCCATATGTAGATAGATGAGTTATTGTTTTCCTGTCAGTATTCTTTAATTGGTTCACTTAATCACCCTCCTTTTGAACATCCTTCGTTTCTATCAAACTGTAAAAAGCTTTGATATCTTGCTCATTACTATATGAGCCTGCTAACGTGTTAGCTTTCCATCTTGATAATGATTGAGGATTCTGAATTACTTTTTTTATGGTTTCATATATGCTTGTGTAATTATTATCCATGATAACACCATTACTTTGATGTTCTACCTGTGAAGTTGCTGACTCATAGTTGGTAATTAGGCATGGAATTCCTAAAATCTGTGCTTCTGTCACGGAAACAGGTTTTCCCTCATATCTGGACGCAAGAATAAACACATCCATTTGTCGCAAGTACGGAAGTGGATTGAATTTATTTCCATAGAGAATAATGGTATCAGACATTCCCAATTTCTCGACTTCTTGTTTGAATTGTTCAAACTCACCACCACCGCCGATAAGATGCCACATAACATCTTTAGTTAATCCTTGTTGTTTAAGCTCGTAAAAAGCCTTCAGCAAGCGGTCAAGCCCCTTGACTTGAATATCGCAACGGCAAACAGTACAAAAATTGATTTTCGCCTTTGTTAATAGAACATCTTCTTTTCTGGATTTTTGAAAAACCAAATCTGATGACATAATATTTGGCACAACATATGTCTTGTGTTGATATTCGGGAAAAAACTCGAAAAATTGCTCTAAGCAATTCTCAGAAATCAATGCTATTCCATCTACCGCTTCAAAGGTTTTACGATCAATTTCAGGGATTAAATAACAACTTTTATATTGTGGATGTATCCAAACGAATTTCTTCTTTGCTTTGATTTTTGAAGAAGCAATGTATTCATTCGACCACCCCTCCATAAATCCAATCGCATAATCGAATTGTTCTTCTACTGTTCGAGATAGTGACACTTGCGCCGCCATCCCGTAGTGCATAAGGATATATCGAAATTTCCCTTTGGGAGTATTTTTATACTTAAAAAACGATTTCAGCGCAAGAAAAATCCTTCCATTGAGAATAGTTCTAACGATCTTCCGCTTTCCAGAGGATAAGATTCCTGACTCCTTATATGCTGGAGCTAACAAACGAACAAACTCTGGAATCTCTCCCAACATTGCTCCTGTGTTGGTGTATAACAGCAAGCTGATTTCATATTTGCTGCGATCAATAGTGTTGAGCAAGGATAATAATGCCGTTGAAGTTCCGCCGGTCATCATCGAATCATAAACAAACAGTATTTTCTTTTTCACGGCTAACCTCCTTGTCCGTATCGCATTGACCAATTAGCAATAATGGATGTTATTTTCTAAGTCCAATCTTATCTAAAACAAATACAATATATAAACGAAAACGTTTTAGAATAATATCTTGAACAATCTGTTTTGTTTTTCCTTTTTTAGCTATTTCATAAGGAACAGTATCATCTTTGTCATAATATTTGAAAACCGTTGCCTCGCTCATATCCTTTTTCCATACTGTTTTCTTTATCTTACCTAATATCACATTCTCCACGTCAAACAATTCATCAATAAACCACTGCTCACCGCTTACCTTAGTGGGAATATCAGAATAGTCTAAACCTGCAGAACTATAGACATAAGCCAACGGAATATTGGCGCCAGCTTGGTAAAAATAATGTGATGTTCCGTCGTTTCTCAAGTTGATCTCAAAAAAGTATGCTTTGTTTTCGAGCAACCCGTATTCCACGCTAAATAAACCATGATAATCAATACGTTCAAGAAATTCCAGGATTTTAGTCGTATCGGCGCATTGAGGAATATTTTCCGTAAAATATCCATGCGAGGATGAGCCGCTGTCTGCCCATCGATCACGAATAAATGCACCTGCAAAAATGGTGTTGTTATCCCACATTCTTCCGCCGTACACAAGCAAATCCAACTCTTTTGGAATGTATTGTTGGAGAATAAACTCAGAATCCGGTCTTACGTATCGAAGGGTCTTTTTTAATGCTTTTGCGCTTTTACAAATTTTGAACTTAAACTCATTATAATGTCCCGGCTTTTGATGACTGGGTTTAATAAGGCATGGAAATTGAATATCACTAATATCTGCTCCCTTTCTTATGGCTCTTGATTTTGGACATAATATTCCTATTTCTTCAGCAAGAGTTGTCATATTATTTTTATCAATGTACTTTTCAACGTTTCCTTTTGTAGTCGTTCCCGGTACGATGAAAAGTTTTTCAAATTCATCTTTGTGTTGATCAACAAACGTAATGATCTCATCACTTGAAATAATAAGGATCGGCTTTTTACTTTCGCTTGCATAGTTTTCCATCAAATACTTGTAGCCATCCTCAATTGTGGGAGTTTCGATATACTTTTTACAATATTTGCTTTTTACAGCAAATCCAGCACACCCCTTGACCAAAAAAAGCATATTTAGATCAGTATTCCCAAGCTCACGCATCAAACCAAGAGTATTAAAATCATCGATACTCCAAACAATAACTTTATTTTCTATTTTTTTCATCCCACTCGCCCTCTCATAAGCTCAATTAAAGGCACTACTTCCACCTTATTGTTTTTCATCATCGATTCAAGACCGGAGCATAACATTTCAAAATTCTTCTCATCCCAACTCCAAGGGTCTTTACCGCACATGGGATGACTTGCTGGAAGTATACTATGCAGCATCAACACTACCGTAGCTTCATCTGTGAGCCTTTCAATAAAATCAATGATTAGAGTCGAAATATCATTTGCCTTTACAACAACACTGGGAATGCTTGATTTATCAATATCATCACAAAAAAAGACGTTCTCAGCGTTAAATCGACGGTATGCCCATTTTGATTTCAAAACAGAATACAATCCATACAGCACCTTATTTTTTAACAACGCAGTATCGCATCTTCTCCCTCGGCGAACATATGAAATCTTCTCTCCATATTCGCTCGCAAATATTGATTCTATCTCTGTTTCACTTGTAGCTGAATTAGGAATAGAAATTCCCCATTTTTTGTATTCAATTCCCCACAGTTGCAATTTGTCCAGCGCAACCCGCATATCATCAACCTGGGTTTGGTGTTTATCTCCATGCAGCCCAATTTCCCATCCTGAATCGTATAAGTCTACTATTTCGGTTATCGTTAATGGTCTTGTGGGACTTTTCAATACTTCTTTTTCTTCCCATGTACCGTCAATAAATCCCGTTGTAATATATACCGTTCCACGAAGCTGATGCTTATCCATTATTTGTTTTGCCAACAAATAATTATCCGATCTGCCGTCATCAAATGTAATTGCTACGTGCTTCATATGCTCCTCCTATTATTTCAATATTGTAAAAAATCCAAACGGAGAAGCGACAAACGATCTAATTGCATTAGAAACAAACTTACCATAGTTTTGGCGTCTCAATTCGGCATAAGCAATTACTGCATAGTGCCGCATCTTGATATACCGAACATCGCTGTTTTTCAACTGTTGGAAGTATTTTTTCTTATATTCATACAGCGCATTCTCACCTTTTATCTTCCCGTCACCGCTTGACAAACCGCCTTCACCGGTATGAACATAAGCTTTAATTTCACAACCTGGCAGATACCCAAATTTTCCTCCACCCTCAATAGCTCTTTGCATCAAATAAAACTCATCTCCAACATCTATGGGAGCAAAGCCACCAATTTTAGCTAAATATTCTTTCGTGAACATCATAGTATCCGTTCCGGTCATATGATATTTCAGATGATACATTCTAAGTGATTCGGCATTTGTTTCCTGTATGTACGAACGTACACGTCTATCAATCTCTTTGTTTTCTTCATTATAAAGAACCAAGTCTGTAATGGAGTAGTCATATTCTCCATTTTCCATAAATTCAACCTGTTTTTTTACTTTGTCTGGCAAATAAATGTCATCATCATCCAAAAAAGTGATGTATTTACCATTTGCTGCATCTATACCGATGTTTCTAGTTTTGGCGGAGCCTTGGTTAGGCGAATTCACGATATGATTGATTGAAGCCATGGGATACGCCTTTTGAAATTGATCGACTATATCAATAACGATTTTGTTCCATTTAACATCACCATTATCATCAACGAGGATAATTTCCATGTTTGTGTAACTCTGTTTCGCCAACGATTCAAGTGATTTTTCTAATTCTTCTTTTCTTCTATATGTAGCAACAACAACACTAACCAAATTCATTTTGTTGATGCCTCCTGTTTTGTATCTTTCGTTTCTTCTTGTTTATTCATCTCACCCGTACCACCTTCCACAACACCATCATGTTTAAGCACACTTACAATTGTGCCAAAGAAACACTTCACATCCATCGCAAAGCCTTTGAAAATTCCTGCATTCAATGCCGCAGCATATTCACCGTCAAACTTTGCCTTCACGTCAATTTCAAGTTCATCTCGACCATTGATCTGCGCCCAGCCGGTAAGTCCAGGCATTATATCATTAGCTCCATATTTATCTCTTTCTGCAATCAAATCATACTGATTCCAAAGAGCAGGTCTCGGACCAACAATACTCATATTGCCAACAAAAATATCCCAAATCTGAGGTAATTCGTCTAGGCTGGATTTTCTTAAGAAAGCACCAATTTTAGTAATATATTGTTCTGGATTTTTTAATAAATGAGTAGGTGTATCATGAGGTGTAGACATTTTCATACTGCGAAATTTATGTAAACCAAAGGTCTTTTTATGAATACCAATCCTTTTCTGTGTAAAAAAAGCAGGACCAGGATCATCAAGCTTCACAGCTATGATTAAACCTAAGAATATAGGTGATAAAACTATTAACCCGCAAAATGATAACACTATATCTAATAATCTTTTGAAAAAATGTCTATACATCTAAAATAACCTCTCCATTAATATTCAAAATCATTGAAGTATTTCACCAGAATCTATCTTTGCGAATATACAAGCTCTGCTGCCAGCCTTGCAAATTGCACCTGCATTCACATGCACACACTCTTCTAAAACTACATCATGGTCAACAATAGCACCAACGGAAATAATGCAGCCAAGGCCAACTCTGCTATTCGCATTGACGATAGCCTTTGGCTCTACAACTGTTCCCTTGCCTATAACAGCTGTTTTGCTGATATAGGCTGTCGGATGAAGCAAAGCAGGGATTACAAAACCTTCTTGCTCTAGCCTTTGAAGTAATTCATTGCGGAACTTATTATTGCCAATGCCTATAAAAGCAGCTTGATACTCTTGCACAAAGCTTTTTGAATCGGCAATCTTGCCAATCGCTTCAACACTGTTATCATCAAGAAAAGCTATCTTGTCATACCCAAGTACTTCAGCGACCTCTTTAACAACTTGGCCATGACCGCCAGCTCCGATAATTAGTAAGCTTTTAGACATGTCTCTTACCTCTATTCTACAACCTTCGCATTCTGCATCTCCGCTGCCTGCGCAGCCTTGCAGTTAACCTCTTCCGGCGTTTTGTACGTCGGCACAACCCTGTGCATCGCAGCACGCACCGTCTCATCATCATTAGAACGGATAGCCTCACGCAGAATTTCTAAGCGCTCCTGCAAATCCTCCATGCTGATTGGTTCGTCCTTCTCGATAAAGATTAAATCATTATCCGTCTTGCGCAGCGTTTCGCTCTTCACCAGCAGCTCCTCATAAAGCTTTTCACCGGGGCGCAAGCCTGTCTCGATAATATCAATATCGCGGAAAGGCTCCAGCCCGCTAAGCTTAATCATATTCACCGCCAGATCATAAATCTTAATCGGCTGGCCCATATCCAGCACAAACAGCTCGCCGTTCTTGGCGATGGCACCACTGTGCAGCACCAGCTGGCTGGCCTCCGGAATCGTCATAAAATAGCGGATAATGCGCTTGTCTGTCAGCGTAATCGGTCCGCCATTGGCTATCTGGCGCTTAAACAACGGTATAACACTGCCTGCGCTGCCCAGCACATTGCCAAAGCGCGTATCACTGAACACAACACTGCTGCCGGATGCACTGTGCGCCCTTGCGATAATCTCACACATACGCTTTGTCGCGCCCATAATATTCGTGGGGTTGACCGCCTTATCTGTAGAAACCATCATAAAGCGCTGCACACCATACTCCTCGCACAGCTTAATCACATTCAGCGTACCAAAAACATTGTTTTCCACCGCCTCAATGCAGTTCTTTTCCATCAAAGGCACATGCTTATGTGCCGCAGCATGCACCACAATCTGCGGATGGTATTCCTCCATAATCCTGCGCATGGAACGCTCACAGCAGATATTGGCAATTTCTGGCTTAAAATCCAGTTCATCGCCATAACGCAAGCGCAGCTCCTGCTGCAGGTCATAAACGCCGTTCTCATAAATATCCAGCGCCACAATCTGCTTAGGCTGCATCTTCGCCAGCTGACGGCAAAGCTCGCTGCCGATACTGCCACCGCCGCCGGTAACAAGAATAACCTTGCCCTTATAATAATCAGCAACAAACTCATTGTTTACTGCAATAGGCTGGCGGAACAGCAATTCATCAATATCAAACTCACGCAGCATACGCTTGCCTCTCTTGGCAACGTCCGCCACGGAAAAGTCATAAACCTTAACCTTGTAGCCTGCCTTACGATAGAAGTTGAACAGCATCTCCTTATTCGTATTCACGATATTGCTAATAGCAAAAACAATCTCCTGCACGCCCATCTCCTTAAGGTCATCCAGGGTATCTTCGCCTTCAGCCAAAATCGGCAAGCCCATAATCTCGCGTCCTGCCTTATTTGGATCCTGGTCGATAAAGCAAACCGGCACATAGGCAGCACTGTCATTGCTCAACAGCTCATCCGCCAACACAGCGCCCAAACGCCCTGCACCCAGCACCGCCACACGGATACGCTTATTTTCATTGCGGCGCTCCTTGATAACAGTTTCACCGGCACACAGCACCAAAAGCCAGCGCAGGAACTCACCCTTCTTATCCCTGCGTACGCCGTAGCGGTAGCAATAGCGGTACATCAGGCGGATGCCCACAGCACACAGCAAGTTCAGCATAATAACAATCATCCAGGTCTTGCTTTCCATATTCCGCAGGCCAAAAACATACTTCAGCGGGAAGTAAAACAGCAGCGCTGTCAGATCTGTTGCAAAAAGGCGCATATACACGCCTACGCCGCCATAACGGATTACCATATGGTAAACATTACCCATAATGCGGCAAAACAGCAGACAAGCAAGCGTGGCAATAACAGTCTCCACAAACTCCGTTATATCTTCTGAATGAATTCCGTAAGCGCTGACCATAAAAAACACAACCAGCAGGAAAATCGCGATGTCGTAAGCCATCAGCAGCCATCTTATCTTTAATTTTTTGCTAACTTCATTAATACTCATACAAAACCATCACAAACACTTTCTTTAAAACACATCAATTAACATAACAACTTAAATCAGTCAGCTCAGCTGTTTAGCTTACTTCCCCTCCCCGTTGGAAGCTTCCTTGTTTCCGTAGTAATAGTAATAGCCATAGCCATAGCCACGGTGCTCACTGCGCACCTTGTTCAGCACAACGCCCAGGATATTCACCCCGGCATGCTGCAGCTGCTTCTTCACATCGCGCGCCAGGTCAACCTTCACCTCGCCGCTGTCAATAACCAGCACCACGCCGTCAACCATAGCACCCAAAACCAGTGCATCCGCAACCGGCAGCACCGGCGGCAGGTCAATCAGCACATAATCATAAATCTCTCTGGCCTCCTGCAGCAGCTCCCGCATGCGCTCGCTGCCCAGCAGCTCGCTCGGGTTCGGCGGAATCACGCCGCTTGTCACCGCATACAGGTTGTCCACCTTCGTAGCCTGCACTGCAACGCTCAGCGGTGTGCCCATGCTGATGCAGCTGGAAAGCCCCAGCTTATTGGAAAGGCCAAAATTCTTGTGCACAGTCGGGTTACGCATATCGCAATCCAAAAGCAGCACGCTCTTGCCTGCCTGCGTCAGCACCACCGCCAAATTGGCAGCAGTCATGCTCTTGCCCTCGTTAGGTATGCAGCTGGTAACAGCCAGCGTCTTCAGCTCCTTACCGGCCTGCGCAAACTGGATGCTGGTGCGGATAACACGGTATGCCTCCGTCGCCGGGTTCTTCAAATCATTATGTGCAATCAGGTTTAAGCCTTCCATATTTTCCTCCACATTCTCACAGCCAGACCAGGTTTTTTATCCTTCTCCTGCATATTCTTCTGCAAATCCTCCAAATCAGGAACACTGCCCAAAAGCGGCAAATCCAGATATTGTGCCACATCATCGGCAGTCTTGATTGTTCTGTTGAGCAGCTCGCGCACCACTACAAAGCCACTGCTTGCCAAAATGCCCAGCAGTGCTGCCAAAAGCAGTGTCATCGCCTTACGCGGCTTCACAGGGGCTTCCGGCAGCGTGCCGCTGTCCACCACCTGCACCTCGGTAGCAACGCTTGCTTCCGCAACCTTGGCCTCCTCCAGGCGTTTGGCCAGCATAACGTAAATCTCGTTAGCCACCGTCACATCACGCAGCAGGCCGACAAACTGCTGCTCCTTATCGGAAAGCTCCTTTAAGCCGTTCTTGTTTTCGCCGTCAATCTGCGCCAGCTTGGCCAGGTTGCTTTGTGCCACGCTCGCCTCAGCCTCGCTGCTGAACTTGCTGGCCAGCAGCTGCTGGTGTACCGGGTTATCACTTGGAGCCTGCAAAGCGGCAACCTTGTTAATCTCGTTCTGGATTTTAGCCTTCAGGCCGGCAATCTCCTGGTTCACCTGCTGCACCTTCGGGTGGTTTTCAGTATATTTATCCATATAGCTGATGCGCTCGCCCTCCAGCTCTGCCAGCTTCGCATTATAGGATTGAATCGTTTTGTTATCCGCAATGGAAACAGCCTCGCCCTGCAGCTGGCCGTTAGCCGCTGCCAGGCGCGCATTGGCAGTAGCCAGCGCCACCTTGTTTTCCGCGCTCAGCTTATCCACCATGCTCATCTTTTCGCTCGCCAGCTTCACAGCATCATCGGGAGCAATAATATTATTTTTCTTCTTATAATCTGTCAGCTTATCTTCCGCAGTCTGCAGCTCATTTTTGGCAGCCACAGCACGCTCCTCCAAAAAGCCGCGGGTAGCCTTCTGCTGGTCACGCGAAAGGTCCGTCAAACGCTTCAAAAAGCCGTCCACAATCAGCTTATTGGCCTCCTGGGCCTTTTCCGGCGTATTCGCACGCACCGTCAGCTGCATAATTTCGGTATCCTTAAAGGGCGCGGTAGTAATACGTCCCTTCACATAAGCATCATAAGCAGGATACTTGCCTTCTTTATTAGGCTGCTCCGTCTTTTGGATTACGGGCACCACAACACTGCGGCTCTTCAAAATCTCTGCATAGGTGTTCATCAGCTGGGTGTTGGCCATTGCATTGCCCATCGGCATGGATTCCAAAAGGCTGGTGCCAATGCCCTTAGGCTGCTTAACACGCAGCAAAGCCTGCGATTCGTATACCGGCGTTGCTGTAGCCAGGTATACGCCTGCTGCCACCACAAAAATACCGGTAACGCGGGCGATATTGCCTGCATTGCGCTTCAAAATATTGGCTATTTCCAGCAGGTCTATAGTAATCTCTTCGTCATTATGTAAATCCTTACTCACATCTATTCTCCTCAATCATCGTTTTTAATTTCGTTGATGTAATATGCACCGGTCAGGAACGGCATAATATCCTTGCTGAAGATAACCTTATGGTTGCTGGTCAGATACAGGCAGTCGCCCTCATGCAGCTCCAGGTTCGCGCTTTGGTCAGCCTTCCTCAGATAATTGTTGATGTTCAGCTGCTGCACCTCGGTAGAACCGGCACGCACCAAAAAGACATTCCTCTTGGCAGATTTTTCGGTAAAGCCCTCCGCCTTAGCCAGTGCATCCAGCACACGGTGGCTCTTTTCCAGCTCAAACAGGCCTGGGCGTTTAACCTCGCCCAGCACATACACACGCGTAGTACCCAGCTTAACCACATTCACACTGATTTGCGGCTTCACCAGGTAATAACCGAAGCGGCTCACCAGCTCCTCACGGAACTGCGTCACCGTCTTGCCAGTAACATCCACATCGCCAATCAGAGGGAAGGACACCTTGCCGTCGGGGCGCACCACATACGGCGAATTCTGCGTATTACCCGCCAGTGTACTCAAATCCTCATGACCATATACCACAACCTGCAGCACATCGCCCGGGCACATCACATAATCCTGCGCCTGTGCAGCGCTGCCGGTTCCTAACGCCAGCGCCAATGCCAATACTACTAATGACTTTTTCATTTTATACTCCTTAATAAAAAAATTTAAACAAAAAAAACGGTATATTTATTATTTAAATAACCTGTTCCACCACTTAGATTTCTTTTCCTTTGCAATTAACTGCTGCGGTGTCTTAACCTTCAAAGGAGTGCCATCAATAATCCTCTGCGGATTAATCTGCGTCAGCTGCTGCAGCACAGCCTCACCGGCCAGCTCCCTAATTACAGCAGCACCGGCGCGCATATCCGTATCACGCCCACTGTCCCTGTGCGCATCACTACCCACAAAATCAACCAAGCCGTTCGCCAAAAGCAGCTTCGCTGCCTGCTCGGCCTGCGCGCCAAAGCTCCCTGCAAAGCTGCCAATATTGCATTGCAGCAGCAAGCCCTCACGTCGCCAACGCAACAGCAGGTCCGGCTTCGCCATTAACTCAGTATAACGCTCCGGATGTGCTAAAATCGGCACAACCCCCTTCAACCGCAGCTCATACCAAAAATCATCAGCATAATTCGGTATGAAATACATAGGTAACTCCACCAGGATATAACTGGTCCTCGCTGCAGCAAAATTTTCACCGTTCAGGCAAAAGCTGCCATTCTCAGCAATGATGTCCAGCAAATCCCAATCCATAAACACTTCACAGCCGGAATAAATCGCCAGCGGTAAATTGTGCTCACCCGCCAGCTGGCGCAACCTTTCTGCACCAACTAAAAAATCCTGCCATGCAGGATTTTGTGCAGCCTGTAGCAAATGCGACGTTGCAAAAATGGAAGTCGTACCGGAAGCCACAGCCTTCTGCAACATTTTCAGGCTCATTGCCTCGTCCTTGCTGCCGTCATCTATTCCGGAAATGATATGAGAGTGAATATCAATCAAGAGAAATCTTACCTTTGTTTATACTAGAGCCTGATTTTATTTTTCGTAATACTGATGTACAAAAATAAGAAGAATCAAACTCAGTTATATTTAAGAATATTGCACTACTTTTAAGATTTACAGTCAATCAGTCCAAATAAGATTTTTTACTGTATACATCACACAACGCACTATTGCGCCTTGTATTTCTTAAAGTAAACTTCATATGATATGTTTTTATTTAATGCATTCAGTACCAGCAGTATACATATATAATATACCAGATTAAGTCAAAAATATTCTAAAATACAGGTTAGATTTTTGTAAGATAATGGTAAAATCCATCGTCGGTTCGCTGAGGCGAATGGGATGCCCTCGCTTCCCCCTTCCGTTGAGGTGCGCTCGGCAATATCGCGAGGTGGCACAATGCTGATTGCGTTAGGCTACACCAAGAGCCTCTCCTTGGGGAGAGGTGCCGAGCTTGTCGAGGCGG
>OLNQ01001398.1_pt1 | contig 23257 bp, 18 predicted proteins | sample 1672821 | NCBI WGS metagenome assembly OLNQ01 (sample SAMEA3136727, study PRJEB25190) | human gut metagenome | biome: human gut; feature: human-associated habitat; material: faeces | place: Austria | collected 2013 | reverse complement strand
TAGATAAAGGCAACCCGTCCGGATCCATCGGACGCGGCAACGGCAGGACTAATACTTTATAAGAAGCGCCACCGGGCAGGCAAATCCGACCCTTATCAACCGAAGCCAAACACAGCAGAGCATCTTTATTGAAAGAATCATAGGCATAGCCACGCAATGGATTGACCCAATTTTCGGGATCGGCCATATTGGCGGAATGGGTAACGCCGACGATAGTACGAAGCGGTTGACCGATATTAGCGAGCCTGTTTTTTTCGCTCTCTACCCGCCGACTTCCGAAAAGCCCCGGCAGAGAAGGTACCAGACGTTCGGGTAGAACGGCACCAGCGTGTTGAACGGGTTGGAGCCGTAGGCGATCCACTGGATCGCGCGGTCCGACTGCGGACGGTACGGGCGAATCTGCATGACGGCCAGCTGGCTCTGGCGGTTGATGCCGATCGGGCGGTACATGTGGCGTGTGTGCTCATCGCCGAGGTGGCCGTACGGGTCGAACGGCGTGCCCTGATAGTGCGAGCTGAGCACGTACTTTACGTCCTCGATCGTCACCTTGCGCTCAGGCTGACGGGCCCACGGGATGTCGTCGCTGTCCGGGCGGTGGTCGGCCTCGGGGCCGTCCCACATCTCGTCGTACGGGTTAAGGAACCGCTGCATGACCCATGCGCGCGGCGTGTTGTACACGTGATCAGAGTCGGAGTGCGAGCCGAAGGCATCACGCGGGTTGAACGGTGACGTCGATTCGACGGACAGATCAAGGTGATTGCGCTCGATGAATTCGACCAGATCCTCGGAGCACATGTGGTTCTCCTGCTCACCGAGGGCGTCATCGAGGTCGAATTCGTCGATGCCGAGCTGGTTCGGCATCGTCACATACGCTTCGTCGGGCACGCGCTTGGCGATCCAGTGATGGCCACCGACGGTTTCCATCCACCAAATCTCGTCGGCGTCCGAGAACGCGACACCGTTCATCTCATAGGTGCCGTATTCCTTAAGAAGGTCGCCAAGCCGCTGCACGCCCTCACGCGCGGTGGTGACGTACGGCAGCACGATGGTCAGGAAGTCCTCCTCGCCGATGCCGCCGGGCACGGCCGGCTCGTAATCCGAGTCACCTTCCCGTCCGCGTGCCGCCCGGTATTCCACAAACGGGTCGGCGCCGAGCACACGCTCGTTGGTGGTCAGCGTTTCGGTGGCGCTCATGGCCACGTTCGCCTCGTTGACGCCGGCCTCGCCCCAGATGCCTTCCTTCAGGTCGGCGTTCGGCACTGCGGTGTACTGCAGTGGATCGTCGGGCAGGTCAATGGTCAGGTGGCTGATGACGCTGCGGTATTCGCGCGGCTGTTCATCGGGCTTGACGACGACGAACCGCTTCGGGTTGAATTCGCCGTTGGCGGAATCCTCGTTGCGGGCGATGATGGTCGAACCGTCATAGCTGGCGTCCTTGCCGACCAGAATCGTGGTGCATGCCATAGTATTCGGTACTGTCCTTTCTTGCTGTGCACACGCTGTCGCGTGCACGTTGCGGCGCGCATCCGCGGCGCGCCTCCTGTCACACGAGTGTATGACTCCGTACGGGAGTATACGGCATCAGCCCTCAGGCTTTTCCGGTGATGAACATCACACCCTGATCGGTGACGTGGTCGACGTCACGCAGCGCGTGGAACAGCTCGTTGAGCCAGAATCCTTGGTTCAGACCCGGCAACGGCTTCGCGGTGCCCCACACGTGCAGCGAATAGTCGTGGTCCTTGTCGGGCGGCTGGGGCCCGTTGTAGCGCATCGTCACCTGCGGATTCGTGCTGCCGACCAGCTTGCTCGCGGCCGACGTGCGGCCCTGCACGGTCTCGGGAATCATGGAGGGCAGCTGCCGGGAGAAGTCCGGCGGAATCTGCAGTGCATGGGAATCGTTGAAGTCGTACATCAGCGCGTCGATGGGCAGATTGGCGACCGTCCAGTGAATCCATTCGAATCCGCAGACCGGGATGGAGTCGGGGTCGGTGAACGCCCAGTGCAGGTACCGGGCGGCGGGATCGATCTCGTCGATATAGAACGGAAAGGAGATGACGGGCACGCCGTCGGTGCGGTATTCGGGCGCGGCGGCTTTGGCGAAGTCGTCGGGCATCACCGTGAAGTCAGCGGAAATCTTCATGTCTCCAGTATCGCGCATGAGCGTGACGTGCGGTGCCCATCTGCAGGCCACGCCGCGCGCGACGGCAGACTGGCCGCAACAAGCCGCCGTCCCCCGCCGGGGTTTATCCGACGGGGGACGGTGGAGAAAGAGTCAGTCAGGCCGACCGGTCACGACTGGCCGGTCTGACTGGGGATCAGGCGGAGCGCTTGCGGCGAATCATCACCACGCTCACTCCGACGGCGAGCAGCATCAGGCCGAGGCCGGCGAGCGCGCCGACGGCGGCGCCGGTCTTCGCGACACCGTCGCCCTTGCCGTCGCCGTCATTCTTGCCGGTTTCGGCGGCCTTGACCGTGACGCTGTAGGTCACGTCGATGACCGTGCCGTCGGCCATCGTGTACTGCACGACGAAGCTGTCGTCACCGGTCTTGTCGCCGGCCGCATACACGAGCGTGCCGTCGGCGATTTCGGCCTTGCCGAGCTTGCCTTGCTTGATGATGGAGCGGCTCTTCCAGCCCGCCACGTCCTTCGGCTCGGTGACCGTACCGGTCTTGCCGGCGGTCACGTCGCCGGTATCGGCCTTGACGGACTTGTGGTCGGGCGTCGGCTTGGTCTCATCCGCGACGGTGATCTCGACGCTGCCGGACTTGTCCGTGCCGTCGGTCGAGGTGGCCGTGATGACGACCTTGCCGGCCTTCTTCGCGGTGATGACGCCGTTGGCGTCGACCGTCGCGATGGATTCGTCGCTCGACTTCCACGTCACCTTCTTGTTGGTGGCGTTGCCGGGCTTGACGGTCGCGGTGGCCTGGAGTGTCTTGCCGACGGAGACGGTGGTGCCGGCCTCGACGGTGACCTCCACGCTGGTGACGGGGACGGTCTCGACGGGCTTGGCCGTCACGGTGATGTCGAGCGTGCCGGACACGCCACCGGCCGTGGCGGTGATGGTCACCGTGCCGGCCTTCTTGGCGGTCACAACGCCGTCCTTGTCGACCGTGGCGACGGATTCGTCGCTCGACTTCCACGTGACCGTCTTGTCGGTCGCGTCAGCCGGGGCGACGGTCGCCGTCAGGGTCGTGGATGCGCCTTCGACGAGCTCCTGCTTGCCTGTCACGGTCACGGACTGGACCGGGATGACGGTCGGGGCCTTGTCGCTCACCGTGATCTTCAGCGTGCCGGACACGCCACCGGCCGTGGCGGTGATCGTCACTTCGCCGGCCTTCTTCGCGACGACCTTGCCGTTGGCGTCAACCGTCGCCACAGTGGCGTCGGAGGACTTCCACGTGACCGTCTTGTCGGTCGCATTGGCCGGGGCGACGGTCGCCGTCAGGGTCTGCTCTCCATCGACGGTCATCGCGGCGTCGCCGGCAACGGTGACGCTGGTGACGGGCACGGTCGCGGCGGAGACGGTGATCTCGATGGAACCGAACTTCGTCTTGTCGCCGTTCGACGTGGCGGTGATGGTCACCTTGCCGGCCTTCTTCGTGGTCACCACGCCGTTGGCGTTGACCGTAGCTACGGCGGCGTCGGAGGTCGACCAGGTGACGGACTTGTCGGTCGCATTGGCCGGGGTAACGGTAGCCGTAAGAGTGACGGTGTCGCCTGCGGTGGCGGTGTTGGCGCCGGTCACGGTCACGCCGGTGACGGGCACGTTGGCGCTCGCCTTCTTCGTGATCGTGTACGTGGTACCTGCAGTGGTATCGAACACGAGCAGCGAGGCGCCGTCCGCGTTGGTCACGACCTTGGCGTTCACGGCGGTGTCACCGTTCTTGACCTCGTAGTTCTGGGCGCCGCCGGCGGTGATCTTGACGGCCGCCTGCTTGCCCTTGTTGGAGGTCAGCTTGACTTCGGTGGCCTTGCCGTTCTTCCAGGTCGTGCCGACGGTGAAGTTGCCGCGGGCCACGAGGCCGCTCACCGAGCCGCCCGCCCAGGCATCGGGCAGGGCGGGCAGGATGTTCGTGTAGTTCACGTACTTCTTGCCGGCGGTGTCGGTGAAGGTGGAGTTGGACTGCAGCAGCATTTCGTCGACACCGGAGGTGTTGCCGAAGTTGCCGTCGATCTGGAACGGCGCATGGTAATCGAACAGGTTTGCATACATCGCGTTCTTGAGCTGCAGCTCGACCAGCTGGTACGTGGTGTTGCCGTCGCCGGTGCGAGCCCACGAATTGATGCGCTGTCCAATGGCCCAGCCGGTGTTGGACTGCAGCACGTTGCCCTTGAAGCAGCGGTACCTCAGCGAGGTCTTGGCCGCCTCCATGTACTCGGAGTTGTCGATGGTGATCAAATCACCGGGGAACAGTCCGAGCAGGTGGGACATGTGACGGTGCTGGTTGTCCGCCTGGTAGCCGCTGATGGCGGATCCATCCTTCTTCTTGCCGAGCGCACCTTCGAAGTACCATTCCTTGATCTGGCCGGAGTCGCCGACCTCGATCGGCTTGAGCAGGCTCTTGGCGCAGCTCCAGGAACGGTTGGCGTTCGCATCGGTGAAGTTGCCGTTGTCGCCCTTGGCAGACAGCCAATCTTTTTGTTAACCTTAAATCTAATACTATGAAAAACACACTACAAAGATACGGACTTTCCGCATATCTCCAAATTTCCGGAGCAGAGCGGAGCATCTTATAACATGGTTTAATAAAAGCAGCAGATTCGTTAACATTTAACATAATTCATTTGGATATTAACTAATGCCTGACAGAATCTGAAATACCGTCAGCCCAAAGAACACTTGTCTATCTTAAACCTCACACCGGATATCCAAACCTTTTTCATAGTTCTTTTGTTTATAAAGTAGAATAACTAAATACACGATATGAGCATCAAAGAACAATACTGGAAATATTCCCTCATCGTCATCATACTATTTATGGGAATCATCATCTTCCGTCAAATCACCCCTTTTCTAGGGGGATTGTTGGGAGCACTCACTATTTATATTCTAGTACGTAAACAAATGGCACACCTGACAGAAAGATGGAAAATAAAACGCAGTGTTGCCGCATTACTGATCACAGCAGAAACGGTTATGGTATTTTTGGTACCACTTGGATTAACCGTCTGGCTATTGGTAAGCAAACTTCAAGATATCAATCTGGACCCTCAAACATTCATCGCTCCTATGCAGCAAGTGGCAGAGTTTATCAAAGAAAAAACCGGTTACGATGTATTAGGGAAAGATACCATATCATTCATTGTCTCCATCCTTCCCCGCATCGGACAGATCATTATGGAAAGCATCAGCAGCCTTGCCATCAATCTGTTTGTCATGGTATTCGTACTATACTTTATGCTGATAGGAGGAAAAAGAATGGAGGCTTATGTGAATGATATTTTGCCATTTAATGAAGCAAACACACAGGAAGTTATTCATGAGATTAACATGATTGTACGTTCCAACGCTATCGGCATCCCGCTATTAGCAATCATCCAAGGAGGAGTAGCCATGATAGGATATCTCATCTTCGGAGCACCGAACATATTAATTCTGGGATTTCTTACCTGCTTTGCCACCATCATTCCGATGGTAGGAACTGCCCTGATATGGTTTCCCGTAGCCGCTTATCTTGCTGTAACCGGAGACTGGTTCAATGCTATCGGACTCGCTGCCTACGGAGCAATAGTCGTATCACAATCTGATAACCTGATCCGATTTATTCTGCAAAAGAAAATGGCCGATACCCATCCACTGATTACCATATTCGGAGTTGTAATTGGCTTGCCGCTATTCGGTTTTATGGGAGTTATCTTTGGTCCGTTACTACTCTCACTATTCTTTCTCTTTGTTGACATGTTCAAGAAAGAATATCTGGATTTACGAAATAACCTTCCTTCGAGATGACGGAGCTACCAAAAAAATGCGTACTTTTGCAGTCGTAAAAACGACACTTTAATTCAATGGAAGCATTTACATTCAACACTGTTGAACTGATTCTTTTATCAGCGGCAGGTATTCTTTTTATCATTCAGCTCATTTATTATTTCGGCTTGTATAATCGAATACATATCCGCAATAAAGCTGTACGCAAAGAAGAAGTGCATTTCACACAGGAAATGCCTCCACTTTCCGTAATACTTTGTGCACGAAATGAAGCTGATAACTTACGTAAAATCTTACCTTCCATTCTCGAACAAGACTATCCGCAGTTCGAAGTGATTGTTATCAACGATGCTTCTACAGATGAAACAGAGGATGTATTGGGATTTATGGAAGAGAAATACCCTCATCTCTACCATAGCTTTACTCCTGACAGTGCACGCTATATCAGCCACAAGAAACTAGCCTTAACGCTAGGTATCAAAGCCAGTAAACATGACTGGTTAGTATTTACAGAAACAAATTGTATGCCTGCCAGTCGACAATGGCTTAAACTAATGGCACGCAATTTCACTTCACAGACTCAAATAGTGCTGGGATATAGCGGTTACGACCGGACCAAAGGATGGCTACACAAACGGGTGGCTTTTGACACTTTATTCCAATCCCTGCGTTATTTGTGTTTTGCACTGGCAGGAAAGCCATATATGGGTATCGGACGTAACATGGCTTATCGGAAAGAATTATTCTTCCAAAGAAAAGGTTACTCCACTTACCTGAATCTGCAACGCGGAGAAGATGATCTGTTCATCAACCAGATAGCGACTCCATCAAACACACGGGTAGAAACGGATATCAATGCAACCATGCGGATACAACCTGTATATAACTACAAAGAATGGAAGGAAGAAAAGATTAGCTACATGGCTACCGCACGCTATTATCGCGGCATACAACGCTATTTATCAGGATTTGAAACTTTCTCCCGTTTACTGTTTTACGCTGTCTGTATAGCGGGTATTGTAATCGGTATCCTCCATTTACACTGGCTGTCTGCCGGAATTGCATTATTGATATGGATATTCCGTTATATTGTACAGGCAGTCGTCATCAATCAAACAGCCAAAGAAATGGGCGGAGGCAGAAAATATTATTTCTCTCTGCCGGTATTCGATATTCTCCAACCCATCCAGTCACTTAGATTTAAACTCTACCGTTCTTTCCGGAGAAAAGGAGATTTTATGAGAAGATAAGCAATCATATAGATTACAGGGTTCGCTGCATATAAATCGCATCCGAACCATCATGATAATAGGCTGGCTTTACTCCCACGGGAATAAAGCCATTTTTCATATATAGCCTGATAGCAGGAGTATTTGTAACTTTCACTTCGAGTGTAATCTTTGCCGCCTTACAGTCATGAGCTGTAGCAATCGTCTGTTCCATCAGTAACTGCCCCAGTTTCCGACCTCTGAAATCCGGATGGACAGCTATCGAATATATTCTCAGATAGTGAGTTCCCGCATGAAGCAACAACGAGATATAAGCTATAATCTGCTCTTGCTCTACCACCACATAAAAGGTTCCTTTTGAACGACCGATCAGATAGGCAAACTGTTCCCGCGAGAAACTATCTTCCCGGAAACATTCCTGCTCTATTTCCAGAATAGCAGGAATATCCCTCAAATTTGCTTTGCGAAGGTGTACGGTCTGTTCCATCACTAATAATGTTTCATATCCAAAGCCTGCTCAAAGTGATTCAGCAGACGATAATACATTTCGTCACCGATAATCGCATCTTCCAATTCATGGTCAATACTCGGATTATCATTGATTTCAATAACGTAAGCCTTATCATCCACCATTTTCAAGTCTACTCCATACAAACCTTTTCCTATGAGATTGGCAGCTTTTATCGCTGTATCCAATACCACACGTGGTACTTGATAGATAGGAATCGTATCCACTAATCCACAGCGGCTCCTTCCCGAATCATAATGGCAATAAATCTGCCAATGTCCTTTTGCCATGTAGTACTTGCAGGCATACAAAGGTACTCCATTCAACAAACCAACACGCCAATCAAACTCCGTAGGCGTAAACGCCTGTGCCAATAAGATAGCCGACTTCTCGAAAAGGACTTCAAGGCTGGTTTTCAGCTCTTCTTCATTGGATACTTTTTTCATCCCAATGGAATAAGAACCGTCCGGTATCTTCAAAATGAAAGGAGCACCTACCTGCTCGCTTATCTGTTCGAACGAATTTTTATTGGACTGGAAAATCAATGTAGACTTCGGTGCCGAAATCTTTTCTTTCTCAAAAAGTTCTTTCAGATAAACCTTATTCGTACACCGGATAATAGACAACGGATCATCAATAACTACCATTCCATTTTGTGCAGCCAACTGCGACAAATGGAATGTATAGTGATTCAGTGATGTCGTCGTACGGATAAACAGCGCATCAAACTCCAGCAAGCGCATAGCATCATCTTCCGTAATCATTTCAACATGAATATTCATCTTCTTGGCTACTTCGGACAGCTTATGCAAAGCCCCTTTGTTACTAGGCGGAAATTTTTCTTTCGGATCAATGAGTACTGCCAAACTATATCTGGGAACTTTTGTCGACTTAGGCGCACGCCATATCTTCTTATTAAAATTATCGAGTGTATTAGCAAAGAAGTCCTGTTCCTCATCATCCAACCGGTTCAAAGGCAAAAACTGAACACTTTCAATCTGATTCTTAGGATGAGTATTCAGGGCAACTTTCAGTAATGGACAGGGATAATTCTCGAAAATAAAACGGGCTACTCTTTCCAACCCTTTCTCACGGCATTTCCCGAAATAGATATTCAGATACCAGATATCACTTTTGATCCCATTCTTCTGAATCCACTGATAACACAATGCCTGCAGGCTACGATCCATACGGATCCCTGTCCCTGTCTCCAGTTTATTGATGATATCAACATCGGGAATCACCCGTTGTCCTCTCGTTTGGGCAAGCAACGAACAATAATACCCTTCGGAATTATAGCTGTAATCATTGCTAAGATTAATAACTAACTTCCGGTCTTTTTCAACCGGCTTGTTCTTCAGATAGTCGGAAACAGTCAGGATACTTTTTGTCTCACAATACGGTTTCCAGTCATCCGGATTATCCAACAGAATTAACACATTATTCATAATGGTTAAAAATTAAACCTACAAGAGGATATTAAGTAAATTGGGCGCAAATATAGACATATTATTCACTCTACATCACGTAAGAGTCTAAATTATTTTTGCAGCAAAAAAAGAAAAGAAAAAGAAGGGATTACTCGTATCGCATGGAACTTGCAGGATTGATCTTTGTTATTAGGAAAGAAGGGCCAATCAGCATCAGGACGGATGCCAGCAAAGTACCTGCATTAATCAAAAGGAAGAACCAAATATTGAAAGAAACCGATACTGTATCCACATAATAATTCTCCGGATCAAGTTTGAATATTCCAAATTGAGATTGAATAAAGCAGAATGCCAGTCCAATTACATTTCCCCAAAGCATTCCTTTACCAATAAGAAAGACTGCAAACCAAAGAAAAGTCTTGCGAATCGTAAAATTATCAGCTCCCAGAGCCTTTAATATTCCGATCATATTAGTTCGTTCTATGATAATAATCAGCAAACCGGAAATCATGGTAAAGCCAGCAACTCCAATCATCAGAAAAAGGATTACCCATACATTAAGATCAAGCAAATTCAACCATTCAAATATTTGAGGATTCAGTTGTTCTATGTTGCGTACATAATATATACCGCCAAACTCATCCCGCTGGTTGTCAGTGTCAACTGCTATTTCATAAGTTATATCTTCCAGCTTATCATAGTTATGCACCTGCAACTCTACTCCACTCACCTGCTCCGGCTGCCAGCCATTCAGGCGATTTACTAAATAAAGGTCCGTCAATAAAAAGAGGTTATCATATTCGGAAAAATTGGTCTGATAAATACCTGCAATCGTCAAACGTCGGGCACGAATATTATCCTGGATATAATAGGTATATATCTTATCCCCCAGCTTCAACTTCATTTTGGTAGCCAATGCCTTGGAGATAAGTACCTGATTACTGGAAACCGAATCGCTGAACACAGGAATCTCTCCTTCCACCAGATACTCTTGCATAAAACCAGGATCAAACTCCGGTCCGACACCTTTCAAGACCATTCCTTGAAAAGCATCATCCGTTTTTATCATCCCCGGCTTTGTGGAATAACGTTGCACATGGCTTACTTCGGGATAGCTGGAAAGAGCAGTCATCATGCTGTCGCCTACCGCTATCGGATGAGTCTCATAAGAATTAACCGCATCCAGGTTCGCTATCTGAATGTGTGACCCGAATCCGATCACTTTATTCCTTACCTCACTTTTAAACCCTATAACTACTGCCACCGCAATAATCATAACAGCCAGCCCGATAGCAATACCGGCCATAGCAATGAGGACCGCAGGACGTGAAACCTGCTTTCCACCATCGCTTTCGCGATAAATACGACGAGCTATAGAAAGAGATAACGACAATTCTTTTAAATATTAAGTAATAGGTATTAAGTATTAGCCGCAGCTTATTTAGAGATTAGGGATTAAGTATTTATTAAGCATTAAGACATTACCTTATAATACATCATACGCCAATCAGCGTCTACGGTTAATACTTAATACTTATTAATCTATTCCTTATTCCGTTCTTCCCGGATACGCTTCCAAAGCCTTCTGCAAAATAAAAAGCGCACGGTTCAAATCTTCTTTCTTCAATACGTAGGCGATACGGACTTCATTGATACCTGAGCCCGGGGTAGTATAAAAACCAGAAGCCGGAGCCATAAATACAGTTTGCCCTTCATATTCAAAATCAGAAAGACACCAGGCACAGAACTTATCCGAATCATCTACAGGAAGTTTGGCTACAGTATAGAAAGCCCCCATCGGAATTGGAGAATAAACACCCGGAATACGGTTCAATCCGTCAATCAGGCATTTACGACGTTCCACGTATTCATCATACGTCTCCCGTGAATATTCTTCCGGAGCATCCAGAGAGGCCTCAGCAGCTATCTGTCCGATTAAAGGAGGACTCAAACGAGCCTGACAGAACTTCATAACAGCATCACGTATCTCTTTGTTCTTGGTAATCAAAGCACCGATGCGAATACCACATTCGGAATAACGTTTTGAAACAGAATCGATCAGTACGACATTATTCTCAATACCTTCCAAATGGCAGGCAGAGATATAAGGGGAACCGGTATAAATAAATTCACGATATACTTCATCCGAAAAGAGGAAGAGGTCATACTTCTTCACCAAATCCCGAATCTGATTCATTTCACGACGGGTATACAGATATCCTGTCGGATTATTCGGGTTGCAAATCAGAATCGCTTTGGTACGTTCGTTGATCAATTCTTCGAATTTCTCCACTTTCGGCAGAGAAAACCCTTCTTCAATGGTCGTGGCAATCGTACGGATCTTTGCTCCAGCAGAAATGGCAAATGCCATATAATTGGCGTATGCAGGTTCCGGAACTATGATTTCATCACCCGGATTCAAACAGGAAAGGAAGGAGAAAAGTACCGCTTCCGAACCTCCTGATGTAATAATTATATCGTCAGCCGTCAGGTTGATGTTGAACTTTGCATAATATCCTACTAGTTTCTCGCGATAGCTACGGTTTCCGGCACTGGGGCTATATTCCAGTACTTTACGATCAATATTGCGTATCGCGTCAATCGCGGCCTGAGGAGTGGGCAGATCAGGCTGTCCGATGTTCAGGTGAAACACATGGACTCCACGTTGCTTGGCAGCGTCTGCCAAAGGAGCCAGCTTTCTGATAGGAGATGCAGGCATCTCGTTTCCGCGAATGGATATGGTCGGCATAATTTTATTGACTATTTTACAATTTACTATTTACTATTTAACTTGGAGCTGCAAATGTACGCAATTATTTGAATACAGAGACATAAAAACTTTAAAAACCTTAGCAAGGTTAAAAACCTTATGGTAATTTGAAAAGAAAGCTATACATTTGTAATACAGAAAACTTAAAACAATATCATAATGACCATACACCTTATCGCATTCGCTTCAATACTACATAAACAAGCCTCGTTGCGTAGTTCACACGAAGCTATTTTGAGTGAGCTTGAAAAATATTATACTGTAAGGCTCATCGATTATCAAGATATGGATAAGCTGAACAGTGATGATTTCAAGATCATTTTTGTCGCTACCGGAGGAGTGGAAAGACTGGTTATCCAGCATTTCGAACGTCTGCCCCGACCTGCCATTTTGTTAGCAGACGGCATGCAGAACTCACTTGCTGCAGCACTGGAAATATCAACTTGGTTGCGGGGAAGGGGAATGAAGAGCGAAATTCTTCATGGTGAACTCCCGTCTATCGTTCAAAGGGTACATATACTTTATAACAATTTCCGGGCACAGCGTTCTTTGTTTGGTAAACGTATAGGCGTCATCGGTACTCCTTCTTCCTGGTTGGTTGCCAGTAATGTTGACTATCTTTTGGCTAAGCGCCGCTGGGGCATCGAATACATAGATATTCCACTGGAACGAGTCTATGAACATTTTCAACAAATTACAGATGAAGAAGTAGGTGCATCGTGTGCTGCCGTTGCTTCGCAAGCTCTTGCTTGTCGCGAGGGAAGTCCTGAAGATTTAATCAAGGCTATGCGATTATACCGGGCGATAAAGAAGATATGTAAAGAAGAAAAGCTGGAAGCACTGACTTTAAGTTGCTTCAAGTTGATCGAGCAGATAGACACTACCGGTTGCCTGGCATTATCCTTATTGAATGACGACGGAATAATGGCAGGATGTGAAGGAGACCTTCAATCCATCTTCACCCTTCTGGCTGTCAAAGCACTTACAACCAAAGAAGGTTTCATGGCAAATCCTTCTATGATCAATACCCGGACAAACGAACTGATATTAGCACATTGCACCGTAGGACTGCAACAAACGGAAAGATATATCATCCGTAATCATTTTGAGACGGAAAAAGGAATAGCCATACAAGGACTACTTCCCACCGGAGATGTAACGGTCATTAAATGTGGTGGTGAATGTCTGGATGAATATTATCTGTCTACAGGAACACTGACCGAAAATACCAATTATATTAATATGTGCCGTACACAGGTACGTATCCGGATGAATACCCCGGCAGAATATTTCTTGAAAAATCCGTTGGGCAACCATCACATCATGATTCATGGTAACTATGAAGATACATTGAATGAGTTCTTCATGGCAAATGCCTGCAAGCGGACAGAATAAACATTCTAAAAAACACTTTTAGGCTCATCATAAAATAAAGCCTCTGTTGGTCTTCAACAGAGGCTTTATTTATATCAAACAGAGGTTCAGTTACAACCAATCAGAGCCTCTGTTTTTAATCAGGCTATATTTTATGAAAGTTCAATAGCTACATCTTCCCACTTACCGCCATGCCACTCCACTACAGAGGAGAAACCGGCCTTCTTCAGAGCAGTCAACGCTTCAACGCGGCTGTTATTGATCCGTTCCGGATAGTGGGCATCACTGTTCACTTGTACCCGGACACCTAACTCTTTCAACAAAGAAAAATAACGTTCATTCGGGTAAAAAGTCCCCAGATCATGATAGGACTTTGTATTGATTTCAACAATATATCCATGTTCGGCAATTGTCGTAAAATATCGATGTAGCAATCTGTCATACCATAACTCATCTAATAAGCCGGGGCGATAACAGGAAGCATTGTAATGCATTTTATCCGCATGACCTACAATATCAAAGCCTCCCAAATCTAACATATGAAACAGATTGTTATAGTATGACCAAATCACGTAATCAAGATTACCTCCAAAATGCTGATCTACCAACTGCCGGAAAGTATCTGCCGGAGTATCAATATCCACTACTTTTCCTTCCGGAGAATAGAGCATATGCACGGAACCGATCCGATAATCAAGTGGCAGATTCTGAAAACTAGGCAAAGCGGGATGGCTTTCCTCATTCAAATAATCAATTTCAAGACCGATGATTAATTCTATCTTATCGGCATATTTCTCTTTCAGGCGGGAAAACTCAGCAAGATAATCATCCATCCGATCCCATTCCATTGTCCATGCGGTAGAAAATGGCAGTGGAGCGTGAGACGAAATACCATAAGAAGTAAAGCCTGCACTTATGGCAAAACGAATAAAATCTTCCATATTAGCTCGCCCGTCACAATACAGACAGTGGCTATGATAATTAGTCAGATTGGGCATAATAGGTTTTATCTGGTTATTTCGGTTTTCATATTAATCTTTATCGGCATCAGCCTTCTATCTCGCTTAATTCTAACCAACGCATTGTCTTTTCGTCAATCAGTTCATTCACTTCAGGCAAACGTTTAGACTTGTCAGTCAGTTCATCTACAGAAAGAGTACCACTACAAAGCAATTCCTCAATCTGTGCCTTCTCCGCTTCCAGTTGTGCTATTTCTTTTTCCAGCTGTTCGAACTCACGTTTTTCCTTGAAACTCATTTTACGTTTATCATTCAGACGAACACGGGCTGTTTTCTCTTCCTGCGGCTTCTCTGCTTCTTTTTCTTTCTGAGCTTTCGCTTCTTTCCAGTCACGATAATCACTGTAGTTACCGGGGAAGTCCCGGATATCTCCCTGACCGTTAAAGACCAACAGATGATCAACAACCTTATCCATAAAGTAGCGGTCGTGAGATACAACAATCACACAGCCTTTGAAACTCTGGAGGTATTCTTCCAAAACATTCAAGGTAATGATATCCAGATCGTTGGTAGGCTCATCCAATACCAGAAAGTTAGGATTACGCATCAAGACCGTACACAAGTAAAGACGACGGCGCTCTCCTCCACTCAGTTTACAGACATAACTATGCTGCGTTTCCGGAGTAAACAGGAAATGTTGCAGGAATTGTGAGGCTGTCAGTTTCTTGCCATTACCCAGTTCAATTACTTCGGCAATATCCTGTACCACATCAATAACCTTCATCTGCTCGTCAAACTGAAGCCCATCCTGCGAGTAATAACCGAAACGAACTGTTTCGCCGATGTCTATTGTTCCTCCATCCGGTTTTACCAGTCCCATTAATATTTTAATGAAAGTAGATTTTCCGGTACCGTTATTTCCCACAATACCCATTTTCTCATAACGGGAGAAAATATATGAGAAATCGTCCAGAATCTTCAGATCACCGAAGCTCTTGGATAAATGATCAGCTTCAAATATCTTGCTTCCAATATAAGACGCTTTTACTTCCAGTTTCACGTTATCATTACGCTGGCGCTGTTTGGCAACTTTCTCCAATTCATAAAAAGCGTCTTCACGATAACGGGCTTTATGACCGCGTGCCTGTGGCATCCGGCGCATCCAGTCGAGTTCAGTACGATAAAGATTATTGGCGCGTTCTATTTCCACGCTTTTCGCTTCGATACGTTCCTCACGTTTCTCCAGGTAATAGCTGTAATTTCCTTTATATTGATAAAGTTGCTGATTGTCTATTTCAATAATCTCCGAACAAACACGGTCGAGGAAATAACGGTCATGCGTCACCATCAACAGGCTAAGGTTGGTACGGCGGAGATATTCTTCCAGCCATTCAGTCATATCCAGATCCAAATGGTTGGTAGGCTCATCCAGAATCAGCAGGTCGGGTTCGGTAATCAAGGCGTTGGCCAATGCAACACGCTTCAATTGTCCGCCGGACAGTTGCTTCACCTTCTGATCAAAATTTCTGATTTTCAGTTGAGATAGAATCTGCTTTGCTTTCTGTTCGTACTCCCATGCTTTTTCCTGATCCATGCGCGCCAAAAGATCTTCCAGTCCCGGATGTCCTTCGGTTTCCATACAGCGCTCGTATTCCTTAATCAGTTCTACAGTACTGTTTCCATGATGAAAGCAAGCTTCAAGAACGGTCAGTTCTTCGGGGTACTGCGGATCCTGCTCCAGATAATCTACACGGAGATCACGGCGGAAAACGATGCTACCGCTATCATGTCCTTCTTTCCCTGAGATAATATTCAATAAAGTAGTCTTTCCACTACCATTCTTTGCTATTAATCCGACACGCTGCCCTTCGGCAATGCCAAATGATATATTTTCAAAAAGAACCAGATCTCCGAAAGACTTGGTCAGGTTGTCTACTTGTAAATAAGGTACTGCCATTTAATCCAAACACTTCTTATATTCCTCTACTACGTTGCAAGGCTCTCCTGCCTTCACTCTGCTCCATGTTAACTTCATCGGGTCGATAGTCCGGTCTTTATACCGGAGCAAAGGTGCCTCACGATTACCGTCAATCAATGTCATCCATTCCATGCCATCGATCTCATTCGCAAGGATAGCGCAAATGGTGATACCTATCGCCATCCACTCCTCTTTCTTTTTCGGTCCTATTTTGCCGGAATCAATCACTTGCTGCAGTTTCTCCAAGTCTTCTTCCACTCCCTGAAAATCTTTTTTCAGTTCCTGTTTCACCATCGACACGGTCCACTCATAACTTTCATTCACCAGATAGATTTCCGAAAGACGGATGGGAATCAATTCTGCCGGATATTTCTGATCTTCCTTACGAATCTCCAACGTAGCAATCACCTCTTCCGCTTCTTTCACCGCTCCTCCCTTGGGGACGGTAAACGAACATTCGAAAGCTATATTGTCAATGCCTGTGATCCATAAATGAGAAGTGTAATACGTGCCGTCTTCCTGAAACATCTCTTTGCTATAAGCGCAATCCAACTGTCCGATTTTCACCAATGAAGCCGAATCGTTCTCTTTCAACTCCAGCCGAATGGCTTCTTTGCCATAACCGGCATTCCCTTTAAATGCAGATATACGAAAGTTTCCCGTCCAAACATCGGGATTATAGAAAAGAAAAGAGCCTTCGCCATCTTCAAACTCATTCCAGTCCGACGGATAGTTTATAGAAAACCAAGCTCCGGGAGAGATAAATTTCTTGCCTTGCATTCTTTTTCGTTAAATGATTACTTGGCAAAAATACAAATTAAAAATGAATCTCACTTCCCTATGGGCTGTATTTTCCTCCGCACTTCTTTGGAAATCTCCAAAAACATGTAGTTCAACTTTCCGGAATGGATTCCTTCTACATTATCCTTATACTTTTTATTAGCGTATTGTTTCGATTTCTCAAAAGTCAGTAAAGACATTTCATTCTGTGATTTACCTACCATCGTAGAGTCCAGTTGTTCGTCCGGAAAGAAGTCGTCCAGGTCGACATCACCGATCATCGTCGTTTCAAGAAAATTCATATCCTTATGTGAGTTGTCGGTGTAATATCCCACAAACATATGTCCCGGAGTACGCACTAATATAGGTTCGATATTAATCGAACGAAGCAACGACGCAAACAGTACACTTCCATCCACGCAATTAATCTGCGAAGACTCCAAAGCGTCATCAAAAGTACGGACACGCTGCGAAAAGACGACATTACTGGAAAGGCTCGTGTTAGAAACAGAGCTATAACGGAATTTACGTTTCTGCAAAACATTCCAGAGGGCATATACCTGCTTGTCTACTGCTCCTTTTGCCGTACTTTGATAGCCCAGAAAGCGGTTTACAATACGAGTATTCAAGGCTTCACGCAGTAGCTGGTCGATCATCGGATTCTCTTCATTCACATAGGCCGCAAAGAAAATGCTGGTATCATAGAACTTCGTTCCATTGGCTACATATCCCAACAGGCACTCATTGACGCTACGTACTGAAAATGTACGCACCCGCTGCCCCATATCTTTTCCATTCATTTCTACTTTTACCGCCACGCTCACCGGTTCCGCCTGCACATTATTCTTCAATGCTTCATAATTCCAGATGATATCCGGATAAATGGTATATTCTGTTCTTGGTTTATTCAGTACGAATTCCGATACGGAACGTGAGAAAAACGGAGTTTCGGCAACTTCAATCCGGACCCTGCTGTAAGCTGTCCGCGACTTTACGCGGATGGCAATACATGACTTCGGATTTCCCAGATACATAGAATCGGTAGGAGTAATAACCTGAGCATCTGTGGTCGCTACCGACAAAATAGCCGACGGAAAGATATTCCCTCCCAAATCATCTACTATCTCGAAACCTGAATTAAAAGCAGAATATTTAAAGACTGATATTCCCCCAATTAAAATAAGGAGCACAATGACTGCTCCTATGATTTCGCGTCTATAGCGTTTCAGATCTATTCTTATCATTATCTATATCCTTAATATATGTATTATTACCTTATATCGCTAACAAAGATAACAAATAACAACCGTTTTTTACTTGAGTATTCAACAAAATCTTTTAAATCCCCTCTCACTTGCCACTTTCCGTCGAATGTAATATGATTGTAACATTTGTTTCATCCGCCCGTAACAAAATCTCCTCATCTTTGTCCCGGAATAAAATAAAAACTTAACTTTGTCATATCACATTAATACATATATCTTATGAACGATTACCGTATTTTAGTTGTCGACGATGAAGAAGACCTCTGTGAGATCCTGAAATTTAATCTTGAGAATGAAGGTTACGAGGTTGATACCGCTAACTCTGCCGAAGAAGCGCTGAAAATGGACATCAGCAGTTACCACCTGATTCTCCTGGACGTGATGATGGGAGAAATCTCCGGATTCAAAATGGCGAACATGCTGAAGAAGGACAAAAAGACGGCTATGGTGCCTATCATCTTCATCACGGCGAAAGACACAGAAAATGATACTGTGACCGGATTCAACCTGGGAGCAGACGACTATATCTCGAAACCCTTCTCCCTGCGTGAAGTCATCGCCCGCGTGAAAGCTGTATTGAGACGCACAGCCACAACGGAAACGGAAAAAGTGCCCGAACGACTTGTCTACCAGTCACTCGTGATTGACATCACCAAGAAAAAGGTGAGCATAGATGACGAAGAAGTACCGCTGACTAAAAAAGAATTTGAGATACTGCTTCTATTGGTACAGAACAAAGGACGTGTATTCTCACGCGAAGATATTCTTGCCCGCATCTGGAGTGATGAAGTCTACGTACTCGACCGTACCATCGACGTAAATATCACCCGCCTGCGGAAAAAGATAGGCGAATATGGCAAATGTATTGTCACCCGCCTGGGATATGGATATTGCTTTGAAGCAGAATAATAAACGATTATGAACCTACCTGTCACCCAAAAACATTTCCTTTCTTTCAGCCGGAAGCTTTTCCTTTCGGTCATTTCGTTGTTTCTGGTATTCGCCATCTGCTTTATAGCCTACCAGTATCAGCGTGAAAGAGAATATAAAATCGAGTTACTGAATACGCAGTTACAAGATTATAACAGCCGACTGTATGAACGCCTGAATAATAGCGCAGCTATCGAAGAAGTCACAAGCAAATATATTCGTGAGCATGCGCTACAAGACTTACGTGTCACACTGATCGATCTGCAGGGAAATGTGATCTATGACAGTTATAAGAATCAGAATCAGCCACTAGAGAGCCATCTCAATCGCCCGGAAGTGCAGAAAGCCCTGAAAGAGGGTAACGGATTCGATGTACGTCGTACTTCTGAAACTACCGGATTGCCTTATTTTTACTCCGCCACACGCTACGGAGATTATATGATCCGTTCGGCACTACCTTATAATGTAAGTCTGATCAATAACCTGCAAGCAGACCCGCATTACCTTTGGTTTACAGCTGCCATATCTTTGCTGCTTATCATCATCTTCTACAAATTCACGAATAAACTGGGCACTTCTATCAGCCAGTTACGCGAATTTGCCATGCGTGCCGACCGGAACGAACCGATTGAAATGGCAATGCAATCCGCTTTTCCCCACAACGAGCTGGGCGAGATTTCGCAGCACATTATCCAGATCTACAGACGTCTGCATGAAACCAAGGAAGCTCTTTACATCGAACGCGAAAAGCTGATTACCCACCTTCAGATTTCACACGAAGGACTGGGTATATTCACTAAAGATAAGAAGGAGATTCTGGTCAACAATCTCTTTACCCAATACAGTAACCTGATCTCAGACTCTAACCTGGAAACGACAGAAGAAGTTTTCGCTATCAGCGAACTGAAAGAGATCATCAACTTCATCAACAAAAACCAGCAACAACGTTCACGGGGAAAAGACGAAAAACGTATGTCTGTCACCATCAACAAGAACGGACGAAACTTTATCGTAGAATGTATCATTTTCCAAGATGCCAGTTTCGAGATATCCATCAACGACGTTACCCAGGAAGAAGAACAAGTAAGACTGAAACGCCAGCTGACACAAAATATCGCCCACGAACTGAAAACGCCGGTAAGCAGTATCCAAGGATATCTGGAAACGATTGTCAACAACGAAAACATCTCCCGCGAGAAGATGAACACTTTCCTCGAACGCTGCTATGCACAGAGCAACCGCCTCAGCCGTCTGCTACGTGACATATCCGTACTAACCCGTATGGACGAAGCCGCCAACATGATAGATATGGAACGAGTGGACATCAGCGTACTGGTAGGAAACATCATCAACGAAGTTTCACTGGAACTGGAAGAAAAGCATATCACCGTTATCGATTCACTCAAGAAAGGTATTCAGATAAAAGGTAACTACTCATTGCTCTATTCCATCTTCCGTAACCTGATGGACAATGCCATCGCCTACGCAGGATCGAATATACAAATCAACATCAACTGTTTCCGTGAAGACGAGAATTACTATTATTTCAGCTTTGCAGATACAGGGATAGGGGTATCGCCGGAACATCTGAACCGCCTCTTCGAACGCTTCTACCGGGTAGACAAAGGCCGCTCACGCAAACTTGGCGGCACAGGACTGGGATTGGCCATTGTAAAGAATGCCGTGATCATACACGGCGGCAACATCTCAGCCAAGAATAACCAAGGCGGTGGTCTGGAATTTGTTTTCACATTAGCGAAAGAGAAATAATCCCCATACTATTCTTATTCCTCCTCAATAGGATAGTCACGCGATCTGCATAAAAATCGACCATTCTTCAAAAAGGAATATTCAAATAGGCAAGAAAGCGATTTATTCATCCGTCGTACAGAGATAAACGAAAAAACGCCTCCATTCGGCAACAATCAGATCCCATTATTTACATATAATGGGATTTTCCTGTCCTAAAGAAAGAGTCTCGTCGATATTCCTTTCTTTTCATCCTCGTCACATCTTCCCGACAATCCTTTTATCACTTCCTTCCGATCATCCGACAAGCGCCAACCAGCTTGACCAAAGCTATAAATTCGGCTGTTACTACTTGCCCACCGACCTAAATTAAGTTGCTCACCGAGGAGACCAACCTTACTCACCGAGGAAACTCGCTTTACACACCGACTTAAGCCACCTTACATTGCTTGTAAAATGTGTATATTATCTCTCCTAACATACAATACTATGCACAATCCCGTATATTATTGCATTGATTTATGCAATTCCTTCTCTGGTTGAATCATTTTCCAACGAACATTTGTGATGAATATCTTAAAAATAGCACATCATCCCCCTCCATTCTTCCCCCTAGAAGCCCTCAGAAAAAATCCTCTTGCAGTCCCATTCATCTCCCATCTTTCCTAAAAGAAGAACAGAAAAAAAGGAGAATACTTTGATTAAAATAAAAAGGGAATTATCTTTGTCTTCCGTGTTTAGATACAAGTCCAACATAAAAACCGTGAATTATGAAAACGAATATAAATTATCTGTTAGCTTTATGTTTCCTTCTCCTATGCGCCTGCAAAAGCGGCAACGCCTCAAGTCAGAGCAAAAGTGAAACTCCACAAGATACCATCAAATCATTTACCTTGCCCACCATCCCACCCATGCTGACCGCACCGGAACAACGTGCCGACTTTCTTGTAAAGCACTATTGGGACAACGTTAACTTTGCCGACACCAATTATATCCATCACCCGGAAGTCACCGAACAAGCATGGGCAGACTATTGCGACTTGCTAAACCACGTACCACTTGAAACTGCACACGAAGCAATGCGCAAAATGATTGACCGCAGCAATGCAGACAAGAAAGTATTCGCTTATTTCACCGACCTCGCGGATAAATATCTGTACGACCCGAACTCTCCAATGCGCAATGAAGAATACTACATTCCCGTACTGGAAGCCATGATAGCCTCGCCCATACTCGACGAAACAGAAAAGATACGTCCTCAAGCCCGCCTGCAACTGGCACAGAAAAACCGTATCGGTACCAAAGCCCTGAATTTCACCTACACCCTTGCCTCCGGCGCCCAAGGCAATCTGTATCAACTGAAAGCCGATTACATCTTATTATTCATCAACAACCCCGGCTGCCATGCCTGCACCGAAACAATAGAAGGACTGAAAAACGCCCCCTTTATCAACCAACTCCTAAAAGAAAAGAAACTCATCCTCCTCTCCGTCTATCCCGACGAAGAACTCGACGAATGGAGAAAACACCTCAGCGAATTCCCCAAAGAATGGATCAACGGCTACGACAAGAAATTTGCAATAAAAGAGCAACAACTATATGACCTCAAAGCCATCCCAACCCTATACCTCCTAAACAAGGAGAAAACCGTCCTGCTCAAAGACGCCACTGCACAAGCTATAGAAGAATATTTAATGACGAACGCTCAATAAAAAACATACACGCCCAATAACACCTCCGCCCCCACACCGCAAAGTCTCCCCGCCTCGTTTGTTCAGCGTTAGGCGGAGGCAGTTCTTTGAGCGTTCCTTTTTCTTTCGTCTTGATACGAAAGAAAAAGAACACCTCCTTGCAGAAAACAAATAAACTCTCTATCTTTGCACCGCATTGGTTTGCGCCCCCTCACACGAGGGAAGCAATTAAAAGGGAATCAGGTGTAAATCCTGAACAGTCCCGCTGCTGTAAGTTCCAATAAGATAATGTTGTGAGCAATTCACTCTCAGCCACTGGAAAGAATAAATCCGGGAAGGCGCCCACAACAGGAATAAGTCAGAAGACCTGCCATGTAATTTCGTTTCACTGCTTTCGAGGAAAAAGCGTTGAATCTAATGAACCGGACCTTCGTCTATCATTTCATTCACCATTTTGATTCAGAGAAAGTATGTACAAACTAATAAACTCTGCCAAGTTTATTATGTATGTCCGGTCGAAGCGATTTCGCCCGGACATTTTTATGAATAAAAGAATTTAGCTAATATGGAAAGATATTTAAGTTTACATCATCTCCAACGCTATCCCATGAGGTTGTGTCAAAACGCTGGCACAACCTTTTTTTATGCACAAAGCCCAGACTTT
>OLNQ01001392.1_pt1 | contig 23321 bp, 19 predicted proteins | sample 1672821 | NCBI WGS metagenome assembly OLNQ01 (sample SAMEA3136727, study PRJEB25190) | human gut metagenome | biome: human gut; feature: human-associated habitat; material: faeces | place: Austria | collected 2013 | reverse complement strand
AGGATTTTTTAAATTCAGTTTTTTCCCAATACGGGTTTCGTATAACAATTTTAAATATGTTTTATCCGAAATATATTTTCCAAAACATACACAGATTTTTCGGTAAATTCTTTGTTTTACCGTCATAAAAGCCTACATTCCTTTCTACTACAATCAATCAGTTACTCTACAACCCCTATATCCCAGAAATATGTATATCTGTATTTTCCACCATTCATATAAAATGCTGCAAAACTTCCGCCGCATTGTCCGGCCACAAGTCCTCCGCATTTTGACAATAAATTCATGGAGGATAAGTATTCAATTCCTCTGTCATATTTTGTCTTTATTCCATCAAGATTAACATAGGACAGGCCCTTTTGATAGTCTAATGTGTCGTAATACGTTCTTTCATTCGTAATTATGATTCCCGGAAATTTCTCTTTTAAATACTCTTCACTTTTCTTTTCTTCTGTTGCCAGATAAATATATTTAAATCGTTTATCTTTTTTTAATACTTTTCTAATCTCGTCTTCGACCTGCTCAAGCGAAGGCTGTAACGCATGTCCCTTGCAGGTTTTTATATCTGTTCCCCTGACTAATACGCCTAACGTTTCTGCTTCTTTTCCCTTCAGCAGGGTATCATATTCTTTCTGACAGTATGCTTCTGCCTGGGGAGAAAATTTGATATAATTTCTGTACATAACACTCCAATATGCGCAGAGGTCTCTTCTTTTTACACCACGCATATTCGGCAAATTATTCCAGTCAATATCCATATGATTTCCAACGACATACTTGCATTTTTCATATATTTCATCAATACTCTTCTTCGTAAACTGTTGAAAGAAAAGTTCCCACGAGTTAATCTTTCCAACTTCATTTTCTTCCAAATATGTATTTGGATTATTTTTCAGATCAACAACCGGGACCATATTCTTTTCCAAAGCATATTTTACCATTGCCAGTATAATTCCAACATATCCGAACAATCCCTGAAACGGTAATTTTTCACAACTGATTACATAATATATAGTTTCATTATTTTCACGACATTTTTCATCTATGAATTTCTGCAGTTTTCTTTCATCTTTTTTCTCTATAAAGACTTTGTAAATGATATTATAAGTATTTTTAATAATGCTCTTGATATTCTCCTTGATATTCATATTTTATCCCCTATTTCTGATCTTTTCTAAAAAGAGCCTTAAAATTTCACGTCTGATTTTTCTTTTATCAAAATATCCATAATTATAGATATATATAAATTGATTCCAATTTCCTTTACCTGATTTTCTAAATGAACTTTTTAATGCTGTAAAAAAAGCATTGGTAGCAATTATTATCAACTGATCGTCAATTTGCATTTTTTCTTTTATATTTAATTGATCTATCATACTCTGATACAACAAATGCGATACAAAAATCTGCTTACAGGTATTACGTTTTTCTTCCTGTCTCGACATGCTATCATTGCAAACTCTATAAATAAATGTAACATTTTTGTCTTGTCGAAAAATAGGCGCAATAATTCCTGATATAATTGGCAATTTTCCCGAATCATCTACCGGAATTTCAGTATATGCCTCAAAATTCTCGTTCGACATATACTTATATATATTTCTGAAAAAGAAACCTCCAACCTGTCCCGGGTAGTCATTTTTTAATGCATTCTCTTTTCTGAAATCAAAAAAACAATTCAATTTATCTAAATCCGATACGTCAGTAATCTCGTTTCCCTGACGATCAAAACACGCTGTTTGATATCCTATATACTCTACATGCTTTTCCAGAAAATCATATTTCTTTTGAAGGCATGTTTCATCCGTCCAATAATCATCTCCATCGCAAAATGCAATATAAGGAGCATCACATGATTTAAAAATTTCTTTTCTATTTTTAAACAGCCCCAGATTATGAGGTTGTAAAATCAATTCGATTGTATCCGGATACTGTTCTTTGTATCGTTTTAATATATCCCTCGTTCCATCTGTAGAATAATCGTCCCCAACTACAATCAGAAAAGGAAATGTTGTTTTTTGTTTTAATATTCCATTTAAAGCATCCTCTATAACATCCTGCTGATTATAAGAAGTCACACACACTGCCACTTTATATTTGGAAGTATCTGCCTTTTGCTTTACAAGTATTTCGTCCAAACTTATCATTTCAATTTCATCTCCTTTTCCTTGTGTCATTTTCAAAGCAAACTCTTCTTAAATACTCTTTACACTTCTAATGGTTTCGAATATTCTTTATACACTTTTTTATTTTTTCTGAAGCTTTCTGCTTTATAATGCAAAAATTTAAAAAGAATCTATGACTTCCATCCACTCGAAAGGTATTCATTTTTGCATGCTCAATCAAATAATAAACATCCTTTGCATACTCTTCTCCATCAAACACCTTCGTTTTATCGGAATTCAAGAAATTTTGAATTGCATCCAAATATTCCTGATATTGTTTTTTATCAATTTTCTTCAAATATCCCATCATTTCTTCTGGATTTTTGAAACGATTATAAGGGATGAAACAATCCTCCGGTACGTAATCTGCAATATCATCCGCACCTGCATAAATCGGCACGATTCCCGAAACCAGACAGTCTAAGATTTTTTCTGACACATATCCTTTGACATTTTTCATATTTTCGAAAGCAAGTGCAAAACGATAATGATGATACGTTTCCGATTTATTTTCAACTCTGCCCCGATACGATTTATGACTTGTTTTTTCCCAACCACTTCCGTAAAATTCAAAATCATCCGGATATTTTTCTTCTAATACAGAAATAACCCTTTCCCGTTCACTGTATAATTCATCTGGATGTTTCGAATGTTTATTGCCGGAGATACTTGTCAGTAGTTTTCTTTCTTCAAACGGTATTTCTCCAAATTTCAGTTGAAATACATAAGGAATGTTTTTCTTAAAAAAACGTTTATCATCAATCAGATCCATATTCCATGTCATGATATACGGATAGTAATTCAGCAGTTTATAAACATTTTTTTTATCATGCATTGGATTGACAATAGGCGGCTCAGCATTACAGTATATCGCTTTATATTCCATCCTATCATCAATCAGTTTTTTCAGCCATTTATCATTTCGTTCAAAAAACAGAAAATAATCTACATCTTGCAAATGCTCAAACAGATCTACTGTATGAAGATGGTCTCCATGCCGTTCAAATTCCTTTTTCATTTTCAAAAGAGGCGTCAGCCGATCATCATAATTGATTGACGGATCAACTTCTCCGAATATTTTATCCTGTAAAAATATATCATTCCACGGTATGATTGCGATATTCATCTTCTACCTCTGTCATTTCGTAAACTGTTTTCCACTTATGTTAATTCCATTATTAATAATACATAGTGTATCATACTCTTCTCCAGAGCTTTCCTTTACAATTCTGGCGCAGTTAACAACCTGGGATAATCCGGCAACAAGTCCGTCGCAGGCGGCCAATGCATACATATCCCGCAGCACTTCATATCCAAGGCGATAGTGATGGTTCGGACGATCTGACTGGCTGAAAGCAATCGAAGTATTACCCTCACCCCTGTAAACATCCTGAAAATAAAATACTTTCCCGGGGAATTCCTTTTCAAACCGCTCAACCGCACTTTTCTCATCTGTAGCCAGAAAAATCTTCTGAAATGCATTTTTTCCCAGGCAACTTTTTACCTGTGCTATTGTCTGTTCAATCTGAACGGCAACTGGATGATTCTGGTATCCAGCTTTATAATCCGTTCCCCGGAAATGTACTCCCAGAACTTTACTGTTATCAAAAATATCTTTCAGATCATTTTGGATCATTTTTTCCGTTTTTTCATTCAATCTGATGTATTTACGATACATTTCAGCCAGTTTACTCTGATATTCGGCTGTCATTTCATAGGTATCTCTCTTAAATTCCCGCTCAATGACGACTCCCTGTGCAGATTTCGATTCTGTTACATAGCTGCTCTCCAGAACATCCTGCTTGGTCATTCCATTGGGCTGTTTAAAATAATATTCAAATGCATTATGTGTTCCATTTACCAACTGCTTTTCTGTACATAAAAAGGCGCTGCCCCATTCAATATAAGGAGTTAAACCAAATCTCTCTGCAAATACCATCTTTGCCAGCATTGCACGAACTTCCGCGAAAAATCCCCATCCGTTTCCGTTTTCCCGGATCAGCATAACTTTTTTATCCGGGACATCGCTTCCATTTTGCTTAAATTCCAGCAAAAGAGGATTTACTTCCCGCTCAAGGAAAAAGTCCATATATGGTTCATCGCCAAAGTGTTTGGCGGCTTTCAGCACATAATGAATCCTCTTTTTCCATTTGTTCTCACTCATTCGTTCAATACTCCCCGCTTATTTTATATCGAAAGGTTTCTGCCAATTTTGCAATCATCAACCCGCAGTTTTTACCGGATACTCCACATACTCCAACCGCCTGCAAAATCGTTTTCACCGACTTGCTCCGGATCATCCACTGGTATAAAAGCCGCTTCAGTTCCTCTTCCAGCTCTTTCTGTGCATAAATCTTTGTTTTTTGATTCTGCTCAAGAAACAGCGGAATCAGCTTCGCTGCCTGCCGATAATCCTCCGGGGCAGCGTTTTTGATTTCTTTTGCCCAGGTTTCCAACGCATCTCTCTGCTTTTCATCCAGTGAAATATCCAGCCATTCCAGCTGCATGCTGCGCACTCTGGCGGCGTTGTTTGACTGTTCGCCGCTTTTTTTACTGGAAACTTGTTTTTTATGAACCCGATAGTCCAAAAGGATTTCCGGTGTCACTCCGATATTGAACTTTCTTGCAACTCTCGCTGCAAAGTTATAATCCTGGGCGGAACGGTAAGATTCATCATACCGGAAACCTTCCTGTGTAATCAGCTCCCCGCGCATCATAAAACCAGGATGTGCCAATACAGGCCGAATCAGCATCATCGCCTGCAGCTGTTTCGGTGTTCCCTGAATCTGCGAGATCAGATCTTCTTCGCCAAACATATGCGTCCTGCAGCTGATCAGCATCAGCTCCGGGTGCTGTTCCAGATATGCGATCTGTTTTTCAAACCGTTCCGGTCTGCTCTTATCGTCGCCATCCATCCGGGCGATATAAGTGCCCTGCACATATTCGAGCGCCGTATTTAAGTTTCTGGTCAATCCTCTGTTCTCTGAATTGCAAATCAGTCGGATTCTGTCATCATGATAATTTTCTATGATTTCAACCGTTCGGTCTGTCGAACAGTCATCCACAATAATCAGTTCAAAATCCTGTATCGTCTGAGCAAAAATACTGTCCAGCGATTCTTTCAGATACTGTTCATCATTATAAACCGACATCACTACACTGACCAGTACTTTTCCACTTTTCATCACTATTTCCTATAATCCTTTCCGATTTCGCAGCCATGCGAGTAAAATCACCGCTTCTGTCCGCTGTCCTTTTACTGCCCACAGAAAGATTTTCTGCGCAGTGCCAAATTTTCCTGCATCCAGTCCATTCACCGCATCTTTTACAAGCTCGCTGCCACAATAGCTTTCGATCTGTTTCTTTACCGTTTTGCACGGAACCTCTCCGATTCGTCTTACTTCCTGCTTCACGCATTCCATCAGGCTGACCCATACCATCCTTCGGATTCGTTCCTGTGTCTCTTTTTCTATACCGTAACGTCCTGCATATTCTTTTAAAACATTTGCCAGCACTTCTGTCAGGTGAAACCGATCCGGGCGGTATGCATGGGAAAACGATGCTTCATTTTGGCAGTAATGATAATAACATCCCGAATCGATCACCGACTTTTTTGCAAGCAGGCAGAAATCCAGATTGAAAATCGTATCTTCGCTGAAATATTCCCGTTCTGAGCGGAAACGGATCTTTCCTGTTTCAATCACACTTCTGCGAAACATCGTCATACATGCGGAAACGCCCCGCATTTCCTCGTCATCTGCCGAGTCTCCAAAAAAATGAAGCACAAAGCGCTTTCGGAGCGCTTCGTTTTCGTAGCACTGTTCTTTTAACTGCGCCCGGTAAAACAGTTCGCCCTGCGGCGTCTCGATCTGATAGCCGAAGCTGCACAGATCTGCCTGCTCCCGTTCCATCCGGTCTGACAGCTTTTCACAGGTGTCTGGTTCAATAAAATCATCCGAGTCGATAAACAGGACATAGCGTCCTTTCGCAATATTCAACCCGTCATTTCTCGCCAGACCCTGTCCCGCATTTTGTTTATGGATCACATGAATTTTGGAATCCTGCTGTGCAAACTCATCGCACAAGCGTCCGCTGTTGTCTTTCGAGCCGTCATCTACAAGAATGATCTCAATATTCTGCAGCGTCTGTCTCCGCAGGGAATCCACGCAGCGTTTTATATAGCGCTCCACGTTGTAAACCGGTACGATTATGCTTACAAGAGGAGATAAAGTTGTTGTTTCTGTCATTTTTCTGTTCCTGTTATCCCAGTATACTTTCTTTACTTTTTTCAAAAAACACTCTATTTTGAGAACGGTATCTTCACCGGCGATTTCGGTGAGCACACAATCCGTTCCTTATTGCTATATCGGTCTGCCGGTGTTACCTTGACATAGTGAACAAGTTCCAGTATTCTTCTGTTTTTTCCATTCTGGAACAACATCTGCCAAAGTGCTCTTTCTTTCGTCTCTATTCCTTTCGGAATTTTCTGGCGTCCATTTGAAACAATAAACGCATGTCGCTCCGTATTCGCTGAAACAAGTTCTTTCAGCTCCTCCTGCTGTCTGATAAATTTAATAGTATCTATAATCTGATCATATGGATTATAATCTTTCTTATTCGAGATATTTGCACCTTTTAATTCAATAAAACATGTTTGCGGAAGATTCTGACAATAAATCATGAAATCACATTTCTGTTGATTATCAATATTTTGAATCAGTTTCCCATCAGGTTCTGTCATATATACCTTTTCATCGCAAACTTCTATCGGTATGAATGCATTCTGATCTGACTTCAAATCCTTCAGATTAACTTTCTTTCCGTTTTCCAGTTTTTCAAAGTAAGCTGTATACTTTCCCAATGATAGTGTCGTTGCATCTTTTTCTTTATTCTTATTATCCTTACTCTTGCTTTTATCTTTTTTCGCCATCCATTTCTCCCTGCAACCCATCATTTTCCGACAGTAGTAAATAATATAATTCCATATATTCCTCATTTACACTATCAGAAATCTCATCAATCATTTCCGTATTCAGTTCCTGAAGTTCTTCATTAATTAAATTTAAGTTTTCTGTCTCTTTATTAATTTTTAGTGCTGTAACATTTTGCGGAGTAATTGCGCAGTTACTGCCGATTATATCATATACTTTTCTTGCATATTTTGGATTTTTATCAAGCACTTTTCCTGCACAATATAAACTGTTTATGGATGTTAAAATATACGGGCTATGCGTTGTAATCAATATAGAACTGCTATTTATATTTGCAAAATAAGAAATAAATTTTACAACTTCATTTTGCAACTTAGGATACAGATGTGCCTCCGGTTCCTCGATAATTACAAACGCCTTTTCCTTTTTCAACATCAATATATATAATTGATTCAACAACCACAAAACTTCCTGTTGACCGGATGATGCAAAATTGATAGGAATTCTTTCACTGTGATTATCTTCATCCTCAATAATAATATACTCTTTTCCGCCCTGATAAAGATAGTCCCCTTTTAAATCTGTTATCAGCATTTCCGCCGTCCTGGTTACGTCAAATTTTCGTTCTCCGTCCGGATAGCGCTTATGTACATTTCGAATTCCGTCTTCAAATACTCTGTGAATATTATCAATAACCTGCATAAACTGTCTCGTAATCAGATCCAAGTTTTCATTTTCCAATAACGATCTGTTATTAACCAGTAATGTAAGCATACTGCGTCCAGCCGGAATATAATACGTTTCCCTGTCATCATCAAAAATCTGATTTACGCTGTTTTTAAAATTATCGTAATTACGGAGCCGCTCCTTGCTTGCATATGCCAGACTGACATTTGCTGTATCCGCCTTTTGTTTGTGCAGTTCCAGAGCTTCTTTTTCCAGTTTCGCAATTTTCTGTGTCAATTTCAAAGAATAGCTAACGCTGATATATTGCCTTCCGCCATTCCCAGATAATTTTACATCAATCCATATGTCATCTGCATATTCATATTTCATATACAAACGTTTATCCAAATCCCAGCTATATCCAAACAGTGAAATAAAATTCGATTTTAATTCCCGTTTCAAAACTCTGTTAAATCCACTGCTGACATCACTCCCGTTATATAGTGCAGTATCGAATATCTGGCATAAATAATCTGTCAACGTAGTCTTTATAATTCTAAAAAAATAAATAGCTTTTGCCACTGTACTTTTTCCGGTTGCCTGTTCTCCAATCAACAGATTAAAATCTTTTATCTCCATGCTCAGATTTTGTACCGGTCCCAGATGTTGAATTTCAATTCTCTGCATTTTACACCTATACCTTCTACTCTATCCTAATATAATTATTCCACAATCTCCCTGCAAAACTCCCAGATGTCCTGTGCCATTCTCTTTTCATTCCATTTCTCCTGAACAGAATTCATGGCGTTCTCTCCGAGTTTTTCGGCAAGCTTCGGATCTTTTATCAGTCGATCCATCTGTTCTGCAAGCTCTTCCGCATTTTCCGGCTCATAGAGCAGGCAATCCTGCTCGTCTGTCACATAATCTCTCAGGCTGGGAACATTTGCCGCGATCACCGCTTTTTTCAAAAGCATCTGCTGCAGCAGTGTCATCTGCCCGAATGAATAGTTAAAAGACTGCAGTGGAAGTACACAAAAGGTTGCTTTTTCAATTTCTTTCATCAATTGCGTAACCGGAATAAATCCGACGGTCTCCACACCGTCATACTCCCGGTCCAACTTTTCTTTCCCGATCAGTTTTAACTTCGGGAAAGCAACAACCCCATCCTGATTTCGCCCTTTTTGCAGATTTCTCAGTTTTTCGTATGCCTGCAGCAGCGTATCCCAATCCCGTTTATGATAACCGACACATAAAATATACGGATTTTCTTTCTCTATCGGTGTTCCGGTCGGCTGAAAATATTCTGCATCCGTCCCAAACGCAATATATCTGCTTTTGGAAAGCAGCCACGGGTGACACTTTTCGTAATAGGTAATCTGGCTCTTTGTATGATAAATCACGCCGTCCAGAGACTTGCTTGCAAACTGCATCAGCTTCAGCGCTTTTCCTTCTTCCTTCGCGCTGTTAAAGCCACCGATGTCAAACACGATATGCTTATATTTTCCATGTCCGAACAGTCTGCGCCACAGGCACAATACAATCCCACTCTGCATTCCATGGGACAAAACCAAGTCATACTGATTTAATTTCGGCAATACCTTCAGCGTCTGCCAGATATAAAACCGGATTTTTTCTTTTTCAAAGCGTTCCAGCCATGGAAATGAACGGATATCCACAACATCTACGGAAATATCATCCGACAGATACCGAAAAAACCAGTATTTCTGTCTCGGTACGACATAGTCTGGCGGCTGTTTTCCTTCCGGTATTTGATTTTCATAAGCAACTTTCCAGTTGACCAGCATCAAGATTTTCACACTGCACCTCATTTTCAAGCATATACTGTAGAAATATTGCTCAATGTGTTCTACTCAGGCTTTTAAACCGCCATAAATCTGCAGCAGTTTTTCACAATACGTTTCCGCACTCATGAAAGAAACCTTTTCGCAGTTTACCGTATATGTTTGCAAGCGTTTGGAATCCTTCCATAACTCTTCAATTCTTTTCTGCAATGCACTGCTATCTCCGACTGGGAACAGCTCTCCGGTCTTTCCATCCTGTAAAAGCTCCGGTATGCCTCCGATCTTCGATGCGATGACCGGCGTTTTGTAAAGCTGTGCTTCCATCACGGAAAACGGACAGTTTTCATAACATTCCGACGGAAATACAACAAAGCTCGCTTCTGCAATCGTCTGATACAATTCTGTTCCACTCAGAAAGCCTCTGTTTTCTACATTAGGCAATGCGGCCACCTCATCTTCCAGCGGTCCTTTTCCGGCAAATACAAACGAAATCTGCGGCAGCTTCCTACATACATCCAGCAGAGTTTTAACACCTTTTTCTTCTGAATATCGTCCGAAATAAAGCACATACTTTTTCTTCTCCGTTTCCGGAATCTCCTGTCGGTTCAGGAAGTTATGCATCGTCACTGTCTTCCCGTCCAGATCCGGATTCGTCTTCAAAACTTCTTCCAGGAAATGGCTCGGGCAGATCACCGTATCGAACATCCGATACGCATGGTTATGCTGATAGATCTTCGCTTCCACGCTTCCTAAGAGGCTCTTCACGCGGGAATTGTGGATACACTTGTGTTTCGTGCAGTTCCACTGCTTCTGTCCCAGGCATTCCTGGCACAGCTCGCCGGACGGTCTCTGCATCAGATGGTTTGGACAGACGAGCTGAGAATCATGCGCCGTGTATACGATCCGAACCGTTCTGCCGGTCTGTTTCTCATATCTACGGATCGCGTAGAGAATGGACGGTGTCAGCTGGAAATTGAAATTATTGACATGAACCACGTCCGGCCGAAAGTCGTCCAGCACTTTCCGAATCTTTTTTGCAGCCTCTGTCGAATAGAGAATCCGGAACGGATACCGTAATTTTTGAAGTTTTCCGGTATGAAAATCCATATTCCCTGTATAGCAATCAAGCCGGTTCGAAACGACCCGGCCTTCATGCTCCATTCCAAAATATTCTACCTGATGTCCCATCTTCTGAAGCTGTTTCCCGACTTCAAAAATATAGGTTTCTGATCCGCCGTTCGGATGCAGAAATTTATTGACAATCAATACTTTCATTTCTGATTCTCCCGTGCCTTGAGCACATGCTGATAAAGATGCAGTGTCTGCTCCGTCACCCGATCCCAGTTATATTTTCCGCAGATAAAGTCTGCATTTTCCTGATGTGCTTTCTGCGTCTGTTCCGGATGCGCCAGCACTTCCTCCAAACGTTTCTGCAAATCTCTTTCATTTCCCTTTTCAAAATACAGAGCATGATCTTCCGCCACCTCTGTATTTTCCGGAATATTACTTGCAATACAGCAGTTTCCATAGCTCATCGCTTCCAACAGTCCAAGCGCCATCCCTTCAATATCACTTGGCAGTACAAAACAATACGCATTAGAGTATAGCTCTTCCAACACTTCCCCCTGTACAAATCCGGTCATAATCACACGGCTGTCTTTTGCCGCCAGATTGACCATTTCCTGTACGTATTCCTGAGAATGGCTGCTGCCGCCCGCAATCACCAGTTTTTTATCCGTCTCGATTTGTTCAAACGCATGCAGCAGATAATGCAGTCCCTTTTCCGGTACAATTCTTGCCAGGAACAGGATATAGCCGTCCTTTTCCAGACCATACTTTGCCTTAATTTCGGAATCGCCTTTTAAAATCGGTCTGTTGATTCCATTTGGAATAAAACGGGTTTTTCTGCCGTATGTCTCCTGAAAATAATCCTGCATGTTGTGCGACAATACGATCACTTCATCCGCATGGAGCGCGGCGGTCTTTTCCCCCAGCTTCAGCATATGAGATGCAAAATTTCCCCATTTGGAACGCTGCCAGTCCAGTCCATGAATCGTCGCCACTGTCGGGATTCCAAACAGTTTGGTCAGCCACAGCATAATACACGGTCCTTCCGCATGGAAATGCACAATATCATAATGCCCGAACAAAGACCGGATTGTTGCCAGAAAAGAATATACAATCGCATTTAATTTACTGCTGGAAAACGTCGGAATCGTAAAAATTCGGATTCCCTGAAAATATTTTCCATGTTTTTCATCAAACTCTTTGCCGGATACATGGTAACCGGAACGATTATACGCATCCACCCGGTTTCCGGAACGAACCATTCGTGTAGACAGCTCTTCCACGACGATCTCCACACCACCTTCTCTCGACGGAATGCGCTTATGTCCGATCATTGCGATCTTCATTCCTGTCTTCGGTCTTGAAGGTATATGCACCAGCTCCTGATTTTTCTTTTTTAAAAGCTTGTTTTCTTTCCAGACATAATGAATAAACGAAAAATTTGTATCCATATATCGTGGAATCAGGCGTTTCGGATCCTGCATCAGCCGAAACAGCCATTCCAGACAAAGCTCCTGCATCCAGCCTGGCGCACGTCTTACCGTTCCCGCATGGAAATCAAAGCCTGCCCCTACGCCCAGCATGACGCCGTGCAGCATTCCGGCATGTGCAGCCATCCATTTTTCCTGTTTTGGAGCTCCCAGTCCAATCCAGATAAAATCCGGTTTTGTATCATTGATCTGTTTTACAACCGTCTCATCCTCTTCTTCTGTCAGCGGTCGAAACGGTGGGGAATACATCCCGACAATGTCCAACTTCGGATACTTTTCGCGCAGCTTCTGTTCCAGCGCATGCAGTGTTTTTTCCGTACTGCCATAAAAATAGTGCCGATATCCCTTTTTCTCGGAAAGCTCGAAAATTCTCGGCATCAAGTCCGGTCCCGGAACACGTCCGGCCTCCTGATGTCCGCGCATCCGACATACAATAGACAGTGGTTTTCCATCAGGAAGATTCATCGCACTGCCGTTTTGCACTTTCCGATATTCTGCATCGCGAAATGCCATGACCGTCGTATGCACATTGGAAACACAGACATATTTTCCACGCAGTTCATCCAGATGCTGATCCATATAATCAACTGTTTCATCCATCGTAATGACATTGATGTTTGTTCCCAACAATTTACAGAATTTCAATTTTTCATTCATACTGTCCGCTCTTTTTCCGCCCTTTTTCTAAAATTTCCGCAATACCTGTTCCAAGCAGTGCTCCGACTGCTCCGGTCAGGATTGCAGCTCCGATCATACCCCTCATCCATTCCACTGTTACAGTAACTCCAGAGAACCGAAACATCGGTGTCTCTTCTCCCATATAATACAATACTTCCGAGCCGTTTGCCCGCTCTTTTGCAGCTGCTTCCTCGTCCAGGTAATAGACTTCCTGCAACGAATAATCACAGATCGACTTGGGCACAAGATACTCTTTGGGCATCTGTGCCGTCAGTCCAAAAGCAGTGCCTCCGATCACGGCACAAGCGCAGGTCAACGCAGCAATCAAATATTTCTTTTCTCCTGCTGCAGCCCCTATCCTTTTCAGCCCCAGCAAAAGTTTTTCTTCCAGTTTCTCTGCTGGAGCATTTTTCGGAAGACTCCGCTCACCCAGCGTACTGATTCCAATCCATGCGATGTTCTGCCGCCGGATCGGGTTTGCCTCGTTTAGCAGATAACTTCCCACAAAAATTAAGGAAACATTTTTAAAAGAAGTATTGAACAAAAACGGCTCCGATATTCCGGCAATCAGAAATCCCAGCGTAATCGCCAGTTCTTTCCGCCGGTTCTCCTTTACCAGATTCCGGATGGTAAAGAAATAGGCGATCATCAACAGGACAAAAACAACCGCCCCGTAGGTCATCAATGCAAACACATAAGAATTGTCCATGTTCAGATCTTTATCCGCCAGCTGGAACTGCTGTCCGAACAGTGTAATCCTTTCCTGCGTCAGAAAATATTTGGAAAGACGCAGTCTGGTATTCATCAGTTTATTCATCACTTCATAAAACCGATTTCCTTCCGGAAGCAGCGGCGCCAGCAGGGAAAATGCCAGTCCTGCCGGAAGCACGCACTGCACCAGCACTTTTTCCGGCTTCGTAAACTGACTGCGCAGTTCAAAATACAGCACCAGCATCAGATAAATTCCGGTCAACAAAAATCCGGTAAAGCTGACTGAATAGATAAAAATCAGTACGTTTCCGACAAGCGCGGCAACAATCCAGCCAAACAGCTTTTTGCCTTTTTGCTGCAACAGATAAAACAGAAATGCCAGCAAAATTACATAGGAAATATGGAATACATTCGGATGCGGATATCCCATACTCCACCGGAAGATAAAGGCTCCGAGCTTTTTATGTACCAGCAGAATGCCTTTGTCCCAGCCGATCAGAAACGCCAGAATCCGATAAAGGAACACGCTGCTCCAGACAACCGCCCCGACCTGAAAGACCTTTTTTATCCGCACATCTTTCATACCGATCAGCATCATTACGCAAGTCAGCATTCCCTTTTCCGCAGAGCAGCGCCAGCTCAGAATGCCAAGCACACCAAACCCCGCTGCGACCAGAAGCTGCCACGGCGTATATTTTGTCAGAATCAGTTTCAGCCCAAGGCAGCCCATTCCGATCAGCAGACAGAGCTGATACGGACGCATCCCGTCGTACCAGCCCATTCCCTTTGAAAACAGCATCACACCGAAGAAAATCAGGTATAAAAGCTCATTGACTGTCAATGCAGCTTCCTTTTTCTGTGTTTTTAACTCCATTCTATCTGTCACTGCCAAAACTCCGGCACTCCTTGTGTTTTAGTTTTCCATACAGGAAAATCTTCCAAAATGCAGAATTCCCCGTTATACGAGAAGTATACCACTTTTGAGGCAAGAGGACAATCTGTTCCTGCCCGCCCCGTTTTCAGGTACTATACGGTCTGGTGTCATAAGAATCTGTTTCAGGCGGTCTGATACGCATTACAAGCCCGGATTACCATTTCAACTTCCTCGTCCGTCATTTCCGGGAACAACGGCAACGTCGCGCAATGGGATGCCAGATACTCCGCGTTTGGACAATCTCCAACCTGGTAACCAAGATGCTTATAAGCATTCTGCAAATGGCAGGGCACCGGGTAATGCCGGTTGCACTCAATTCCCTTCTCTGCCATATAAGCCAGAAAACGCTCCGGGTCATCTTCCACCTCCACCTCAAACATATGGAAGACCGGATTCGTATTTTCCGGATGATGCTGCAGGGTAATCGCCGGATTTGTAATTTCCTTTGTGTACCGCCATCCAATCTCCCGCCTGCGGGCAGTCCATTCCGGCAGATATTTCAGGCTGACACTCAGCACTGCTCCCTGGATGCCCTCCAGTCGATAATTATATCCGATCATGTCATGATAATAACGCACTGTACAACCTTGATTTTTCATCATTTCGATCGTATCGAAGTACTCTTTTCGATAGCCGGTTACACTTCCGCCTTCTCCAAACGCATACAGGTTTTTTCCAGGATAAAAGCTAAAGCATCCGAGATCTCCCAGCGTTCCAACCATTTTCCCTTCATATAAAGCGTCATGTCCCTGCGCACAGTCTTCCACTACATACAGATGATGTCTGTCAGCTATTTCTTTTACCTTGTTAAATTCAAACGGTTGTCCATATAAATGTACACCAATAATTGCTTTCGTCTTCTCTGTGATCTTTTCTTCGATTTTATCCGGGTCTATTTCCCAGGTATCCGCAGTACAATCCACAAATACCGGAGTCGCCCCCGTATAAGTCACACCCCAGGCGGTCGCAATATAGGTATTGGCAGGAACGATCACTTCGTCCCCTTCTCTGATTCCAAGTGCAACCATCGCACAATGCAGCGCAGAGGTTCCATTATTTACACCCGACGCATAGGGAACTCCACAATACTGTGCAAATTCTTTATCGAATTCATCCGCATACTTTCCACCGGAAAATGCGGTATCCTCACACACTTTCTGAATGGCTTCCAGATACTCTGCCTTATGTTTCTGATAATCTCTCGTCAAATCAATTCTTTTGAGCATAGTTTTCTCTCTCCATCCTTCCGGTTTTGTACCTCAGTCGTTTATTTTTTGAGTTTGTCTTCCTGACGAAATGCCTTTTTCAGATGGTACATCTGAATCAGATAATTCTTGATCGTTTTCCACACTTTTACCGTCGTATTATAATCTTCCTGCCATTCGACCGGCATATCATAAATTTTCATTCCATCCCGTTCCGCGCGGAGTAAAAATTCAATCGTATAAAACCAGCCGTTATCCTGACTGCTTTCCCTTACAAGCTGCTCTGCCGCTTCTTTTCTCAGAAAAGTGAACCCGCAGACCGCATCGGTCGCTTTCATATGAAACAGCGTTTTTAACAAAAATACAAGTCCCATGGACGTGATCTTCCGATACCATTTCCGTCCCTTTGTATCAGATTCTTTGCTGAACCGACTTCCGTTTACATACTGTAAATCCGGATCGTTCTGAAACATTTCGATCGTTTTCCCGAGATATTTTAAATCTGTGGAAAGATCAATATCCATGTACCCAACCAAATTACAGGTATTGATGGAAATTCCTTTTCGAAATGCAACGCCAACGCCGCGTTCCCCTACCCTGACATAGCTCACCTCCGGATATTTTGCTGCAAGGGCTTTGCCGATTTCTGGTGTTTCATCCTCCGAACCGTTATCCAGAATTGTCAACTGGTATGGTATCGTTACATTTTCTTTTAAATAAGCCATAGAACGTTCGATCCCGTTTTCCAGTCTCAGCCGTTCATTCAATACCGGAAACAACAAATTGATACTCAATACGTCCTGCTTCATCCTTTTACCACCTTTTCAATATCCATAATCAGATATCTCTGTTTTTTAAAAATCAAATTCAGCATTACAGACAAATATTTCAAAATAATCGTCAGTAAGGCAAATACGCCAAAAAATCCCAACGCCATAAAGCTCATGGTAGAAATCCATCCTTCCACCACCGCATTATGAAAAATCAGGTCCTTTGCGACAAAAATTCCCATTCCGACAGACAACAATAAAAAGATACCGCATATTACTGCTGAAACCGTTTCCATCGCATTTGTGAAATAAATAAAAGAATCGAATGCCAGAGAAAATCTCTCTCCTACATATTGGTTTTTTCTCTTTCCTTTTTCCAGAGAACGGTAATTCATAACGGCAGTATTTAATCCGCAATTGGAATAAACTGCTTTTCGATATGGAATATACTGCCCGATCGATTTGATCCGGTTGATTGCACGCCTGGAAACAATCCGAAAAGTTTCCGGTCCGATTTTTCCTCTTCCTCTGCTCGTTTTATTGTAGCAAAAATAAAAGAACCCGGATGTCATTCGGACATGATCCCTTGTCCCTGCCGATACAATATCATTGCCTTCCAGAAGCTTATCATAAACTTCCATAATCAGCTCCGACGGATAATCCACATAAGCCGTGTCGAACTCATAGATAAAATCTCCGATCGCAAGATCCCTGCCTGCATTCATCGCGCTTTCCAGGCCGTGAAAAAAGCTCATATGAATAATATTGACCATTTCTGAACAATGATTTTCTTCCAGATATTCTTTTAAGACGCCAATGGTACCATCCGTACAGGCATCGTTTACACATACAATTTCAAAATTTGTAAAATTGTCCCGAAACACCGGCAACACCTTTTGAAAAAAAGGTACTACCTCATTTTGTGTATTGTGTAAATATAAAACCAATGAAACAAATTTTTTCTGTTTAACCCTGTTTTCCATTTTTCATCCCTATAAATATGTATCCAGATCATATACTGTATTGATTTTTCCAGACAACACACTGATAAACGTCGGTCTTTCACTCAGCACTTTGATTGCAGTCGGCCTGGAATCATCCACCTCTGACGATTTCAGGATCGGCTTCATCGAATATAATGACTGCTGATAGGTATATCCGTACTCTGCTTTCATGTATTTATTCGCCAGCTGCGACATATACATCCAGGCGGATTCCGGTTTATGCGGGCACTCAGAACAATTTCCCAGATGCCCGGGCGTGCAGGAATTTTCTCCGCTTTCCAATCCTTTTTGACAGGAAAATGTCGGCAATTCCTCGTATGAAGTGACATGCGGTGTAAACGTAACTGAGGTCAGAGAATGCAGTCCTGTGCATCCAAACGGCATGATTGAAAAAAACGGACCATCCATCACAGTCAGACCGATCGGTTTTAACTTCTCTGTCGGTTTACAGAGAATAATTTCACACAGTTCATATTTTATTTTGAATTTTTCTGTCCCGACATTCTCCAGTTTTTGCAGGATCTGATTCACGGAAGCATAGGACGCGTTTAACACAAAAGAAGTTTCATATTCTGTTCCATCTTCCAGACGAATTACAAATGATTTTTCTGTCTTTGTGATCCGGTCAATTCTGGCACAGTACTGAATTTCGATATTTTTTTGTTTTTCCAGCTGTTCCTGATAATACGCCCCGAGGATTTTCGCATCGTAGGTATATTCTTCTGTCAGAAAGGCACCATCACACATTCCCGGATTGAAATATTTTGCCGCAGACACTTCTTCGCAACGGATCCCGGCAGCTTTACAAAATTCTACAAATTCCACCGCATTCGTCCATGAAAACTTTTCCGAAGTCGCGTAAATCTGATCAAATTTATCATGAATACAAAAGGAAAAATCCTCTACAAATCTCCGGAAATATCCTGCGGATTTCATCGCAGTCGAAAGGCTTCTCGGATAATGATATCCCATATGTACCCTTGCCTGGTTGATATATGTTGCCCGCTGAAACGGTGCTTCGTCATATTCCAGAACGAGAACCGTTTCGTTACGTTTCCCGCACAGATTTGCAGCATAACATCCATACAATCCGGCACCAATTATAATTTTATCGAATTTTCTCATTTTTTAACCCTGCGCTCTGATTTCTGGTTCAGATATTCTCTCAGATTGTCGATTCCTTCTGTCGCAAGGAACACAAAAATCGGTACAAACGTATACAGATATCTTGCATGTGCCTCAAAAATCTGCAGATAAAGCATCAGCCCCAGCACTGACAGCACTGCAACCTGGCGTTTTTTGTCCAGGGGTCTTTTCGTAAATACAGAAAAAGGGACAAGAACCAGTACCATATACCACAAAATCTGCCGAAACAGCGCCTGATACCGGTACAGCGTATCTTCCGTGTTATCATAATACAGGGAACGGATCAAGGAACACAATTCTGTTCCTCTTTCCGGGAAGATTTCTGTATAGAAAGTCTCTCCCAGTCCTCCCCATCCAAAGCATCCGTCAAAATAGTTTCTCGCTGATTTTTTTACAAAATGCTGCAGATATCCGCCTATGCCGAAATCTTTTAATCGTTTTCCGATTTCCTTTAATTCCGCCGCATGCTGCTCCTCTGCACTGGAAAAGCTCGTCGAATAATCAAAATCCGCCTGACTGTAGCCGCCGTTTGTATCTTTATTCAATCCCAGCATCATGTGATGCTGCCAGCCAAGCACGGTATCCGTTACAACGGGAAAATGTAAGGAGTCTACTACGGCAGATACTCCTCCTGCCGCAGCGCCGATGCCAAGTACTGCGGACAGACAGCAGGCAAGCACAGACTTTTTCCAGACAATCTGTTTTTTCAGCAGTTTCCCGATAAAATGAATTCCCTCTACCGCAGCGACTGCAATCATCACAATTGCCGCCATCGGCTTGATCTCAAAACCGATGTAACCCACCTTCTGCATGGGCAGCTTGCAGGTAAAGCACTCCTTCAGCGCCCACTCGTCCTCGGGACTTTCGGTGACGACGCCCTGCTTATTATAGGTAATGATGACCACGCCCTGCTCCCTGGCGAAGGAACAGAGCTGCGGCACATACTTTGCATCCAGCTGCTTGCGGTAGAGCGTCTCGCCGGTGGCACAGTCGATGATGGCACCGCCGTTATACGAGAGGATGCAGCCGCCCTTTTTATCCAGTCCCAGCTCCTTTGCCAGCGGCATGATGCCTGCCGTGGGACGGCCCGAGGCCAGCACGATGGTCACACCCTTGGCGGCAGCTGCATCCAGCGCTGCGCGGGTGGCGGGGGTGACGACCTTCTGGTCATTGGTCAGGGTGCCGTCGAGGTCGAGCGCCAGCACACGAATATCTTTCTTTTCCATATCCAGCCTCACTTATTTTTACAGGCCGGAACGTCCCGGCCCTGTCGATTTTATCGCATACTTTTTTATTGTACAATGAATGCACCTCTCAGCGCAAGACTCTTTGTTATATTTCTTCGGCACTTTGGGGTTTGTTCGAAAACACAAACTGTAGTTTGTGGCAAAAAACACGTAAAGATAGACATTTCCAACTACTTATCGTAAAATGTTAGCAGATATTAACATCGTCAAAATCCCTTGAAATCTCCAAAAACCGCGTTATAATAACGGCAGAAACACTTATCCCATGCCCTTTGGGGTACATGAGGGAATAAAAAGGAAGGTATACTACTATGGTCGATATGAAGAAGATTGCTCTGTTCGCTGCCGGCACCCTGTTCGGTTCCGCTGGTTTCAAGCTGCTGTCCAGCAGCGATGCCAAGAAGGTCTACACCCAGACCGCCGCTGCTGTCCTGCGCATGAAGGACTCCACCATGGAGACCGTCAGCAAGGTCCAGGAGCAGGCCGGTGACATCCTCGAGGATGCAAAGGCCATCAACGAGGCCCGCGCTGCCAAGGCTGAGGCTGAGGTCATCGAGGACGCTGCTGAGGCAGAGACCACCGAGACCAACGAGTAATTTTGCAGTCTCTGAGCCGCCTGCGGGCGGCTCTTTTTATGGTTATTTTTTGCAATACGCAGAGGATATTCTGATATGAAATGTACTATTCTTCATGAGAGCCGCGGCCGTCTGCGGGTACACGTCTGCAATGTGCGGATGACCCTGCACCGGGCCGATGTGCTGGAAGCCTATCTGAACCACCACGACGCTGTGAGCAAGGCCAAGGTCTACGAGCGGACGGGCGATGTGGTGGTGTATTACACCGGTACCCGCAAGGATGCCGTCGCCGCCCTGAGCACCTACCGTTTCGATGACCCCGAACTGGACGCACTGGTCACCAGCGCCGACAGCCGCCGCATCAATCAGGAATATCAGGAAAAGATGTATAACCTCCTGGCAGGCCGGGTGCTGCGCGAGCTGTTCCTGCCCGCCCCGCTCAACGCCGCCTACACCGTGTTCCGCTCCATTAAGTTCCTCTGGAAGGGTGTGTGCTGCCTGTGGCGCCGCAAACTGGAAGTCGAAGTGCTGGATGCTTTGAGCATCGGCGTCTCCATCCTGCGGGGCGATTTCGCCACCGCAGGCTCCGTCATGTTCCTGCTCAACGTCGGCTCCCTGCTGGAGGAGTGGACCCGCAAGAAGAGCCTCGACGACCTGGCCCGCAGCATGGCCCTGAATGTCGATAAGGTCTGGGTCCGCGCACAGGGTACCGAAGTGCTCATGCCACTCACCAAGGTCCACCCCGGCGATGAGATCGTCGTTCGCTCCGGCAACATGATCCCGCTGGACGGCACCGTCATCGAGGGCGAAGCCATGGTCAACCAGGCTGCACTCACCGGCGAGTCCATGCCGGTGCGCAAGACCATCGGTGCCACCGTCTACGCCGGCACTGTGGTGGAAGAAGGCGAGTGCGTCCTGACCACCAGAGCTGAGGGCGGCGCGAACCGCTACGACAAGATCGTGGCCATGATCGAGGAGTCCGAGAAGCTGAAGTCCAGCACCGAGAACCGTGCGCTGGCTCTGGCCGACCGTCTGGTCCCCTGGTGCCTCGGTGCTACCGTCGTCACCTACGCCCTGACCCGGAACGCCACCCGCGCCATCTCCTGCCTGATGGTCGATTTCTCTTGCGCCCTCAAGCTCTCCATGCCGCTGGCCGTTCTTTCTGCCATGCGCGAGTGCGGCGCAAGCCACATCACCGTCAAGGGCGGCAAGTACCTCGAGACCCTGTCCAAGGCCGACACCATCGTCTTCGACAAGACCGGCACCCTGACCCGCGCTACCCCCAAGGTGGTCAAGGTCGTCCCCTTCTCCGGCTGCAGCGAGAGCGAAGTTTTGCAGCTGGCCGCCTGCCTCGAGGAGCACTTCCCCCACTCGATGGCCAATGCTGTCGTCCGGGAGGCCAAAGAGCGCGGCATCTCCCACGAAGAGATGCACTCCGAGGTAGAGTATATCGTGGCCCACGGCATCGCCAGCCGCGTCAGCGGTGAGCGGGTCGTCATCGGCAGCCACCACTTCGTCTTTGAGGACGAGCACTGCACCATCCCCGAGGACGAGCGCGAGAAGTTCGATAACCTTGAGCCGGAGTATTCTCACCTCTATCTGGCCGCTTCGGGCCGTCTGGCCGGCGTCATCTGCATCGCCGACCCGCTGCGTCCGGAAGCTTCCCGCGTGCTGCGCGCTCTGCGCAGCCTCGGCATCACCAACACCGTCATGATGACCGGTGACAGCGAGCGCACCGCCGCCGCCATCGCAAAGCAGGTGGGTGTGGACCAGTTCTTCGCCGAAGTCCTGCCCGAGGACAAGGCTGCTTTCGTCCAGAAGGCCAAGAGCGAGGGCCACACCGTCGTGATGATCGGCGACGGCATCAACGACTCCCCCGCCCTCTCTGCCGCTGACGTCGGCATCGCCATCAACTCCGGCGCTGCCATCGCCCGCGAGATCGCAGACGTGACCATCAAGGCCGACAGCCTCGAGGAGCTGGTCATCCTCAAGACCATCGCCAACTCCCTGCAGCGCCGTGTCAGCGCCAACTACCACTTTGTGCTGACCTTCAACTCTGCCCTCATCGCGCTGGGGGCAATGGGCATCCTGCAGCCTGCGTCTTCTGCCATGCTGCACAACCTCTCCACCATCGGCATCAGCCTCAAGAGCATGACCAATCTCATCCCCGAGGAAAAGGCTCAGAAGGCTCTGGCAGAAAAGAACTAAATCCCATCAGATACAAAAATACCGGCTGTGCATTCAACACAGCCGGTATTTTTATGTTCAGATATTACTCAAGGCCGATCTGCCGGGCGTACTCTTCCAGCAGTTCCCGCTCGAGGAAGGGGGTCTTGACGCCCTCGCGGTCACGGTAAGTCTCATGGCCCTTGCCGATGACGGCGATGAGGTCGCCCTCCTGTGCGTAGCGTGGCGGACGGTAAGCATGGTGCCGCTTTTCACGCCGGCTTCCGATGAGTCCATAGGTAACATTGTTGTGCCGATGTGCTGCAACGGGCTTCCCATATTTTTCATGCGCCGGAACTGGAAGAATTTCGAGGGAAATCAACTGACTGCAAAGTGGAAAAATATCGGAAAGCCCCGTTTCCTCCTGGGCCTCCCGCACTGCAACTGCCAGTAAATCTTCACAGCCATCCGCATGACCGCCCGTCCAACAGACGGACTGGTAAATTTTATGCTGCACCATCAAAACCCATTCCATCGATGCATCCAAAACAAATCCGGAGCAAGTCATATGTACGGTTTCCAAATCTCGAAAGAGTATCCTGGAACCATACTGCTGCAAATCCTCCAACATCTGTTTTTGATCGGTCACTTCCTGCTGTATCAAGGGCTGGTAAGCTCGTATCTGCTCCATCCAATCCATCCGACTGCCTTCTTTCTTGCACAATTTCCTTCATTCTATCAAATTCATGCAGAAAAGTCAATA
>OLNQ01001389.1_pt1 | contig 23346 bp, 21 predicted proteins | sample 1672821 | NCBI WGS metagenome assembly OLNQ01 (sample SAMEA3136727, study PRJEB25190) | human gut metagenome | biome: human gut; feature: human-associated habitat; material: faeces | place: Austria | collected 2013 | reverse complement strand
CAGTGGGATGCAGAGCAGTGCCTGAGCATCGTGAACTCTGGTTCTGTCGGCTATGACATCTATCTGGGCGCAAATGCACTCTACAGCATGTCCAAGCAGACGTCTTTCCAGGAACAGTACGGGATTTATCCTTATGAAGAACCGGAAAATACGACACATCCTAGCGGCGGCCACTTCTACTGCGAATCGTATCAGGAGTTCACAGATCATTTCATTCTTGACAATGGTTCTTGGGCCGGCTGGAAAACTGTCAATGGTAAGTCCTATTACTTTGTCGGGAACAATGCGTTAAAAGGCATCCATAAGGTTCCCGGCCTCAACGATGAAAGTAGCGAGTATTTCTATCAGTTCAATGAAACGACTGGAGCCTGCGAGGGCAAAGTCACCGGACTGATCAAAGTCGATGGTGCGCGGTATTATGCCATCAACGGTATACTTAAATCGGGTTGGTGGAATTTAAAGGATGAAAATGGCGAAAGCAGTTACTATTATTTTGATGAAAATACTTTGGAACAAGTTTAAGAGAAGTTCATGTTTTGCGGTGGATGCAGATATAGTTAATTTGAGGCTGAGGATCATTTTTTTCATGAATAAACGGGTAAAACAAGTCGATTTTTTGCAAATCTGGTTTATGAGTTTGAAAATGGTAAACTTATAAAAGGTGCATGGCTGGTAAATGATCATGGTACAAAATACTATTATGGACCTGTCTATGTATATGGTAGATGGTTTAATGTAGATGGAAACCGTTACTATTTCGACCAGAATGGGTATCGATATGAAGGGCTTCGATATGTGAAAGAAGTTAACAATCACGATGACCATGGCTATTGGTATGATTTTGGCGAGGATGGTATTTGCCGCGGTATATATCAGCATACAGGATTGTTTACGCTAAATGGAAATACATACTATACAATCGATGGTATGGTATGCAACGGATTGTATAAAGCGGAAGACGGATATTATTATTTTGGCAGCAACTATGCAGCAGTAAAGAATGGCCGACACTGGGTATCGTATCCTAACGATACTGGATTTGCGGAGGGATTCTATGACTTTGACGAGAATGGTCACATGATTATTCAAGCAGATCCTTCCCATAACGGTATTGTAGAAATAAATGGAGAACTCTTCTATTATGTGAATGGGATACCGACGTACGCCGGATTGATCAAAATCGGTGACGATTACTACTATGTGAACAGTTCCTTTAAGGTTGTTACTACGGCACATTACTGGGTCAATAAGACAAATGATCTGCTGCCGGCAGGCTTCTATAATTTTGGAGCAGACGGCAAGATGGTGAGATGACCGAATAAGCCATGGGGTATGGCACGTTTAACGCCATACCCCATGGAGAGAAACCTTTCAATGGGGGGATGTTTTGCTTAATCACTTAACAATCATTTTCTGGACATTGGCATATGTGATAATTGTCCTTTGCGGGATTCAAAACAGGAAAACCCCACTGTTGTATATGCCCTTGCTTGCAGGAAGCTTGAACTTTGCCTGGGAGGTAAACGCATTATTCCTTTCGAACGTTTTCTATGGGCATGTCCTGTGGGCAGTATTGGACATTTTTATCATCATTCATAATGTTCGGTTTCTGGAAAAGAGCAAGCGTATAAAGTACCTGCTGTTCATTGCTGTTCTTACTTTCGCCATGTATGGAATATTCCGTATTCCTAATATTGACGGGCAAAAGATTTCCAGTTTTTTATTAGACCTTATTATGGCAGTTGAATATGTCCTGTATGCAAAACGAATCGCGCCCCAAGGAAGAATCTCTGTTGGAGTATTGATGTTTTTGGGAGATTTGTTCGCGTGGCTGGCCTATATGCAGAACTCTGTATTCGTAACGGTCTGCGGCCTGATCGTGCTGCTTCTAAAACTGTTCTATTTGGCTATTTGCTTGGAACAAAATTCTCATAACCGGAAGAAGGTGCAAAGATGATGGCATGGCTTCAAACGAATTCACTGTATCTGCTGCTAACAGTAGGAACTATCTTCAATGTGTTCTGGCTGTACAGGATGCGGCGGCAGCTCCAAATGAAATGGTATGCCGTACCGATCCTTTCGGTATTGCATACTGCGATCGGCGTATGCAGTGTGAAAGTCTTTGCTTTTCTGGAAAGCGGTGACATAGGAAACATGAGTCTGTTTGGCGGTGTGTTTTTTATGCCGGCAGCCTACTGGCTGGGTGCCAAGCTTACCAAGCGCCCTTGCTGCAAAGTGTGTGATGTGTTTACTCCGTGTATGCTGTTTACACTGATGTGTGCCCGGATCAACTGCATCATCTCTGGATGCTGCGCTGGCTTAGCCATACCGGGAACGCATTTTCACTTTCCAACAAGGGACTGCCTCCTCTTTTGTCACACTGATTTCCATTTTTTCCAAATCCAGCACGAGGGAAGCAATCTGTGCACATTCTTCCGTCAGGTCTTTCATCCTCGCCCCCGGCCTGTATCCGCCGCACGTCCGGATGTATCCCTTTACCCGGCTGTCATACATCCCTGTCAGCATATTTTTTATCAGTGCAAAATAAACGCCGACCATGCAGGGATCCTCTATCCTTACCGCCGGCATACCATCCCAGCCTAAAGCCAGCTGCTGTCTGCCCCCGGTGCGCGATTCGATCAGTTCCCGTGCCCGGTAAAGTTTTTCCAGATTTGTCATCCCCCACCTCCCAGAAATTCCGGGGCAAAAAGAGTCATCTGACCGCTGCTGCGACGCTTCTCCTCCGGATCATAGTTCGTAATGATCAGCTCCCTGTACTCGCTCCCTTTCTCATAGCGCTGTGCCATGTTATTCAGGCGGGTTGCTTCGGTCAGATAATACCCTGCGTACAAATCCCTGATATAGCTGCAGTCGTTATAGCTGACCATCCACTTTCCCTGACATCCTGCCAGCGTGTTTTTTAACCGTATATGGTCCTGCTCCGGGAAACTCACTTCGTAATAATCTTCCGTCATATAATAGGGCGGGTCACAATAGAAAAAAGCGCCTTCCCGGTCATACTGCCGGATCAGCGCCTCAAAATCCTTATTTTCAATCACGGTATCCGCAAGCCGTTCCGCCGCCTCCCTGATCAGAGAAAAAACCTTCCTCACATCAAAAGGCTGGCAACTGTAGGACGTGCAGCCGCTCCCATAGCTGTAGCGGATTATCTTATAAAATGCGGCTGCCCTCCGCACATCCTCTGCCACTGCTTTCCCCTGCAAAAGCCCCTGCATCTCCTCAAATTCTGCCGGCGGAAGATTGTGAAATGCCAGCTCCAGTTCTTCTGCTACCTGCTTTCTGCCACACTCCCCCATTTCCAGAAAGCTTTTAATCTCCATAAACTCATCCCGGCTGTTCAGCGGCAAAAACCCCAACACCTGCAAAAGCTCCCATGTCCTGTTTTTTACACACCGGTAAAGGTTGATCAGGTCTGCATTGTAGTCATTAAACACTTCCATCACACCCTTGTCCGGTTCTTTTCCAAACAATACCCAGCCGCCACCACCAAAAACCTCAATATAGCGGTCATATTTTGCGGGCATCATCCCATAAATGGTTTTCCGCAGCGCTTTTTTACCGCCTACCCATGAAATAAAACTGTTCAGCTTTCCCCCTGTCCTTTCCTCTTTTCATACAATATCCACTCCTGCCCGGATTTTATTTTCTCCCGAGCCACTGCTTTAATTCTGTCTCAGAAATCTCCTGAAATTCTCCCAGCGAAATATATTCTCCTGCCATTTTTACAGGATTTTCCGGATGATACTCCCCATCCGCCCCAATTGGCAGCTTTTCCCTGCAAAGGATACTTCCCATCCGCCTGTGTTCCACACGCTCTTTTATTTTTCCAAAACTGCAGTCCTCCCTCTCCGAGTCCTCCACCTCATAGCAAAAAATCCCTTCCGGCACACTATTCCGGTCCAGCCTCATATAAGAAAACAGGCAAACCCTTCCGTCTACCTCGACCAGATCATATCCTTCCATCTTTGCATCAAATCCCATTGTTTTCTTCTCTCCTTATCTTTTGATTTTTCCTCTTCCAAGCTCCCCTGCTTCCTTCATCCCATCCGCATCCCTATCCCTCCCCTCCCGACATCTGAATGCCGCAATGATGCATCCTTTAACTTTTCTTCTGTCGTAATGAAATAGTCGCTGCCCGAATTCCAAAAACTGACATACAAGTCCCCCTCTTCTGTCCGGATCGGGCGCTGCTCAAATCCCTCTCCCCATCCGTCGCTTGCCTGACCGCTCCATTCAGCTATTACCGCATTCAGCTCTGTATCTGAAAGCTTCCCATAGCTTTCTATCTCCAATACTCCCCACAGCTCCCCCTGCCACACTTCCACATCGGGGAACATCCGGAATACTTTCTGTCTAAGAATCCGGTTTCTTATATATTCCGCTAACCCACGGTCGCCTTCTGTATCCAGCTGCTCTTTTATGAGCTGCTTTTTGATCGCACTGACATACCTGCACAGCTGCGTTGGCGTGATTTCCTCAGGCTCATCTGATTCATACCCTTCCTGTCCATACATGAGCGCCGTTAAGGGGCTAAACAGTCGTATCCCCTCAAATTCCTTCGGCAGCATCTGTATTGGCTTATCTTTCCGGAATATCAAGCCATGTTCCGTTTGTACGATTCCATTCTTTTCCATTTGGGAGAATCCATAGCCTTCTATGTCAATAAATGGCGCGATTTTCTCATCCAAAACAATCTGTGCCTCCTCCAGCAGATATTCTCCATAATCCTCCGCTGTCACAATTTTTTCCGGGAGGAACTCATACAGTTCCAGCCGCATGGCAATTTCCACCACTTCCTGCATATTTTCCGGACGTTCTGCTTCCAAAGCAGAAAACAATTTTTCCATCCCTTCTTTCGAGCTCAGGAACTTCTCCTGTTTTAAACACCCCGCAAATGCATTCATCCCCCTGATTCCATAGGACAACGGAAGGACCTCTTCTATCCCCTGATACCGGCTTCCATAAAAACAAATCCGTCCTTCTTCTATATCAGACACCCCCAGCACTTCCGCGACCCTCTCCAGCTTTTCCTCATCCGCAGGAAGGGACAGGGGATACCATCTGCCATAGTCCCTTTTATAAAATGGAGAATCCAGCCGCAGCCAAAATACCGAATCCTTTTCATATCCTACATCCGGTAACGGCTCCGAATCATACACTGTATCCAGCACTTCTCCCGTCCTGATAACCTTTCCATCTTCCAATAATTCAAATTTATCCAGGTTACAGGACAGGTTTACCATTTCTTCCAGCGTCTCAGGATGTTCCATCTCCAGTGCCTCCTGAAAGACCTGCTGTTCTTTTCTGGTCAGGCACTCCATGCGCCGCTCCAAAAAATCGACTTCTTTATATCCTTTTTCTGGTGGTACTTCTTTCCCGATCAGATATGGGGCAAATACGCTGCCGTCTGATTCTACTTCTACAATTTTCGCTGCATTCATTCCCAGCTGCCCTGACATTTCCCTTATCGTCTGCCTTGGCGCAGGGAATCTGGACCATATCTTCTGACCTGTAGTTATGGCTTGAAAACATACTTTTAACATGATGTACTCCTTTCTGCTATCCTGTGTTTTTTACGAAAAAAAGCCGCAGCTCTCATAAAAGAGAAACTACGGCTTTCTTATGATGAAAAAATCAATAATACTTTATTCCCCCAAATAACACCAATGCGCTCAGTACTTAACTCTTGTTGACTTCTTTTTACTTTCCCTTCTATCTCCCCCCACTAAATAATTTGCTTATAAATTCACAAGTTACTCCATTGTCATCTATTTTCTCCCTTCCTTTCTCCGATGTCATCTGTCAAAAGCTCAAAAAATCGAGGTCGAAAACCGTCCATTTCCGCCTCGATTTTTGCTCATTTTTCAGTTTCAAACCACAATATCTTGTGGTTATACAACCCTATTCCCCCTTATCACCACAATACGTCATCATTATCACTGTCTCCACGTGTCCCCCCATCGGGAAGTTGTCAAACGCCCTGCCGCATTTTAACTCATAGCCCTGGCTGCAGAGATATTTTAAGTCGCGGGCGAGCGTTGCGGAATCGCAGCTGACGTAAACCAGGCGCTTCGGGCGCATTTTTAAAATGGTATTGAGGCACTCTTCGTCACAGCCCTTGCGCGGAGGATCAACAACGATAACGTCCGCAAAAATTCCTTCTGTTTCGTATAAGTGCGGCAGCACCTCCTCCGCTTTTCCGACATAAAATTTCGCATTGTCGATGCCGTTGCGCACTGCATTCTGGCGCGCATCATCGATTGCCTGCGGGACGATTTCCACGCCGTAAACCTGCTTCGCCTGGCGCGCCAGGAACAGGGAAATCGTGCCGATTCCACAGTAAAGATCCCAGACTGTTTCATTTCCGGTCAGTCCTGCATAAGAAAGCGCCTGACTGTAAATATTTTCCGTCTGAACCGGATTGACCTGATAAAAGGACTGGGGTGAAATTGTGAAAACAAGCCCGCCGATCGTGTCCTCAATGCGGTCTTTTCCGCGGATCGTCCGGGTTTTACTGCCCATAATCACATTTGTCCGCTCTGTATTGGAATTGACCGAAAAGCTGGTCATTCCGGGCACCTTTTCAAACAGCCTGTTCGCAAGCTCCTGCTCTGCCGCAAACGAACTGCCGTTGAGAATCAGACAGACCATAATCTGTCCTGTTGAAAAACCTTTACGGATCAGGACATGGCGCAGCAATCCCTTTCCTGTCGCTTCATCGTATGCTGGAATTTTCTTTTCCGTACAAAAATCCAGCACAATATCCAACACGATTTTGTTTTCCGCAACGCCGAGCGCACAGTCCCTGTTTTCAATAATCGTGTGTGTCCGTCCGGCATAAAAGCCCGCAATCAAACGACCATTTTTGTCCATTCCGACCGGAAACTGCGCCTTGTTGCGATAATGGAACGGATGCTCCATCCCGACCGGCGCTTCCATAATTTCCTCTACAAAATCCGGGGCAAAGCCGCCGATCCGGATCAGGTTGTTTTTGACCTTGCGGTCCTTAAAGGCGAGCTGCTTTTCATAGGAAACCGCCTGCAGCTGACAGCCGCCACACTGTCTCGCATACGCACAGACCGGCTCTACGCGGTCGGGCGACGGTTCCAGCACTTCTTCCAGACGCGCAAAGGCATATCCCTTTTTCGGTTTTACGACTTTTGCACGCACCGTATCGCCCAGAACCGCGTCCTTGACAAACAGCGTATAACCATTGCCTGAAAGGGCATCGGAATCCTCCAGATGTCCGATGCCCTCTCCGTCAGTTCCCATATCTGTAATTTTCACTGTAAAAATCTGATTTTTCTGTATATTCACGTCATCCTCCATGCTTCGGCAGCTGCGCTGTATTTTTACCGCTGCAGCTGCATAGAATGCGCGCCGGTCGTGCTTTCTACGTCCGGCTATGCAAAACCTGCGCAGCTGCACTGCGTCCATTCCTTCGGCCAAGCCGTCTTAGTCCATCCGCGTCATGCGCAGATTGGATTCAAAGAACCGGTTGTAACCCAGCCATCCGGTTTCAGAAGTTCCCTCCAGAATCTCCGTAAAGGTTTCCAGCTTCGCATCTGCATTATCCGCCAGGTTCAGTGCCATTGCTTCCATGAGCGCAGGCTTTTTGGGAGAACCGTATTCATATTCTCCGTGGTGCGCCAAAATGCAGTGTTTCAATTCCGAAGCAAGCACAGTCGGAAAGCCCGGAATCATCCGAATTTTGTCGCTGACCATCTCCGTTCCGATTACGATATGACCAAGCAGCTGTCCATCGTCCGTGTAATCGTTCTGCGGGAAAAGGGAAATTTCTTTTGTCTTGCCGATATCATGACACATCGCGGCAGCCAAAAGCAGATCCCTTTTTAACATCGGGTAGGATTTTGCAAAATAATCGCACAGCTTCACAACGCCAAGCGTGTGCTCCAGCAGACCGCCTACAAATCCATGATGTACGCTTTTCGCTGCGGAAGATTTTTTGAAGTTTGTAAGAAACGCCTCGTCTTTTACAAAGAACGCCTCCATCAGCTTTTTGAGCCATTCATTTTCCATGCTGTTGATATAGGAAAGCAGCTCCTGATACATCACGGAAATGTCCTTTTTGCTGACCGGAAGATAATTGGCAGGCTCGTATTCGCCCTCACGGCACAGGCGGATTCGTTTAATATTGATCTGGTTTGCACCCTGAAAACAGGTCACATCGCCATAGACCTCAATATAATCCAGGCTGTCGAAATCATCGATGCCCGCACTGTTGGGATCCCAAATTTTGCCGTCTACCGTGCCGGTCTTATCCTGCAGAATGACGGTTTCATAAGGCTTACCATTCTTCGTCACAGCAGACTGTTTATGCTTGCACAGATAAATATCGAATACTCTGTCGCCTTCTTTATAATCCTTAATAAATTTCATTTTCTTTTCCTCTTTTCCAAAAATCTCTATTCTGTTGACAATGCTACGCAAAACCGAAAACGGCAGCCCTGCATCAAAAGCCTTTCGCTATCCTCTACGCCTTACTCCTGCAAAAGCACCTCAATTTCCATTTCCTGATATTCGTCCTGTCCCTGCCGCATCACAGTGACTGTCACCGTTGTGCCCGGCTCACAGGAAAGAAGCGCCGCATGGTAGTCCGCAAACGAAGTGATCTCTTCTCCTTCCATGCCAACGATTACGTCGCCGCTCTGGATTCCCGCTTTCATCGCGGGAGAATCCATTATGATTCCCGTCACATATGCACCGACCGGCACATGTTTTTCCAGATGGATTTCGTCCGGTACATCCGTCCCGGTAATGCCCATATGGGCGATTTTCTGACCATTCGACAGCTTGCCCACCGTCGTCAGCAGATCGGAAATGCCATATGCGCTGAGCACATCAAAACTCTCCGCTTCCCCCGCGTGCACGATGCCGAGTACCTTTCCGGAAAGATTGATTAAAACGCCTCCGGTTCCCTGCAACCCCGTCATATCTGTCTTCAACAGGCGGACATTATGATCCGTAAGATTTTGATAATAATCTGCAGAAGTTACCATTCCGAAAATTATCGTTTCCGCACCCTGCGGACGTCCGATTGCAATCACCGGTACAGCCTGTACACTACTGCCGGAGCTTCCCATCGTCGCCGATCCGACATTTTTCCGGATATCCTCCGGAATATCCTCCAGCGCCACACTCAAAATGGCGAGTCCCGTTTCCTCATCCTTTCCTTTCAGTGAAGCGGACACACTCCGTCCGCTGTAAAAGGAAACCTCCAGTTCCTCCGCCTGACGGATGGCTGCCGCGTCCACAAGAATCAGCAGCTCCTTACCGTTATCCGCAACGATCAGCCCTGCCGTCTGTCCCTGGTTTTCATAAGTGTTATCAAACCAGTCCACATCCGACACCACACCGGTCACTGTTACCATCGAATGATCTGCAAATGTCTTCGCCACCGTATACATATTCCGGTACAGCTTCTGATAATCCCCGATTTCCAGCGCAACTTTTTCCACAACGGTCTGCAGCTCTGTCGTTGTCTCCGTTTCCGTCTCTTCTTCCAGAATCATATCCTCCGGACGCATCTCATCCTCGATATTTTCTTCCTTCAGCTCCACCTGCTGCGGCTCCTCCTCCGGGTACAGCAGATTGGAAAATACCGGTTCCAGCACAAGGAAGGTCACACAGGCGATCAGCCCGAAAATTGCTGCCATGCTCGCCGTCAGCAACGTTTTTTTGAACAGTTTTCGGCGGTTCAGCGGTCGTTCTTTTACCTTTTCTTTGATAAACTCGATATCCTGATTCGTCAGATCCTGATTCGGTCTGTTATCCTCCATAAGTATCGGTTCCTTTCTGCCCGTTTGGGTACTTTTCAGTATACCTCATCTGCCCGCCTGCACACAAGTGCCGGAAAGACTTTTTCCGGGCGCAAAATTTTTCCCCGGTTTCTCTCTCTATATGGTATGATAGGAGTAGCCGCCTGTACCACAAGACAGCAGCATCAATCCTGTGTAATGATTCTGCTGTGCAGCATTTTATGGAACGAATATGGGTGCCTTTTGGCACTGTGTTTTGAAAAACGAAAGGAACTACTATGAACGCGAAAGTTTTACGCGTATTGGAATATGATAAAGTCATTCATATGCTGGAGCAAAAAGCAACCTCGGACCCCGGACGACAGCTTTGCCGGGATCTCGTGCCCATGACCGATCTTGCGCAGATCGAACAGGCTCAGACCGAAACTGCAGATGCCCTGACCCGGATTTTCCAGAAGGGCAGCCTGAATTTCGGCAACAATAAGCCCCTCGGCATGTGCCTGCGCTCCCTCGAAATCGGCAGCACCCTCTCCTCTGAAGAGCTGCTGCGCATCGCCGGCCTTTTGGAAAACACCGCCCGTGTCAAAAACTTCGGGCGCTCCGACAAGGACGAAGAACAGCAGGATTCCCTGACAGAATATTTTCACTGTCTCGAACCCCTCGCACCCCTTTCCAAAGAAATTCGCCGCTGCATCATCGATGTGGATGAAATTGCGGACGACGCCAGTCCTGCCCTCAAAAAAATCCGGCGGAGCATGGTATTAACCGGGGAAAAGATTCACAACCAATTAAACAGCATGGTAAACGGTTCCGTCAGAAACTATCTGCAGGATGCCGTGATTACCACCCGCGACGGACGCTACTGTATCCCCGTCAAGGCGGAATATAAAGGTCAGGTGCCCGGCATGGTGCACGACCAGTCCTCCACCGGCTCCACCTTTTTCATCGAGCCCGCAGCCGTTGTCAGCTTAAACAATCAGCTGCGTGAGCTGGAAATCGAGGAGCAAAAGGAAATCGCCGTTATTCTGGCAAATTTGAGTGCCGAAGCAGGTGCACACACCCTTGAGATCGCAGAAAACCAGCGGATTATGACGCAGCTCGATTTCATCTTTGCAAAGGCTTCCCTTGCGATGGATCAGAATGCTTCCCGTCCGCTTTTCAACGACGAGCATATCGTTCGTATCCGTCAGGGACGACATCCGTTGCTTGACCGCAAAAAAGTCGTTCCGATCGACGTCGAGCTTGGCAAAAATTTCGATCTTCTCGTCATCACCGGTCCCAACACCGGCGGTAAAACCGTATGTTTAAAAACAGTCGGACTGTTCACGCTGATGGGGCAGGCAGGTCTGCACATTCCTGCCCTGGACCGCTCGCAGCTGTCCGTTTTTACAGAGGTTTTCGCAGATATCGGTGACGAACAGAGCATTGAACAGAGCTTGAGTACCTTTTCCTCCCACATGACCTCCATCGTCTCCATTCTGGCAAAGGCAGACGCAGATTCCCTGTGCCTGTTCGACGAGCTGGGGGCCGGGACCGACCCGACTGAGGGTGCGGCGCTGGCGATTGCGATTTTAAACTATCTGCATGACCGCGGCATCCGCACAATGGCGACCACACATTACAGCGAGCTGAAAATCTACGCCCTTTCTACGAAATTTGTTGAAAACGCCTGCTGTGAATTCGATGTGGAAACGCTGCGCCCTACCTACCGGCTGCTGATCGGCATTCCCGGAAAAAGTAACGCCTTTGCAATTTCCAAAAAGCTCGGTCTTTCCGACGAAATCATCGAAGCCGCCAAGGAGCAGATCGACGAACAGGACGTCAGCTTTGAAGACGTTATTTCCGATCTGGAAAAGAGCCGCGTTACAATTGAAAAAGAACGCCGCGAAATCGAAGATTACAAAAAAGAAATCGAAGCCCTCCGGCATAAGCTGCAGGAGAAAAACGATAAAATCGACCAGACGCGGGACCGTATCCTGCGCGAAGCGAATGAAAAAGCGCGGGATATTCTGCGTGAAGCAAAGGACACCGCAGACGAAACGATCCGCATTTTCCAGAAAGCCGGTCCCGGCGCTTCCATGAAAGATCTGGAACAGGCGCGTCAGAAGCTGCGCAGCAACATCGACGACAAAAACAGCAAGCTTTCCGTCGCTGCAAAGGACAAGCCCAAAGCTCCGGCATTAAAGCCCGAACAGCTCAAAAAAGGCGATGCCGTGCGCATTGTTTCCATGGGGCTCAAGGGTACGGTCAGCAGCCTGCCTGATGCAAAGGGCAACCTCTTCGTGCAGTGCGGCATCATGCGCACCTCCACGAACATAAAAGACCTTGTCCGCATCGAGGAAACGACGATTACCACGCCTACGATGTCCAAAACAAATACCGGCAAGCTCCGGATGTCCAAGTCCTTCTCCGTTTCCCCCGAGATCAATCTGCTGGGCAAAACGGTAGACGAAGCCCTCGCCGCCCTCGATAAATATCTGGACGACGCTTATCTGGCACATCTGGAAAACGTCCGCGTCGTACATGGCAAGGGGACCGGTGCCCTGCGCAAGGCCATCCAGCAGCATTTAAAGCGCATCAAATATGTCAAATCCTTCCGACAGGGCGAATACGGCGAAGGCGATGCCGGCGTAACGATTGTAGAATTTAAAAAATAATCCGCAGGACGGCAATCATCTGCCGACTTTGCAAAAACAAATAACGAGGTTCATTATGGTAAATAAACAGAAAATTCTGATTGTTGACGACGATGCCAATATCGCCGAACTCATTTCACTGTACCTGACCAAGGAATGCTTTGATACGATGATCGTGGAGGACGGGGAATCCGCCCTCCGCGCTGTGGATACTTTCGCGCCGAACCTGATTCTGCTCGATCTGATGCTTCCCGGCATCGACGGCTATCAGGTCTGCCGTGAAGTCCGCAGCAGTTCCTCTGTTCCCATCATCATGCTGTCCGCCAAAGGCGAAATTTTTGACAAGGTGCTCGGCCTGGAGCTTGGTGCGGATGATTACATGGAAAAGCCCTTCGACTCCAAGGAGCTTGTCGCAAGAGTCAAAGCGGTGCTGCGCCGCTACAAGCCAGCTGCTGCCGTTCCGGCAAAGCCTGCTGTGGAATGTGTCGAATATCCCGATCTGACAATCAATAAAACCAATTATTCCGTTATGTATATGGGGAAAAATGTCGATATGCCGCCAAAGGAGCTGGAGCTTCTCTATTTTCTGGCAGCTTCGCCCAACCACGTTTTTTCCAGAGAACAGCTTCTGGATCAGATCTGGGGCTATGAATACATTGGCGACACCCGCACGGTAGACGTACACATCAAGCGTCTGCGCGAAAAGATCAAGGATCATGCAAACTGGAAAATCGCCACGATCTGGGGAATCGGCTACAAATTCGAGGTAAGATGACATGCGCAAAACCCTGTATCTGAAATTTGTACTCGGCTACCTGATCTTCGGATTTTTCGGATTTTTAGTCGTAGCAACGTTCGTTTCCAGTATGACGCTGGAGCATCTGAAACGGGAAAAGGCGGACTCCCTTTATAAAGAAGCTACTCTGATCGCAAATACCTACGCTTCCGACTTATACAGCAGCAATGTTTCCCTCGAGGAGGTCAAAAAACAGCTGGATGCGCTCAGCACCTACCTGTCCTCCCAAATCTGGATCATTAATCCATCCGGACGTATTATCATGACAACGGAAACACCGCTGGATGTGAATCATGAGTCTCGCGTGGAAAATTTTGACTCGACCATCACCGCCGGTTCCTTTTATACGGTTGGTGACTTTTTCGGCTGCTTCCAGGAGGAAATGCTCAGTGTATTTGCGCCCATCACTTCCAATTTTAAAGTGCAGGGCTATGTTGTCATCCATATCCCCATGGCAAATATTCGGGCTTCCAGCGAAAGCCTGCTGAATATTTCCTATATTATGCTCGTGATTTTTTTCCTGCTGTCGCTGATCATTCTGATTTTCTTTACAGAAATGGTCTATCTGCCGCTGCGCAAGATCACGGCAGCCACCGAGCAGTACGCGGCAGGCAATCTGCATTATGAATTTCAGGTAGACAGTGAGGATGAGATCGGTTATCTGGCTGCCTCCCTGTCTCTCATGGCAAGTGAGATCGCACGCGCCGAGGATAACCAGAAAAAATTCATCGCCAACGTTTCTCACGACTTCCGCTCTCCGCTGACTTCAATCAAAGGGTATCTGGAGGCGATGCTGGATGGAACGATCCCGCCAGAGCTCCACGAAAAATATCTCGGCATCGTCTTAAACGAAACGGAACGCCTGACAAAGCTGACCAACAGCCTGCTGACCTTAAACAACCTGAATATGAAGGGCATGATCCTGGAAAAATCTGTTTTCGATTTAAATTCGGTCATTCGCTCTACTGCCGCTTCTTTCGAAGGAACCTGCCAGCAGAAGCATATCGGCATCGAGCTGCTTTTAACCGGCGACCGTATGCCCGTTCTCGCCGACAAAAGCAAAATCGAGCAGGTCTTATACAACCTGCTCGACAACGCGATTAAATTTTCCCACCCTGACTCTGCGATTCGCATCGAGACAAACGAAAAGCATGGAAAGGTTTTTGTCTCCGTCAAGGACAGTGGTATCGGAATCCCGAAGGACAGCCTGCGGCTGATCTTCGATCGTTTCTACAAGACCGACCTTTCCCGCGGCAAAGACAAAAAGGGAACCGGGCTGGGACTTTCCATTACAAAAGAAATTATCCAGGCGCACAACGAAAATATCAATGTCATCAGCACCGAGGGCGTCGGGAGCGAGTTTATCTTCTCCCTACCCGTGCAGGACAACGAAGCGTAGGGCGGGATGCCTTACGCTTTCCAGTGCAGCCGGTGCAGTTCTCCATTTTCCTGTAACCCTGCGAAATGGTTCTGGCGCAGCGCTTCATACAAAACAATCGCTACGGAGTTGGACAGGTTCAGGGAACGGATATCCTGTCCCATCGGAATGCGGATACAGCTCTTTTCATACTCCACAAGGATTTCCTCCGGGATTCCGGCACTCTCCTTGCCGAACATAATATAATCGTCCGGTCCGATCTTTACATCGCTGTAAACCTGATGCGCTTTCGTCGTCGCCATCCAGAGCTTCGGCGCATCCGGCTCGCCGCTTACAAGCGTCGGATTTTTTTCCAGAAAGTCCGCAAAATTGATGTAGCGGCGCACATCCAGCAGATTCCAGTAATCCATGCCTGCGCGCTTTAACTGCTTTTCACTCAAAGAAAAGCCCAGCGGCTCAATCAGATGCAGAACCGTCCCGGTCGCGACGCAGGTTCTTCCGATATTTCCCGTATTCGCCGGGATTTCCGGCTGATGCAATACGATGTTTAACATATCTTTATCATTCCTTTTCCGCTTTCAGTTTTTTTACAAAATGCGACAGCCGTCCGATCGCAACTTTCAGATTTTCCAGGGAATAAGCATAGGAAATACGGATGTAGCCCTCGCCGCTGTCCCCAAACGCCGTGCCCGGCACGACTGCAACCTTTTCTTCCTGCAGAAAACGCGTCGCAAACTCATCGCTGGTCATGCCGAATTCCTTGATACAGGGGAACACATAAAACGCGCCGTAAGGCTCGAAGCAGGGCAGCCCCATTTCTGCAAAGGCATGCAGCAGATAGCGTCTGCGCTGATTGTACTGTTCGCGCATTTCCGCTACATCGTCATCGCCGTTTTTCAGCGCCTCTACCGCCGCATACTGGCTCGTCGTAGGAGCACACATGATCGCAAACTGATGGATTTTGAGCATCTGTTTTAAAATCACTTCCGGTCCGCAGGCATAACCCAGACGCCATCCGGTCATTGCATATGCCTTGGAAAATCCGTTGATCAGGACCGTCCGCTCCCGCATCCCCGGAATCTGTGTGATGGAAACCGGATTACCTTTATAGGTCAGCTCACTGTAAATTTCATCCGATATCACAAACAGATCTTTTTCTTCCACGATCTTTGCGATCGCTTCCAGATCTTCCCGTTCCATGATCGCACCGGTCGGATTGTTCGGATAGGGTAAAATCAAAATTTTCGTCTTTTCCGTGATTGCATCCAGAAGCTCCTGTGCCGTCAGGCGGAACTCGTTTTCCGCTTTCAATGGGATGATAACCGGCTTCGCACCTGCAAGCACGGCGCACGGCTCATAGGAAACATAGGACGGCTGTGGAATCAGCACCTCGTCTCCCGGATTTACCATCGCACGCAGTGCAATATCGATGGCCTCGGAGCCGCCGACTGTAATCATGATTTCATGCAGCGGATCATAGGACACCTGATAGCGGCGTCTCAAATAATGCGCAATTTCCTCCCGCAGCTGCTTCAAACCGGCATTGGAGGTGTAAAAGGTACGTCCCTTTTCCAGAGAATAAATGCCCTCGTCGCGGATGTGCCACGGAGTATCGAAGTCCGGCTCGCCGACACCCAGAGAAATCGCATCCTCCATTTCGCTGACAATATCGAAAAATTTCCGAATTCCGGACGGTTTAATCGTAACGATTGTATCAGAAAGGGGATTTCTCATGGCGTAATCATCTCCCTCTGATCCTCGCATTTGCGGGTCAGGATCGTTCCGTGATCCTTATACTTTTTCAGGATAAAATGGGTCGCTGTGCTCAAAATACTGTCCAGCGTGGAAAGCTTATCCGAAACAAACGCGGAAACCTCTTTCAGGGATTTGCCCTCCAGTGTTACGAGCAGATCGAAACCGCCGGAGATCAGGTACACTGCATGCACCTCCGGGTATTTGTAAATCCGCTCCGCGATGCTGTCAAAGCCCTGACCGCGCTGGGGTGTTACGCGAACCTCAATCAGCGCGGAAACCTTTTCGATGCTTGTTTTTTCCCAATCAATCAGTGTATGATAGCCGCAGATAATGCCCTCTGCTTCCATCGCTGCCATTTCGTTTACCACGTCAATTTCCTCTACGCCGAGGATGACTGCCAGCTCTTTTAAATCGATCCGGCTGTTTTTCTCAATAATTTTTAATAATTCTTCTCTCATTTTTTTCTTCCGTTCCTGCCGGATATCCGGCAACTGTTCTACTACTCCATCCGATAAATCGCGTCCGTATTCGCCGGTTCTAAAAATCTTCGTTCCTCTCCGTTGACAATCACGCGATCGTTGTCCGCCGACAAAAATCCGATCACCGCCGCCGGGATTTTCTGCTGCTGCAGCTGCTCTGCCAGCATCTCGCCCTGATCAGTCACAAACAGCAGACTGCCGTTTCCGGACAGCTCATAGGGATTGACGTCCAGTTCATTACAGATTTCTACCGTTTCCTGTCGGATGGGAATCTTCTTTAAAGATACCTCCAGTCCGGTCCCGGCCTGCTCTGCCAGTGTCCAGAGTGCATGGAATACACCGCCTTCCGATACTGCACAGGCAAGTCCGATGCCGGACTTACCGGCGACTGCAGCCTCCGGTAAAATCGAAAAGTGCTGCTCCAGCTGTGCTACGTCGTCCAGAAGCTGCGCAGGATAGCGTTTCAAAAGGGCTTCCCGGTATGTTTTTTCCAGGCGGACAGTTCCTGCCAGTCCCGCCCATTTCGTCATTACAATCTGCTGACCGGCGCGCGCCGACAGCGCAGCGCCTGCAGGCGCAGTCCACACTTCTACAAGCGCCTCTGCTGTCGCAACAGGCGCAATGACTGCACAGGACACATGCACTTTCACATCCGCGAGCGTAACCTGCAGCTTCTGCGCTGCTTCCTGCGCTGCGACAGTCATCTTCTGCAGCTCCTGCTCTTGACAGTCTGCCGGAAGCATCAGCTGCATGGACACCATGCGCACCTTTGCTTCTCCTTTTCCCACTGCTGCCGCTGCTGCGCGGTTTACTGCCTCATAAACGCAAAGTTTGGCTCCCTCTGCTCCGGACCAAACAGACAGACTCTGCGCCGTAATCCACAACTGCTTCACTTTTTCCGGCGCTTTATCCACATTTTCAGACGTGAAAAAGGCGCAGCCTTCCCCATACTCTGCGCCTTTCACCCCTATGCCGTTTGTTTCTATTTTTCGATGAACGCTGCGTTTATAAACGTTTCCCGTTACGTTCCCTGTTTTCATAAGCTTTTCTCCATTCCGAATACCATCGTATCAAAGCATTGCAGAGCCGGACCTCCAGCCCGGCTCTGCCATCCGCTCTGCTTTAGGATCCGGTGCTTAGTTTCCCGCCGCTGCGTCCTGCTGCGCCTGTGCAGCCTGCGCCTGAGCCTCTGCGATCGCCTGCAGCTGCTCCGGTGTCAATGCCGCCGCTGCTGCCTGCTGCGCTTTGATATTGGAAATGGTCGCTTTGACCGTATCAATGCTGCTGGTCGCAATGGCCGCCTGCATCTGGCTGGTCGCATTCGGATCCGGAGAAGCAATTCCGACGGTTGCCGTTCTGGGGCTCATCTTGTAGTTGCTGCTGTTGACCTGCTCCCGGCTGACTTCCACACCGTTTTCCTTTACAATCTTCCAGAGTCTTGCCTTGTAGCCAATATGTGCGCTGCTGACGCTGATGACACCGATAGGCTGGGAAGCGTCCGCTATGATCTGATCCGCTTCCGGAACCTTTTTCTCAACCACTTCACTCTCATAATCTACGGCGCGGTTTTTTGCTCTCGTCTCTACACCATAGATCGTAAATGTAATCTTTTTATCAGCCGTATGTCCATCGATATAAATCGGATAATCCGTATTATTCACAAATACAAAATCCTTGCCGGAGGATTCTGCAATCGCCGCATCCGCAGACGGATCTACATAGGTTACGATCATGGAATGATTGTGACGTTCTGTCACTTCCAGCTCTGCCCGCAGAACCGCATTGTACAGCGTTGTGGATACCTGACAGATACCGCCGCCGATGCTGTCTACCACCTTGCCGTTCAAATAAGAACCCGCCATCTCGTAACCGTTTTCGGTGGAGAAGGGCTTCACTGTATTATAGGTAGAAAACGTATCGCCGGGATACAAAGTTGTTCCGTTGATCAGGCTGCAGCCATTTGCAACGTTTTTGCTGCGGGACGCCCCGGAGGTCGAATAACTTGTCGTAAATGTTCCGAGCACATCTTTTACCTTCGCAAGCTCTTCTGTTTTTCCCTTGGGCTCATCCACTGCCATTACGAGGGCAACGTTTCCGTTTTCCCCTTTGACCCAGGAGCCCGTAAGATAATCGTAGATCGCAGCTACGGACGCATTTTCATCTACCACATATCCGGTCTGTCCATCTTCGATCTGAAAGGATCCGTCAACCCGTGTCAGGTGCGCATCGATCGCTTCCACATTAAATTTACTGCAACGCTCCGTCACAGCCTGACGAATCGCTTCTTTATCAAAATCCAGAACAACGGGGTAATTCTTTCCTTTATTCTGCAGATCCTTTTCCGCCTTATAGCGTGCTACAATATTTCCCTTTTTTCCAAGGGACACTGCTTCCGAAACAAGCTCCGGGTTTTTCCAGGAAATTCCCAGCTCAGAAAGGCTGATAGATACACTCTGTCCATCCTGCGCCTGCAGCTGCACCTGCGCCTGCCCGAGTTCGTTCACATAGCTCTGAACCGCTCCCTGCGCCTGTTCCTGTGTCATCCCGGAAAGATCCATGCCATCCGCCGAAATCCCGGTCTGGATGGTATCATTCGGTGCTGCGTATACAGTCTTTCCTGCCACCGCCGTGCACGCAAACACGCACACCAGCATGGCTGCCGTCATCAGTACGGTTTTCATTCGATTCATTTTAAAATTCCTTTCTATGCCGCTTATAAAAACGACAGCAATGTAGGAACAATCATCGCCAGCACCAGAATAAGAATGATGATCGATGATATAATTTTCTGTGTCTTTTTCTTTCTGAAATTCATGCTCTGCTCCTTTATCCGCAAACTGCCTTATAACATCTGACAAATAGCATTGAAGCACCATCTTCCATGGCTGCGCTTCCACACATTATAAAGCACTTCCCTCACTTTTGCAAGCTTCCATATGCCGCAAGAATCCGGTCGATCTGACGGCTTGCCTCGTTTTTCGTCAGCATGGAAACGTCGTAATCCGGCGTCAGCTGATGCAGCGCAAGAAGCTTTGTCAGACGTTCCTTCTGTGCCTTCGTCGCAGGCGATTCGCGTTTTACCTTGCAGATCAGCGGAACCGGCTCAAAAGCCTTTGCCCGGTCCGGGTCTGTTCCATAAAGCTCCAGCAGTTTTTCATATAAAATATGCGTTGCCCTCGCGTCCTCCAGCGCCCGATGCGCCTGAATCGGAATTTCGAAATGTTCGCACAGGGCGGATAATCTTCTGCTCGGAAGCTCCGACAAAAACTGTCTGGAAAGCTTCAGGGTATCCACGCCGCTCCGTTCAAAATCCAGCCGCATATTCACCGCCGCGCGCTTCAAAAATCCATAATCGAACAAAATCCGATGTCCCACAAGGGGCAGATCTCCTGCAAACTCCAAAAAGGCAGGTAAAATGCTTTCCATCGTCTCTGCCTCATCTACCTGCTCCTGTAAAATCCCGGTCAGCTCTGTGATATGCGCAGGCAATATGCGCCCCGGATTGACAAAGGATGTAAAGCTTCCGACAATCTGTCCGTCCCGGACGCGCACTGCCCCGATTTCTATAATTTTATCCTGCTTCGGCGCAAGCCCGGTCGTTTCCACATCTACGCTCACATATTCTTTCACTTCTTTTTCCTGCTCTCCTTTTTTTGACGGCTCTGATAATCCTTACACCATTCCGTCAGAAAACATTCCCCGCATTTCGGCGTCGGCGCCTTGCAGATGGTCCGCCCCAGCGTGATGATCTGAATATTGTACAAAATCCAATGATCCTTCGGCAATACCTTCATCAGCTCATATTCCACTTTTTCCGGGTCATCCTCTTTTGTCAGCCCCAGCTTTTTGGAAATCCGCTTCACATGGGTATCCACCACAACGCTTGGTTCGTGGAAAATATTGCCGCGGATAACATTTGCCGTCTTGCGTCCGACTCCCGGCAGCGCCGTCAGCTCCTCCAGCCCGGAGGGGACCTCGCCGCCATGCAGTGCCATCAGCCTCTGACAGCAGGCAATGATATTTTTCGCTTTATTATGATAAAAACCGGTCGGACGGATATCCTGCTCCAGCTCTTTTAAATCCGCCTCCGCAAAGGCTTCGACCGACGGATATTTCACAAACAGATCTTTCGTGACAATATTGACTCTGGCATCTGTGCACTGCGCGCTCAGCATCGTCGCGATCAAAAGCTGCCAGGCGTTTTCATGGTTGAGGTAGCAGATATATTCTCTCCCATAGTGGGCATCGAGCTGATCCAAAATGGCTTTCGTGTGTGCGTTCAATCGACTGCCCCCTTTCCTGTCGCGGCGACTGCTTCTGCGTCCGCGGCGGTCCCCTGTCCGGCTGTCGATTTTTCGTTTGCAGCGGTCGGCAGCTCTACCACCGCTCTTCTCGCATTGTCCGTCAGGCGATCCCGGTTCTGATAATCGAATAAAATTGCCGTTTTCGTCTTCGGAACCTCGCCTCTTTTCAACATACTGATCAGCTCCCACGCCTTTTTCTGTACCGGCCAGGAAAATACCTCCAGATGGGTCATGCGCTGCAGCTGCTTTGCGTGATATTCCTCATACCCCGGCAGATATGTGCGGTTTTTCTCTTCTTCCTGATAAAACTCGACGATCTGATCATGATACGGTTTTTCGTCCAATGCAAATGCCGGTCGGCTCTTCGCATTTTCCCGCAGATACAGATCATACACCGCCAGCTCCCGGTATAACTCCATCCCATCCGGGTCTTCCTGCTGTGCAAACTCCAAAAGCACCTGGTAGCGGTAAGCTCTGGCAGGCGTATGGACAAAATATCCTTTTTCATGATAAAAATCAGCCAATTTGTCATACATTGCAAAGGGATTTTCAAAGCGGCTCTGCAGAACCGGAATCAAATGTGTGAACTGATTGCTGTTATAATACAGCTCCACCATTTCCTCCACCCGCTTTAACCGGATGATATCCCCATAGCTCAGCCATTTTGTATACAAGACCTCATAGGGCGGACAGTTCTGGTACACGATCCCATAGGTCTGTGCCATTTCTTCCAGATAGGAGCCTTTTAATACCTTCAGAAACCCGAGCTGCAGCTGCTGTGGCCTCATGCTGTATACATCATTAAAGGACCGGATAAAGCTTCCCATATCTTCATAAGGAAGTCCTGCAATCAGATCCAGGTGCACATGAATATTATATTCGGAATGGATCCGTACCACTGCATGCCGCAGCTTATCCAGATTTGTATGCCGTCTGACCGCTTCAAGGGTTTGCAGATTCGTGGACTGCACACCGATTTCCAGCTGAACCAGACCGGGGCGCATTTTTGCCAGAAGCGCCAGCTCTTCTCCGTTCAGCAGATCTGCCGAGATCTCAAAATGGAAATTCGTAATTCCTTTATCGTGCTCTTGAATATATTTCCAGATTTCCATTGCGTGCTGATGATTACAGTTGAAGGTTCTGTCAATAAATTTCACCTGCGGGACCTTTTGATCAAGGAAAAACTGCAGCTCCTCTTTCACCAGTGCCAGAGCTCTCAGACGTACCCGTTTGTCAATCGAGGACAGACAGTAACCGCACCGAAACGGACATCCGCGGCTGGATTCATAGTAAACGATCCGATTGGCAAAATCCTTCATATCCTTATAAAAAAACGGGATCTCACTGATATTGGTCAGGGAACGCTCCTTTGTCCGCACAAGCTCCCCGGTGATCGGATCTCGATAAACAATACCTGCAATACTGTCCAGTCCGGCCTGTTTGATTGCGCCCGGCCAGAATGCCACAATCTGCAGCTGCTGCTGTTCCGAATACCGTCCGCTGCTCTTTTTTTCGTAAAAGGTCAAAAGCTCTGAAAACGTCACCTCGCCCTCGCCGACCATGATGCCGGTCAGAAACGGGAATTGCTCCAGAACCTCCTCCGCATGATAAGATACCTCCGGACCGCCCAGCCAGATGGGCAGCTCAGGACGCACCTGATGCAGCTCGGAAATGACCTCCTGCATCATTTTCCAATTCCAGATATAACAGGAAAAAGCCACTGCCTCCGGCTTTCTCTCATAAAGATCGGCGAGGATTTCCTCCACCGTCTGATTGATCGTATACTCGGCAAGCTCCACCTGTGCCGCGGCCTCCGGATGGTATTTTTCCGCATAGGCCCGCAGACTGTAAAGCGCCGGATTGGAATGAATATATTTTGCGTTCAGTGCCGCCAGTAAAAACTTCATCTATAAAACCTTCTTTCGTCAAATGCCTGTTTGATTTCGGTAAACATAATACCACAAATCCGTTTGCTGTGCATCAACATCCAAAACAAAATGCACGCGCTGCAAGCGTTCTGTTCCCATGAAAAAAGGGCTTGCCGCACGTTAGTACGACAGCCCTTTCCTTTCGCTTGTGTTTATTATACCTGCTGCAGGTCTTTCTATATAGTGCACAGCAATATATCGTGAGCATAGCTCACTCAATAGCTTCGCCGTTCGCGATGAGCAGGCTTCGCCTGTTCCCGCTCTCTTGCG
>OLNQ01001375.1_pt1 | contig 23488 bp, 16 predicted proteins | sample 1672821 | NCBI WGS metagenome assembly OLNQ01 (sample SAMEA3136727, study PRJEB25190) | human gut metagenome | biome: human gut; feature: human-associated habitat; material: faeces | place: Austria | collected 2013 | reverse complement strand
CAGACTTCCGTCCATTGACCAATATTCCTCACTGCTGCCTCCCGTAGGAGTTTGGTCCGTGTCTCAGTACCAATGTGGGGGGTTAACCTCTCAGTCCCCCTATGTATCGTCGCCTTGGTAAGCCGTTACCTTACCAACTAGCTAATACAACGCATGCCCATCCTTTACCACCAAAGCTTTCAACTCCGAAAGATGCCTCCCAGAATATTATGGGGTATTAGTACCGATTTCTCAGTGTTATCCCCCTGTAAAGGGTAGGTTGCATACGCGTTACGCACCCGTCCGCCGGTCGCCATCAATAGTATTACTACCATTATGTTGCCCCTCGACTTGCATGTGTTAAGCCTGCCGCTAGCGTTCATCCTGAGCCAGGATCAAACTCTCCATTGTATAATTTAATGTTTTGTTAGAGTCCTGACTGTTTCTTATTTCCTAAAAGGAAATTGACAGATAAATACTACACTTTTTCTCAAGTTTACCAGTAATTCAAAGAACCATTTTTCGGAAACCTTTCCGCTTATTTTCGGAGCGGAAAGTGGTGCAAAGGTAAAACCTTTTTTCGAATCCACCAAATTTTTGAAGAACTTTTTTTTCGAAGCTTTTTCAAAACCTCTCCGCCTGTTTTCGGAGCGGAAAGTGGCGCAAAGGTAAAACCTTTTTTCGAATCCACCAAATAATTTTCCAAGAACTTTTGCAACTTCGAACCTCCGTTTCCGCCTGCCGCGGGTTTACGGCTGTAAACCTGAGACTTCGATAAGAACGTCGATTTTCTGATTGCGGGTGCAAAGGTAGCGACAATTTCGGAATCTGCAAATATTTTGCGGTTTTTTTCTCGAAATCGGCTTATTTTTCTCCGACAGGGGAATCATACCTTTTATATATATAAGCGACGGGCCTCCCTCCGCGGAAGACCCGTCGCACGGAACCTGGAAACGGCTACAACCAGCCGTCGGCGGAATTGCTCTGCGAGCGGACGGTCACATAGAAACTCTGCGACACGACCGTGCCCTCGAATCCCCTGGCCGAAACGGTTACCCTGGCCTGCCCTACCTTCTTGGGCAGCATCCGCAGAACGCCGTCGCTGACATTCACCCGCACGACCGACTCGTCGTTGGCCACGGCATCGTATTGCGAAACCGCATCGTCGGTAAAGTAATCGGCCAGCGCGACGCTGCTCGTCGGCGTATCGGTCTTCAACAACCGGTTGGCGATCCGCGCCGTAACCCGAGGCGGCGTCTTTTCGCCGAACGCGACCTTGATATTCTCCAACAGCAGGTTGGCGTCGAGGTAACCCGCCCCCATTTTCCCTTTGTATTCGTCGAGCAAAAGCGTCGGCCCATCATAACGCTTGGTGCCCGTCAAGTAAGGATCGATCGGATGGACGCTTTCGAGCAACAGCTTCTTGTATGCGTCGGCCGTCATGCGGTAGCCCAGCTGCGAAAGATAGGAGAGTCCCAGCGCCGCAACGCCCGACACATGGGGACAAGCCATCGACGTACCCTGCATATAGCCGTAGACATTGCTATCGGTCAACCCCTGCCGGCGCTCGTCGTCGTAATAGGTCACCGACGGATCGCTCAGGATAGTGCTGAGCACGCCGCCGTTATCCGTTCCCAAACTCGAATTGTAGAGATCGCCGCCCGGCGCCGTAATGTCGACCTCGTCGTTATAACAGGTATAATAGGCCGGCAGAAAATCCGATCCCATGGCCGCCACCGAGACGACGGCCTCGTAACTGGCCGGATATTCGGAGACGTCCCCGAACAGATCGCCGTCGTTACCGGCGGCAAAAATCACTACTCCTCCTTCGATCGGCGAATCGGGATCGTTCTTGCCGGCGTTGGCGATAAAGTAGTCGATCGCCGCCTTCTCGGAAGAATTCATGAACCACTGCCGCATGGCCTCCATCTCATCCCTGCTGCCCGTCGAATAAGAATATCCATAGCTGCACTGACAGATCAGCGCACCGTTGTCGGCCGCATAGCGGAACGCGTCCTCGGTGGGATAGCTTCTCTTGTCGGGATCGCCAAAGATCTGGCACGACATGATCTTCACGCCGCCTGCGCCGTTACGGCCCCCGGCGATGCCGCAAACGCCCCGATCGTTGTCGTTGACCGCCGCGATCGTGCCGGCCACATGCGTTCCGTGGTCGGCGTTGGAGTAGTAGATCTGCCCCTGATACTCCTCCCTGTCCGCATACGACCAGTCGAGCTCCGCCGTGTTGTTGACGAAGTTGTATCCGTGCAGATCATCATCCTCCGGGTTGGGATTGACCCAGATATTGGCTTGCAGATCGGGGTGCGTATACTGGACGGCCTGGTCGATCACCGCCACGACAATGTCGCTGCTGCCCTGATTTTTCTTCCACGCGTCGAACAGGTTGACGTCGGCGCCCGCCTGAGTGACAAGCACCTGATAACCCGTATTGTCGTAATGCCACTGCGCCGGCAGGAGCGGATCGTTCATCGGCATCGACGCACGGGTCGCAGCCGCCGCGGCGCTCCGCAGCGGCCGGGCCGGAAAACGGTTTTTCAACCGCGGGCAACGCGCATATTCGAGCACCTCGATCCGGCCGTCGTGGCTCAATTCGCCGACCATTTCACGCAGGGGAAGCGACTCGTCGAAGGTAACCACGTACCATTGGTGCAGACCGAAAGCGCGGTGGCGCTCCTCGAAGCGGGGATCGGAGCCGAACAGCGGCCGGATGCCGTCGACCCCCACGGCCGCGAGCAGCTCGTCGGCCGTGGCGAATCCCGCACGGGTCGCCGAAGCCGAAGCCAGCGCGGCGGCCAGCGAATCGGCGGCCGACGGACGGAACTTGACGATCAACTGTCCCTCGACGGCGCCTTCGGCGTCGTAGATGACCTTCACGCCCGCGGACGAGCCGCCGCCCTGCGAAAAAGTCTCCTCCGGATCGTTCGTACATGCCGCCAGCGACACGATACCTGCCAGCAACAGAATCTTTTTCATCATATACATTCTCAATTATAGCTTTCAAAGATACGAATAAGCGAGGGTAATGTCAAATTTATTTGAACATTGCCGAGGCGAAGTATCTAAGACGAAGTCAAAGATACGAAAAGTCGAGACAAGTTTTGCAATTGAAGATAAAAAACAAATCCGGATTCGACTTACCCAACGACGGGCAGGCATCTCCCCCGACGCAGACGCGAAGAACGGCGACGCCGCACGCCGGTCGCGCGATTCTCAGGAATCGACCGGAGGGGCAGCTCGCGAACAGACCGGACGAAAATCCGGGGAATACGATCCGCAGCACGGGAAAATTCGGATTTTTTGCTACTTTTGTCGAAAATTGTACGAACGATGAATTTCAAGAAAATCACGATACTGCTCCTCGTGCTCCTCGTGGCGGATCAGGCGCTCAAAATCTGGATCAAGACCCACATGACGCTCGACGAGGCGATTATGGTCGTCCCCACGTGGTTCCAGTTGCGTTTCATCGAGAACAACGGCGCGGCGTTCGGCATGCGGCTCGCGACGGGCGGAGCCTTCGACTGGGGGAAACTGGCGCTGAGCCTCTTCCGGCTGGCGATGATCGGTCTGCTGGGATACTATCTCCGTTATCTGGGCAAACGGAAAACACCCGCCGGCGTACTGGTGGGGCTCACGCTGATTCTGGCCGGAGCGATCGGCAATATGATCGACAGCGCATTCTACGGTCTGATCTTCTCCGCCTCGACTCCGACCGAAGTGGCGCACTTCGGCGGCAGCTATGCACCGCTGATGATGGGGCGCGTGGTGGACATGTTCTATTTCCCGCTCTTCCAGTGGAACGGCGTGCCGGGCTGGCTGTCGTTTCTGGTCGACAGCCGCAACTACTTTTTCGGCGCCATCTTCAACCTGGCCGACGCCTACATCTCGGTGGCAGTGGTCTATCTGCTGATTTTCCAGTACAAATTCTTCAAATAAGGTCGTCCCTGCAAAAAAATCCCGCCAAAATTTGCGGGGGGGGGATTTTGCGTATCTTTGTGCGCACAAACAGTTTAGTTAACGCATAAACACACGTAGACCATGAAAAAGATCTTACTTTGTCTGGCGCTTTTCTGTCTCGCAACGGGTCCCATCTCGTGCGGCGACAGCAATACCGACGACGGCACGGAACAGGGCGGCGGCGGCAACGGCGGCGACGGAGGAGGACCCGGACCTGAACCCGAGCCCGGAAATCCCGAAATCACACCCGAGCAGCACAAGGCCAAACTCGAAACGATCGGCAAGGAGGTAGCCGCCCAGTTCAACCCCGAAGACAGCAAAGCGGCCATCGAATCGCTCACGGCTCTCGAAGAGCTGCTCGCATTCGATGACGAGGACGTAGCCCCCTCACCCGCTCCGAAGACGTATGCGGTCGCAACGGCCAAGTCGCTGGCAGCGGTCGCCGCAGGGCCCGACGTCCATGCGCTCACCTCGCTGATCGTCCGCGCGACGACCACCGAAAAGTACACGCTCGACGAATGGGCGGGCGACTACGTGATCGAAGACGGCGAACCCGTCAAGAAGGGCGAGTTGGCGAACCAATACCGCCTGACATGGGCCGACGCGGCCGGCACGCAGTCGGAGGCGCTCTTCACCTATTCGGCGGGCGGTGTGGAATACACCCGCGTGGACGGCTATGCGATCGTCATTCCGCAGGATTGGAACCTGTCGCTCAAAGTCGCCGGCCACGAAGAGCTGAGCGTCGTGGGCAAGAGCAACGTTTCGGCCGACGGCCTGACGCTCGCCCCCGAAGTGACGGTGACGCTCAACGGCGGCTATGTGGCTGCGGCCAAGGTGAACGCCGACCCGAAGCAGGTGACGGCCAACGCCTCGTTCACGAAGAACGGCACGCAGATCGTCGACGCCTATGCTAAAATGGTATGCGACGGCCTGACCGACCCCGACAACTGGATCGTCGAGGAGGAGTACGACTGGAACGGCGACGGCGTCATCGACGACACCGACACCTACATCGATCCCGAAGATCACATCGTCGATCATGTCAAGACGGGCGAAGGCTACGTGACGGTGATGGGACTCAAACTCACCCTTTCGGGCGACATCGCCAAGATCATTCAGCAGGTGAACGCGATCGCCGACACCAGTACGGCGACAGGTTCGCAGCAGGAGGCCGACGCCTACAACACCAATGCCAAGGCGAAACTCGCCTACACGGCCGATAACTCGACGATGGCCGACGTCAAGATGCAGAGCTACTCCTACAAGGATTACATCTACGTCTGGAATCCCGACACACAGACCGGCGACAACCAAGTCGTCATCCGTTACGACATCGAACCGGTGCTGGAATTCGCCGACGGCTCGAAGATCGCTATCGAGGAGTATGTGGAAACCGGATTCGACTCGCTCACCAAAACGTTCGAAGATCTGGCCGACGCCTACATGGACCTCATCGACGGGAAATAAACCCTGAACCCCGCCAACAAAGAAGAGGGAACGGCTCGTGCCGCGTCCCTCTTCTTTTGCCCGTTATGACGAATACGCTGACCCGACTGCTGCTCACCGCCGCGCTCTGCGGGCTGTTCCTGCTTTCCGAAGCACAGGAACGGAACGCCGTGTCCGCGCCCGATCCGGCTGCACCCCGAATGCCGGCCGACAGCATCTCGCGCGACTACCGGCTCGACGGCGTCGTGATCGGGACGCAGCGTCCTCCCTCGCCGCTGGGAAGCATCGCCGAAGGACGGTTCCGGCTGCTGATGCGCAACAGCAGCGCACTGCCGCGCTTCGCGGGAAGCATCGACCCGATGCGCATTCTGCAACTCATGCCGGGCGTGCAGACCGCCGCCGAGGGAAACAGCGGACTCTACGTGCGCGGCAACGACGCCGGTCAGAACCTCATCCTGCTGAATCAGGCACCGCTCTACGCCCATGCGCATCTGCTGGGATTCTTTTCGGTCTTCAATCCCGGACAGGTGGCTTCGTTCGAGCTCTCCAAGACGGGCGGCGGACGCATCGAAACGGCCATGCAGCCCGCGACGGTCGTCGTGCAGAGCCGCGAAGAGACCGGCGTCCGATGGGGCGTCGAAGGCGACCTGGGAATCATCGCCTCGCAGGCGACCGTCACGGCTCCGCTCACAGACCGCGCGGCGCTGTTTCTCTCGGGACGCCGCTCTTACACGGGATGGCTCATCGGCGCCCTTTCGCCGAAAGGCGAAGACGACCTGAATTACCGGCTCCAAGATTACGACGCCACGCTCGCATGGCAGATCGATGACCATAACAAACTGATCGTCAACAGCCACTACGGCGACGACCGCACGCACATCACCTACAACGAAGGGTTGCTCGGCGGGCGGCTGCAATGGTATGCCTCCGTCTCGTCGGCCACGCTGCGCAGCGAACTTTCGCCCACGACGCACATGGAGAACGCACTCTACTATTCGCGTCTCGACACCCGTCTGACCGCCTCCACGACGGGTATTTCGGCCCAAGCGCCCTCGTCGATCGGCGACCTGGGATACAAACACAGCACCCGTTGGCACATCGGCCGCCTGCAACTGGCCGCAGGTCTGCAATATGCCTACCGCCGCATCCGCCCGCAGCACATCGCCTCCGACTACGGAGGGATCGCCGACGCCGGACGGGGGCCTCGCTACGACACGCACGAATTGGCACCCTTCCTGGCCGCGACGATTCCGCTGACGCACAGCCTCACGTGCGACGCCGCACTGCGCTACGGATTCTATCTCCTGCAAGGAGACGGGCGAATCGCCTCCTACCGCCACGCCTCGCCCCAGCCGAGCCTCTCGCTCGACTGGCAGGTCGCACGCGGCAGCCGGCTGCGGGCCTCCTACAACTACACCACGCAGTACATCCACAAAGTCCCCTCGTCGAACATCAGCTTCGCCACCGACTTCTGGATGGCGCCGACCCGACGCACGCCGCCGCAGCATACCCACCATGCGGCGCTCGGCTACTTCGCCGAAGCGGCCGGCGGGCGGCTCAACTTCTCGGCCGAGGCCTATTACCAGCGCATGTACCGTGTATTGGAGTACAACGCGCCGCTCACGGGTATGGTCAACAACCGTTACGAACTGGAACAGTACATCCATTCGGGCGACGGCGAAGCCTACGGCATGGAGTTCATGGTCTCTTACGCCGGCCGGAAATTCAACGGATGGATCAGCTACACGCTGGGGAAATCGGTGCGTCAATTCGCCGCCCTCAACGACGGACTGCCCTTCCCCGCTTCGCTCGACCGGCGGCACGACCTCTCGCTTGCGGCGAGTTACATGCCGGGCGAACGCTGGGAGTTGTCGACGGTCTTCGTCTACGCTTCGGGCGGCGCCTATACCCCGACGCGCGACCTCTACATCGCCGGCGGTTCGTTCGTCCGCGGACACGGCTCCTACAACGGCGCCCGCCTGCCGGACTACCACCGGCTCGACCTGTCGGTCACCTACTGGCTGCGGCGGAAACCGTGGCGCAGCGGCATCAATCTCTCCCTCTTCAACCTCTACGCCCACCGCAACCCGCTCTACATCTCGTGGCCGGTGCTCGTCGACGAAGAGAAGCACGAATACCATATCCATCCGCGCCGGCATTACCTCTACACCGTCATCCCCTCCGTAAGTTGGATTTTCAAATTCTGAACGCACCGTGAAACGATCCGTCATCCTGCTGTTTACGCTGCTGGGCAGCTGCCTGGGCAAGGTCTCGACCGATACGGAATACCATCGTCAGCTGGTAGTCGAAGGGAGAATCGAAGCCGGCGGGCCGGCCGAGGTGATGCTCTCCGAGAACCTTCCTTTTCTGGATGTCATTACCGAACAGACGCTCGAAGCGGCCGTCGTCCGCTATGCGAAGGTGACCGTCACCTCCGACGACGGGCAAAGCGAAATCCTTACGGGCTACTACGACCGCAACTATCCGACCCGCTTCGTCTACCGATCGGCACGCCTGCACGGCCGCACAGGCGGCACCTATACGCTCACGGTCGACTATCGGGGACGAACCTGCACGGCCGTCACGACCGTCCCCGAACCGATCCCCCTGCGGGAACTGCGCGCCGAACCGGTCTGCGACTCGCTCTTCACGCTGCAAGCCCTCTTCGACGATCCTCCGGCCAAGAACGCCTACTTCGCCGAGTGCCGCACGACGGATCCCGGCGCCTACTCCCCTGCACTGATGGGCGTGGTCGACGACTCGGTGCTCGACAACGGCGGTTCGGTGACGCTGACCGTCAACCGGCCGCTCCAATACCTCAAAATCAAGGACTACAAACAGTATTTCCGGCCCGGCGAGACGGTCGACGTCCGTTTCAGCCATATCTCCTCCCCGACATTCGATTTCTGGAGCCGGCTCGAAAACGAGATGCTCAACGCCATGAACCCCGTCTTTCCGGCCTACGAAAACCTCCCGTCGAACATCGAGGGCGACGCCCGCGGCATTTGGAGCGGATACGGCAGCTCCTACTACCGCATTACGATGCCACAGAAAAACGATTACAAAGAAACGACCGTTTTTCCGCCGGCATAGCTCGAACGAGTCGTCCCTGCACGCGGTTTGGAGCAAACGATCCGAGAAATCCGCCGCTCTCTTCGCGGAAGCCCCCCGCCGGCCCTCCGCACCGGCGGACGGCAGCGACCGATCGCCGTTCGCCGATGCCCGCTGACGAGCGCAGACACGCCCTACCGCAGCCATGAACCGGCAAACGGCAGGAGATTATCGCAGACCGTCAATTTTTTTCGCGGAAAATAGCGGAAGTTTCCAAAAAAGTATTACCTTTGCACCACGCAAACCAACAAGGTGCGTACCCATGCCCAGGTGGCGGAATAGGTAGACGCGCACGTTTCAGGTGCGTGTGCCGCAAGGCGTGCAGGTTCGATTCCTGTCCTGGGCACCAGATATCCTGCTGATTCGTCAGCAGGATATTTTTTTCGATCCCCGTGAAAATCCCGTATCCGTTCCGAACGCCCTTTCCCGACAATCCGCAACTGCACTCCTTCGAGTCCGAATCCCGATTCCACCATCGGCAGGTATACTGTTTCGGCGCCCCCTTTGGCCGAAACCGCCGCCCCGGTCAAAACAACGGTGCTCCCGCCGTCCCGCGAAGAGTCCCTCCCCTCTTGCAGTATGGCGGAATAGTATTATATTTGTAAGGATTTTAGACCAATGAAGGCAGAGGAATCGATACTGATCGAACGATTGAAGAAGGGCGAACGCACGGCTTTCAACGAACTCTACGGCATATTCTGGGCACCATTAGTCAATTATGCGGAGCTCATCGTCGGCGACGAAAACGCGGATGACGTCGTACAGGAGGTTTTCGTCCGCATCTGGGTCGGCCGCGACAAACTGCGCAACGACGGTTCGCTGCGCGGCTATCTATTGCGTGCGGTCTACCGCACCGCGCTCAACGTACTACGGTCGAAAAACTATGCCTCGTCCTACCGGTCGCAGACAAAACTGCAAATCGAACAGCAGCTCTGCACCTATTACGACCCCGACGAAAACGAAATTATCAGGAATCTTTACGCACGGCAGATCGCCGACGAACTCGACGCAGTCGTCGAAACGCTCTCGCCGAAATGCCGCGAAGTATTCCGTATGAGCCATTTCGAGGGGCTGTCGAACAGAGAGATCTCGGAGCGGCTGAATATCAGCGTTTCGACCGTCGAGAATCATATCAACAATGCGTTGCGGCAATTACGCGGCAAACTGGGCCATCTGAAAATGTTTTTGCTGTTGACGATTTACATCTTGGGACAATAAAAGCGGTCGACGAATAGGTGCTTTCCCCGACTCGTGTGTATTATAATCGGAAAGTCAATACGCACGACCGTGAAAAACGAAGACTCGCAACATCCGTTCGACGAACGGATCATTTGGAAATATTTCGACGGGACAGCTACTTCCGAAGAGGAACAGGAACTGTCGCAGTGGTTAGCAACCAGTGAAAAACACCGGCGCGAAGTTGCCGAACTACGCGCCGTCCGACAACGATTCGCAAAGTGGCGTTCGACCCTCTACGGTCCGGCGCGTTTCATCCGTTCGCTCAACCGACTCAACAGTCGGATCGATGCGCTCGAAAACGCTCCCTGCACGGCGCAGCGGCCCCATCGTCTCTCGAACCTTTTCGGACACATTCGTATACACTCCCTGCTCCGAACGGCTGCGGTCGTCGCAGTCGTGGCCCTGACCGGTATGTTCGCATGGCGTACCGCCCTGATGCCCGCGCCGATCACTTACTTCAATGCCGACACGACGATCATGCACGTAGCGATGCCCGATGGCTCCGACATCTGGCTTACACCCGGATCGACGCTCTGTTACGACGAGACATTTCACACCGACGAACGCCGCGTACATCTCGACGGCGAAGCCTATTTCGACGTCGAGCACGACGCCAAGCATCCTTTCGACGTCGTTACTCCCAATCTGCGCGTGCGCGTGCTCGGTACGGTTTTCAGCGTCCGATCGTTGCGCGGCGACCACATGGCCGAGACGACGCTGGCCGAAGGCGCCGTATCATTGCAGCGCGCCGACGGCAGCAATCTGATCCGGTTGCACCCCGGCCAGCGCGCCATCTACGATACGCAGGACGAACAACTCGAAATCAAGGAGGTCCCCGTCGGAGATCATCTGGCCCTGAGCTACGGTATCATCACACTCGACGGCGTTCCGCTCCGGCAAATCGCCGACCGCATCGAGGAGCTCTACGGCGTAAAACTGCGTCTGATCGACGACGATGCACCCGATGCCAACTACAATTTCAGTTTTCAGAAAGACACCCCGATCGAAGACGTGATCGAATTGTTACAATTCATCTCAGGCACACGTTTCGAAATCCTGCGGTATCCCGATTCCGACTGAATCCGCGCGCCGGAATCGGTTGCGATCCCTGTCGGCTACCGCTCCCGCAAGGGAACAGGAACAGACGATTGCCCAAACTCATACAAACTTTCATACTAACAACCTAATCACTACTCATCCATGAAAAAAATCGGTTTATTCCTGACGGGATGGTGTCGGATGCTTCTGTGCGTCGGGTTGGCTGCATTGCCGTCGGCGTCGCTCGGTGCAAGGGGCGAGTTACTCGCCGACCAGCGTCTCAACCTGAACTTGTCGTTCAGCAGCGCATCGCTGCGCGAAGTGGTCTCGGCATTCACCGAGCAGACAGGAGTGGTCTTCTCCTACGAAACCTCGCTCGGCAAACGGACGCTCTCCGACGTGCATGTCGTCATCCAAGACGCTCCACTCGAAGAGATGCTCAATACGCTGTTCTACGACACGGGCATCTCTTGGAAGATCAAGGATCACGTGGTGGCTCTCACCGCCATACCCTCGTCGAAAAAAAACGCGTCGACAGGCTCCGCCCCCTCTCCCTCCGCCAACCGTAAGCCGGTCGTGACAGGGCGCGTGATCAATGAAGAAGGCGAACCCCTCGTCGGCGTGAACGTATTGGTGAAAGGCACTACGCAAGGGACGTCGACCGATATCGACGGAAGCTATTCGATCGACGTTGCGGACGACGACGTGCTCCAATTCACCTATTTGGGTTACGGTTCAGCCGAATGGCGCGTAGGCACGCAGACCCGCATCGACGTCGTTCTGAAAGAGGACAAACAGATGCTCGACGAAGTAGTAGTAGTCGGCTACGGTACAGTGAAGCGTCGCGATCTGGTCGGCGCCGTCGATCAAGTCGACAGCAAGGTTTTCTCCGAACGTTCGAATCCGAGCATCTCGCGGTCGCTGCAAGGCGCCATTCCCAACCTCAACATCTCGATGCGCGACGGCAAACCCTCGCGTGCAGCGACGATCAACATCCGCGGTACCGGTTCGATCGGTTCGGGTGGCGGGGCATTGGTGCTCATCGACGGCGTGGAAGGCGACCTGGAAACGGTCAACCCTCAGGACATCGCCAGCGTCTCGGTGCTCAAAGATGCCTCGTCGGCTGCGATCTACGGAGCACGCGGCGCATTCGGAGTGATTCTGGTAACGACCAAATCGGCCGAAGAGGGCGAAACGAAAGTCACTTACAACGGCAGTTTTTCGCTTCACGCGCGCACGGTCAAGCCACAGCTGGTAACCGACGGCTACGAATGGACGACCGGCTATATAAACGCGTGGAACGGCTATTACAACGGACAGAATCCGCTGCCATCCTACATCAACAACATCGCCCCCTATTCCGATAGCTGGTACAAGGAACTGGCACGCCGCAGCACCGATCCGTCGCTCGAACGCGTGCGCATCAACGACAAGAATCAGTACGAATACTTCGCCAACACCGACTGGATGGACGCTTTCTACAAGGATTTCAACTACTCGCACGAGCACAATATCAGCGTATCGGGCGGCAATCAGAATGCGGACTATTATGTATCGGGCCGTTTCTACGATCAGGACGGCATTTACCGCGTGGGCGACGAACGTTACAAACAGTACAACGTCCGCGCCAAAGGCAACATCCGCATCCGTCCCTGGCTGCGGTTGAATAACAACATGGATTTCACGGTGGTGGACTACCACCAACCGATGCTCTATTACAGTCTCCAACTTCCGCAGCGCATGATCGAACACGGAGGACAGCCGATCAACCCCATCACCAACCCCGACGGGAGGTGGACTTATGCCGCCGTACTGAACGGTTACGCAGGCTTCGCCGAAGGATCGAGCTACCAGCAGGACGACAAATTCACCATGAAAGACAAACTGGGCATCGAGATCGACGTGGTGAAGGACGTACTGAAAATATCGGGCGATCTCTCCTACCTTTTCGCCCGCAACAAACGCGAGCGTGTGACCAACATGTATACCGGTTACCGAGGCCCCGACACTCCGATCACGGTTAACGAAAGTCAAGGCAGTACGCTGGAAAATCTGCGTCAGGACACGAACTACCTGTCGAGCAACATTTACGGAGAATACACGCCGAAACTCGGCGACGACCATACGCTCAAGCTGCTCACCGGCTGGAACCTCGAAACGAAGAAATACCGCGGAACGACCATCAAGCGCGAAGGGCTGACCGTACCCTCGAAACCGAGTTTCGGTCTGATGGACGGTCTTACCAGCGATCCCGTCGTTTCGGGATACGACTGGAGTTACGTGGGCGCCTTCTTCCGTGCCAACTACGGCTATCAAGGCAAATATCTGGCTGAATTCAGTTGCCGCTACGACGGCTCTTCGAAATTCCCCGAAAACTCGAAATGGGGCTTCTTCCCCTCGGCTTCGATCGGCTGGCGCCTGTCGGAAGAGAAATTCATGGAGTGGTCGCGCAACTGGCTCGACAATCTCAAGATACGTCTCTCGGCCGGTTCGATGGGCAATGGCAACATCGACCCCTACAAATACATCGACTACATGACCATCAAAACCTCGACGGTCGTCATCGGCGACGCACTGGGCTCCTATACGACGGCTCCCGGAGCCATTCCGCTCTCGCTGACGTGGGAGACGGCGACCACCTACGACGTAGGCTTCGACATGGATCTGTTCCGCAACCGGTTGTCGATCGGATTCGACTGGTACCGTCGCTATACCACCGACATGTACACCGTCGGCGTGAGCCTGCCCTCCGTTTACGGCACCGACGCACCCAAAGGCAACAACGCTTCGCTCAAAACCAACGGCTGGGAACTCTCGGTCGGTTGGCGCGACAGTTTCGAACTGGGCGGCAAGGCTTTCAGCTACAACGTCAAAGCGATGGTATGGGATGCCCGCACATGGGTGACCGAATACATCAACCCGACGGGCGCACTGGGCGATTACTACGAAGGCAAGGAGCTGGGCGAAATCTGGGGCTACCGCGTAGAAGGTCTTTTCCGCGATCAGGAAGACATCGACTCGCACGCCGAGCAGTCGTTCTTGCAAACGCTCGACAAGGTGACCCGACCGGGACAAGTCAAATTCGCCGACCTGAATCAGGACGGTAAAATCGATCGGGGCGCCTACACGACCGCTGATCCGGGCGATCTTACCGTCATCGGCAACGAAACACCCCGTTACTGCTATGGCATCAATCTGGGATTCAACTGGAACGGTATCGGCATCTCAACCTTCTGGCAAGGCGTCGGCAAAAAGGATTGGTATCCGCGTTACGACTCGGGATTCTTCTGGGGCCAGTACAACCGTCCGTTCGGCTACATGCTCAAACAGCACACGGGCGACAAGGTCTATCGCGAAGAGCTCGACAACTGGGACACGGCCTATTGGCCCCGCTACACGACCTACCAGACCCACCAGTCATCGGTCAACCGTCCGCTGACGATCAACAACGACCGCTATATGCAGGATGTGTCGTATATCCGGCTGAAAAACATCACAGTCGACTATACCTTCCCCGATCGCATCTGCAAGAGACTACACATCAAAGGGTTAAAAGTATGGGTGTCGGGCGAGAACCTATGGACCTATTCGCCCATGTTCGAACACTGCGACAACTACGATCCCGAAGTGATCAACGCCGGTGACTCGGATTTCCGCACCTCCGAAGGCGACGGTTACAGTTATCCGATGCTGCGTACCGTGACACTGGGAGTCAACCTTTCCTTCTAACCTGCAAAAAATACGAACGATGAAAAAGATATTCATGCTCTTGGCGAGCGTCGCGCTCTTCAGTTCCTGCGAGGATTTTCTCTCGAAGGAGGATCCCAACAAAATCGACGCGCCGAGCTATTTCCGCAACGAAACCGATCTGCAAACCTACGTCAACGGCTTTCTGCAAACGATGAGTCCTACCGCCGCCTCCGTGGCCACGGGCGACGCCCGTACCGACTGCCTGGCATGGCGCGGCGAATACCAGTTCCTCACGGACAACTTTGATGCCGACGACCAGTCGGGCTGGGGAACGAGCGATTGGGAGGATCTGCGCAACATCAACTATTTTCTCGACAACTTCCGACAGGCGGCCGTCAGCGAGACAACGCTCGCTCACTACGAGGGCGTCGCCCGTTTCTGGCGTGCCTATTTCTATTGGAACAAGGTCAAGACTTTCGGGGCAGTGCCCTGGTACGATTCGACGATCGATTCCAACGACCACGAGGCGCTTTACAAGCCTCGCGACAGTCGCGAATACGTGATGCGCAAGGTACTCGAAGACATCGAATTCGCCAGCACGTACTGCACATCGAGTTCGGCTCTGGAAGTCAACTCCGTGCAGATCACCCGATACGTCGCATTGGCACTCAAAGTCCGTATCTGCCTCTATGAAGGCACCTTCCGAAAATATCACGCGAACGATCCCTCGACAGGGAAACCATGGACGGCGGACGAAGCGGAGACCTATCTGCGTGCAGCCGTGAGCGCCTGCAACGAACTGATGACCAGCAAAAAGTATTCGCTGGTCTCCGATCCGGCCAACGTTTCGACGCAGTACCGGAAGCTCTTCACGAGCGAATCCGTCTTCACGCAAGAGGTAATCTGGGCCCGCGTCTACAATGCCGAATTGAACGCGACACACAACCTCAACTCCAACTTCATCGTGCAACAGTACGGCAGCTACTCGCTGACCAAACAGTTCATCAATACCTATCTCAACCTCGACGGTTCGCGTTTCACCGACAAACCCGGCTATGAAAAGACCGCATTCATCGACGAGTTCGAGAATCGCGACTACCGCCTGATGCAAACCGTCCGCTACCCAGGCTACACTCGCAAGAACAACGGAACGGATACCCGCTATGCCCCCGATTTCGGCTACTGCGTGACAGGCTACCAGCCGATCAAATGGGTGATCGACGACACGAGTCTCGACAGCAACACCTCGCCCTGCTCCACGTCGATCCCGATTATTCGTTACGCCGAAATCCTGCTGACCTACGCCGAAGCGAAATGCGAGTTGGACGAATTCGACGAAACAGTCTGGAACGAGACGATCAAACCTCTGCGCGAACGCGCCGGTGTCGACGGAACGATGCCTGCTACGGCCGATCCCTACATGATCGAATATTTCCTCGGCACCGTCACCGACAACGCATTGCTCGAAATTCGCCGCGAACGCGGCTGCGAATTGATATTGGAAAACGTCCGCTGGGACGATGATATGCGTTGGGGTATGGGCAAACTGGCCGAACGGCCCTGGTACGGCGTCTATGTAGGCGAGCTGGACAAAGCATACGATATGGACGGCGACGGGAAGGACGACGTCTGCTTCGTGCGCAAGGAGCCCGAACGCCCGCAGGCCGGCATCACCTATCGCGTGCTGGGCGACGATTTCTCGCTGACCGACGGCGACAGTGGTTACATCGAGTGCTACATCCGCATGACGCGCAAGTGGGACGATAAAAAATATGTGCGCCCCATACCGACGACAGCACTCAACGACAACCCCGCACTGGGACAGAACTACGGATGGGAAAAATAATAACGTACCAAACACCACGAATATCACCATGAAACGAATCAATAAATGGGCCTTGCTGCTGACCGCAAGTTATTGCGTACTGGCCGTCGGGTGCAAGGACGACGAAGGGAGTTACCTCGTTCGCGAAACCGATGTCATCCAGTTTTCGAGCAATCTGGCCTCTTCGCAGCGCATCACGCTGCGTTGCAACGGCGCATGGCGCTCGGTCGTACCCGAAGATGCCCAGTGGCTCTCGACGACTCCTTCGGAGGGCGTCGGTACGGGCGAATTCGAATGGATCACCGTTTCGGCCACGCACAACCGCTCGGCCGAACGCACAGCAACGCTCTACTTGGAATGCAACGGCGTACAATATCCGATTACGGTGACACAAGCCAACGGAGCGATCATCTACGGCACACCGACGCTTGACGGAAATCTCATCGAGGGCGAAGCGTCGGAAGCCAGCATCCGGTTCACCTACTCCAACGCCTACGGCGACGAGACAATTGCGGTGAAATGCACGCCCAGCGGCGACTGCGACGGGTTGTCGGTAGCCGGCACCTCGTTCGAACTGACCAACGGCGGCGCAACGCTGGCGCTCGACATCGAGGGTACGCCGACGAAACCCGGATACGCCACCTTCGCCGTGAGCGTCGACGATCAGCCGATCGGCGAGGTGCGCGCCAAGGTCTACTCCGTCAGCGAAATGCCCGTCGAAGGACTGCCCGTACAGTGGCGTTTCAGCGAAATCATGGGCGGCGATCCCGAAAAAACGGATCTGCAAAAGCGTCAGCCCGAGTGGACGACCGACAAACATACGCTCAACTCCGATGTCGGTTCGGCCACCATCACGGTCGTCGAAGCCGAAGGCAAAATCGCGGCAGCACTGAACTCATGGGGCTACAACAACGGCCATGCTTACATCAAAGGTCTCTATTACAACGACTATTGGCTGATGACCATTCCGGTCAAATACGTCGCTTCGGGCACCGTCCTCAATGCGAAAGGCTGCTTCGGCGGATCGGGTTCGGCCGCAGCGTTCTTCCTGCTCGAATACTCGGCAGACGGCCTGACATGGCATCAGGCCGACGGCGCGAAGACGGAGACCTTCACCATCAAGGAGAAGCCGGTCGAGGCCATCTATCACGTGCAGGCTTGCGACGTACCGAAATTCCCCGACGACGCGGCATGTTCGTTCGACTGCACGTTCCCCGTCGAAGTGGATATTCCCAACGGCAACCTCTACATCCGCTTGCGGGTCTCGGCCAACATCCGTATCACACAGAACAACACCATCACGACGGGCGGAGGAGGTTCGAACCGTCTGGCAAAGACATGGTCGGTTTCCGTAGTCGAGTAATCGAAAAACAACGAATAGCATGAAAAAACAGATCATTGCGACGCTGCTCCTATTAACGACGACGGCGTCGAACATCGGTTGTACGGACGATAGTCCGGCACAAATTACCTCGCTCAAACTCAATCGCACGGAACTTACACTCCAACCCGGCGAAACCTTTCAACTGGAAGCCACGACCCGACCTGCCGACGCCGGCGTACCAATCAAATGGAGCAGTTCCAACGAGGCGGTGGCGGCGGTCGACGAACGAGGACTCGTCACAGGCACAGGTTACGGCGCCGCCCTCGTCACGGCACGCTACGGCAGTTACTCGGCCAAATGTTCCGTGACGCTGAACGCAGAACAAGTTTGGGATCCTTCGCAGGCTCTCGCGGCTCCGCTCTCATCGGACATCGTTCACAGCAAGAACGTCCTGCTGTATGCACCCCGCCGCATTTTACAGGGTTTCGACATCCTCCCGAACGGCGAGATCTACTACTCACAGGTCGGCAGCAACGCCTACACGCTCAATATCTGTCGGGCAGCAGGCCCCAACCAGAACGCCCAGGACGAAGTGATGATCCTCAAACATTTCGGCCACGGCACGCAGATCGTCGCCGAGAAAGCCTCAGACGGAAAGACTTACATTTGGCTCAACAGCAATGCCTCGGTCGACGACAGCGGCGAATACGGCAACAACTGGTCGTTCTCGCGCGTGGAGTTTGTGCCCGGAACGAACGAAGCAGACGGCTATGCCGGCGATACCTTCTTCCTGAACAAGGAACAGCAGTACGATCAACAGGTGGCCGTCGATTTCGATGCACGCCGATTGCTGGTGGGTTCGCGTAAATCGGGCGTGCGCCATTTCTGGATTTTCGACCTCGACGAAGTGCTGGCCCTTCCACTCAAGGAGATGACCGTATCGGTCACCGTAGGCGGAGGTACGGGCGACGGCGAGAAGCAGACCGTCGAACGCAAGATCATGGGACACGATTTGAACGACTGCCGCGTGCTGGGCAATTTCTCGTTCTCCGCAGGTACAGACAAGGAGCACGACGTCTACTCCTATTCGCATCAGGGACACGAAATCAACGGCGACTACATCTATTTCTACGAAGGAAATGCCGTCGAGAATTCGGATGATCCCGGTACCTATCAATCGAAGGCCTATGTCACCGTGTTCAACTACAACGGCCGAATCGTCGTACCACGCACCGAGGTAGCCGCTATCGCCGATGTGAACGGACTGGCCTCCGAAGGCTTCACGCAAACGGGTTACGCCGAAGGCGAATGCATCAAAGTCAAGGAGGGCAAACTCTATCTGGGAATGGCATGCCGTGACGGATCGTCGAGCAACCGGTACGCCAACATTCTGGTATACGACTGCGTGAAAAAGCAGTGATTCCAAACCTGCATGGTGACGGCCGGCTCTGCGTGACGCAAAGCCGGCCGTCCACGTTTTTCGACCGGACCGAAGGCCCGAATGTATTCTTCTCCACCGTCGTTTCGCCCGACAGAATCGTCACGGAACCGCGAACACGAAAACTTTTCGGGCCAAACAATCCACCAAAGCATGCGATCACGAACGATGATCCCTCCGATCCCAACCATCCACTCGGCATGAAAAATACGCTTCCCTCTCTCCTCGTGCCTCCCACTCGGCATACACGCCGCACAGCAGGACTGCATCCGCGAATTGCTCCGCCGCGATCCCCGACCCGCGTGTCTTCATGGCCGTCCTCTATTCACTGGCGGCGATCACGCCCGATACCGAATTCGGGCTGTCGTTCTACGACTATTTCACCGAAGAGGAGCGGTTCGCCCTGTGGCGCGTGGCCAGCCTGCGGGAATACCTGCCCAAAATGAACTCGGCGCCCAGCCGCGGGCTGTCGATCGACATGGCCAAGCCACTGATGCGGCAGCTGCTCGGCAGTGCGCAGGAGGCCGTCGACGGCGGCGAGGTCTGTGCAGCGCTCCGCTTCGGGCACGGCGAAGACACGATGCCGCCGAGCGTCATTCTCGAAGTGGCAGACCCCTACTACGACCGGGAGGATTTCCGCACCTATTGCGGCGACAAAATCTCCCGCATGCCGGACATGAAGCCCCTGCCCGAAGTGGAGACCGGTTACTGATACCGGAAACAGCTCGGACGCACGGTTCCCGCCGCAGTTCATACGACGGAAGCCGTGCGTTTTCCGCCACCGGCTGAGACTCCATCGGCGGAACGCCCCGCAGCGTCATAACGCGAATTTCGCACCGATGAAATAGGTGCGCGGCGCGGCCGGACCGTAAATGTAGGCCGCGTCCTTCCTCTGACCGAAATCGAGATCGTGCTGGAAACTGTCGAAAAGGTTCTTCACCCCCGCATTCAGTTCGAGTCTCAACTGTCTGGTAAGCGACAGGGTATACGACAGGCGCGCACCCATGTCCCAGAAATCGGGCGTCAGCCGTTCGGTATCCTTTGCAATGAATCCCGCGTTGTGCTGTACGAGCATCCGTCCGGTATAGTTGCCGAAGAGCGACGCCGTGAAACCGCGGGTCAGGGTGCAGACGGCCGTCAGGTAGCCGTAATGGTCGGGCGAACGGAACATCCGCCGCTGGGGCGCGACCTCGTCCGACCACCGTTCGGGTTCGTCGTAGCGACTGCGCTGGAAGGTATAGCCGAGCTGGAACTCGAAACGTCCCGGAATACCGGCCTTGGCCTCCACGCCGATGCCGGCGACGGTGGCGCCCGCCGCATTGCGGCGCTCCTTGATGACGTTGCCCTGTTCGTCCTCGCCGACCTTTTCGAGCGTAAAGAGGTCGTCGAGCACCGTATAGAACCCCTCGACGAGCAGATTTCCCTGCACCCGTCCGAAATTGCGGTAGAGGTCGACCGATGCGCTGAGGCTGTGCGAATATTCGGGCCTCAGGTTCGGGTCGAGGCGGATGACGGCCACCTTGTTGTCCAGCGCGTCGATATGCAGATCCTCGTTATAGGCCTGCGGCGCACGGTAACCGCTGGCATAACTGGCCCGCAGGCCCACCGCCGGCGTCGGACTGTAACGCACGTTGACGCGCGGCGAAAAAACGGCGTTCTTCATCATGTTGTGCTTGTCCACACGACCGCCGACGAGAAAGTTGAGCCGCTCGCTGCGCCACTCGTTCTGGAAGAAGAACCCCGTACTGCGGGTCGTCTGCCGGAAATCGCGGCCGAATCCGAGATACTTGTCGTCGAGCGCGTTGTAGTTGTACTCCACGCCGGCGGTCAACTCCGAAGGAAGAAAGAGCAACCGCTCGAACGAACAGGTGTACTGCGTGCCGGCGACGAACGTCTCGTCGCCGGTCGCACCGTAGGCATCGGGATTGCGGTCCGTACCGAAATAACTGTCGCGGCCGATGCGCTGCGCCGAGGCATAGACTCCCAGCCGGTGGCGGCCGTCCGGGCTGAACCAGTCGAACTTCAAACCGCCGCCGTCGATCTTGTGGTTCAGCTGTTCGGCGATATCGGCCATGTGGGGAGGCAGATCGAAGGCATTGCCGCCGCGGCGGAATTCATGGATATGGTGATACTCGGCTGTCAGCCGCGTATAGGGCGAAGTCTTGTAGTAGGCACGAAATCCGACCGTCTCGGAATTGAGTTCCGGAATGTCCGAAAAGCCGTCGCCGTTGCGGTCGTAGGAGTCGCGGTCGCGGATCATCCCGAAGAGATAGACGCCCGTCTTGTAATCGTCGGAGACGAACGACCCGTTGAGCGACGTATTGAAATCGGCCGTACCGTCCTCCGAAATATTGGTCGTATTGGCCAGCGTCACCGAGTTGTAGAGCGGCTCCTTGGTGATGATGTTGACCACGCCGCCGATGGCGTTGGCGCCGAACAGAGCCGACCCGCCGCCGCGGATCACCTCGACCCGTTCGATCATGGCCACGGGCAGCTGTTCCAGCCCGTACACCGAAGCCAGCGAACTGAAAATCGGCCGGCTGTCGAGCAGCACCTGCGAATATTGCCCCTCCAATCCGTTGATACGCAACTGCGTAGTACCGCAGTTACCGCAGTTGTTCTCCACGCGCAATCCCGACTGAAAATTCATCGTTTCAGCCAGGTTGCTCGACGCGGTCGATTCGAACAGTTTCGTCGAGGCGACGGAGACGATCGTAGGCGAGAACTTCCGGTTGGTCTCCGTACGGCTGGCCGAAACGACGACCTCCTCCACTGCGAGCGCCTCCTCGTTCAGGGAAAAATTCACCTCGGCAGTCCTGTCGGCGACGATCTCCACCGTCGTTTCGGCCGACCGGTAGCCCACCGACGACGCGACGAGCGTAAAACGTCCCAAAGGCAGGTTTTTCAGGAAATAGTGTCCGGTGGCGTCGGTCGCACACCCGATGGTCGTACCTTTCACGGCGACGGTCGCATAGGCAAGGTGCTCGCCGCTCTTCGCATCGACGACATGCCCCGTAATATTCGCATCGCTTTGTTTTCCGGTTTTCACGACGGCTTCTCCTGCGGCGAGGCACACCGCAGGCAACAGGAGCACGACAAGTGCTCCGATGATATGTTTTTTCATTGGATGATTCGGATTTGATGAATATACAACAAATGACGGCGAAGACAGGACAAAACGTCCGCTCCGCATTCAGATTCGCAAAAACATCAATCCAGGGGAGGTGCGCGCAAGCCGTAGACTCGCACCGGCATACCGCGCCGCGCGACGGGTTTCCGGACTCCGAAGACAAAAGCGGCTCCCGCCTGCCCGAAAACCAGCGCGACGAACGTCGCCGCCGTGGCAATCAGCAACGACAGGTGCGCGATCAGCTGGAACTGCTGCGGCGTGTGGTTGTGACCGGGATTGCCCGAAGAGCCGGAGAAGGGATGCGAATGGACGAAAACGTGTCCGTCGATCCGGTGGACATGCGGAAACAACGTGACACTGCTCCAATACCCCACAAAGAGTAACAGGAGCAACGACGCCGTTATGTTTCGTCCGGTGTTTCGCATCGGGCCAGGAGCTTTATGCACAAAGATACGAATAAGCCGAACGCAATGCAAATTTATTTGAACATTGCCGAGCGGGAGTATCTGAGGCGCAGCCAAAGATAGGAAATAATCCGGAAAATCGAGAAGATCACCGGCGAGAAACGCGCTGACGAAGCGACCGTAGCCCTGATGAGCGACTACCTGAAAGAGCAGGAAAAGCTGGCCGGATGCTCACGGCCTACAACAAACGACAGGGCTGTTGCGACAACCGCTCTCCGTTCCGACCGAAAAACACATCGGACGAAACCGATCGCGGAAGCCGGCTTTGTTTACGCAGCGGCATGCATAAAGATGTATGTTGAAAACGGTGTGAACAGCCCGTTAAGATTGACGCAGGATGTTTACCCGGCGGTCGCAAAGCGGTATAATACAAATGCTAAGGCGGTTGAACGCAGCATACGCTATGCCATAAACACAGCATGGCTAAAGGGCGACATGGAAATGCAGCACCAGCTTTTCGGTTATACCGTGGATAGAGATAAGGGCTGCCCGACTAACAAGGAATACATTACCATGATCGCTGAGCATACGCGCATAAGGCTGAAGATAAACATGAACCACCTTAAATCCGATAAGATGGAGAAATGACCTGAAATGAAAAAGAGAGCAACGCTTATAGTGCTCGACAGCGTAGGGATAGGCTACCTTCCGGATGCCGCACAGTTCGGCGATGAAGGCGCCCATACGCTCGGGCATATTTATGACCGCACACATATGAAAATTCCGAATATGCTTGAACTTGGTCTTGGCAACATAGCCGGTTCCATGCTGCCCACGGTGCAATCACCCAAAGGATGCTATGGCAAAAGCGAGTAAAAGACAAAGGCGAAGG
>OLNQ01001374.1_pt1 | contig 23490 bp, 19 predicted proteins | sample 1672821 | NCBI WGS metagenome assembly OLNQ01 (sample SAMEA3136727, study PRJEB25190) | human gut metagenome | biome: human gut; feature: human-associated habitat; material: faeces | place: Austria | collected 2013 | reverse complement strand
CTAGATAGTCTATCGGGGCCAGCTCTTGCGGATCGCAAGTGACGCAGCTAGGACGTACGACGGTCTCTGCCAGACGCGGCGAAGAGATGCGCAAGCCCTCACGGCGTACACCATCGTAGTGCACTCCTGGACGCATGAGGTAGGAGACGCGCAATTGGTCGGGATGCTCCATGGCGTAGCGTGTCCAAAGCCCGCCGAAGTATCCGCCGACGCCTCCTAAGCCTAGGATAACGATATGAGGAGTTCTCATGGCTAACTAGTGCGTACGGGGAAAGGTCTCCAGCGTCTCCTTGAGAATCTCAGCTACGGAGGGGTGCGGGAAGATGATTTCGCTCAGTTCGTGCGCTGTCATGCCACGCTCGATGGCTAGCCCAGCGGTGACGATTAGTTCGCTACAAGGATTGCCTAGCATGTGCACACCGAGTATCTTGCCCTCGGGGTTGACAAGTACTTTGCAAAATCCTGAAGCCATCTCGTTTTCGGCCACAAAGCGTCCTGAGTAGCTCATCGGGAGCATCAGTTTCGTATAGACCTTGTCTCCATTCTTTAGGGCGTCTTCCGTAAAGCCTACGCCCGCTATCTCGGGATGCGTGTAGACGACCCCTGGAATAGCCCGGTAGCTCATCGGATTGATCTTACGTCCGAGGATGTGGTCCACCGCTACCTCTGCCTCACGCACAGCCGTGTGGGCTAGGAGCGAGTGCCCATTGACATCGCCCGCAGCATAGAGGTTGGGGAGCGAGGTGCGGAGGTATTCGTCAGTCTTGACGCCTCGACGCTCTAGCTCGAGCCCTTGGCTGAGCAGTGCCTCAAAGGAGCTAGTCACAGGACGACGACCCACGGAGAGCATCACTTGCTCGCCCTCTACCTTAAAGGTCTCGCCCTCGTACTCGACCTCTACGCCATCGGCATAGAGATGCGTCACCTTGTGCTGGAGGTAGAACTTGATACCGCGCTTCGTGTACTCCTCACGCAGGAGTGCAGCCAGTTCGCTATCCATCCCGTTGATGATCTCGGGGAGCATCTCGACCACGGATACGGTCACGCCCATCTCGTTGTAGTAAGCTGCGAACTCCATACCGATGACGCCACCACCAATGATGACAATCGAGGCGGGAAGCTCCTTGCTGTCCAATGCCTCTCGGTGGGTGATGTAGTGCCCCTCCTCGACACCTGGGATAGGCGGGATAACTGTCTCTGAGCCCGTACAGAGGAGTAGATGCTTGGCCGTATAGGTCTCATCAGCTGCCGTGACGGTATAGGTGTCGTCACTATTGTGCGCTGTGACAGTCGCATGCTCCGTGACCACGGTCACGCCAGCATCCTTCATACGTGCTCGAATACCAGCGACGAGCTTGCGCACGACTTTGTTCTTTCTGGAGATAACCTTGGCGGGGTCTATCTGCTCTGGTGTACAGGTGACGCCATACTTAGCGGCACTCTGTACCGTCTGCCAAACTTTAGCCGAGTAAAGAAGCGTCTTCGTAGGGATGCACCCTTCGTTGAGGCAGACGCCACCGAGCGCACGCTCCTCGATGAGCAGCGTCTGCAGTCCGCCACGAGCTGCACGCTCAGCGGCTGTGTAGCCCGCAGGCCCTCCACCGATGATGATCAGATCGTATGTCATAATAGTTGGGAGTATCTAGTGAAATGAACGGAATCGTGTCTACTTGCTCTTGCCCTGGTTGGCAACGGCTGCCTGAAGCTTAGCTATCTGCTCGGGATCACCAAGGAAGTAGTCACGCTGCAACTGCATCTTGTCGTCAAACTCGAAGACGTACGGGATGCCCGTCGGCAGATTGAGCGAAGGAATCTCTTCGTCTGAGATACCCTTGAGATGCTTGACGATACCTCTCAAGCTATTGCCATGAGCCGTGACGATAATCTCGCCATACTGCTCTAGGTCGGGACGAATGTTGCTCTCCCAGTATGGGAGGATGCGCTCGACCGTCTCCTTGAGCGACTCCGTGAGTGGGAGTTCGTCCGGATTGACCGCAGCATAGCGTGGGTCGTGCTGAGGAGCACGCTCGTCGGTCGGGTCTAGCGGTGCGGGCGGCACGTCGTAGCTGCGTCGCCAGATGTGTACCTGCTCCTCGCCATACTTAGCCGCTGTCTCGGACTTGTCCAGTCCTTGTAGCATGCCGTAGTGCTTCTCGTTGAGGCGCCACGACTTCTCCACAGGAATCCAGTCGAGGTCCATCTCATCGAGGATAATGTTGAGCGTCTTGATGGCGCGCTTGAGATATGATGTGTAAGCCTTGCCAAAGCGAAAGCCCGCCTTGAGTAGCTGCCGGCCAGCCTCGTGCGCCTCCTCGATACCTTGCTCGGTGAGGTCGACATTTGTCCAGCCAGTGAACTGGTTACTCTTATTCCACGCACTCTGTCCGTGGCGTACTAATACAAGTCTTTTCATAAGGGTGTGATAAGGGAGTTTCTAAATGGTTACTGATTTGCTGAGTCTGGAAGCATCTCGCCAAGCTGCTGAGCAGTCATCGCCTTGAAGGCTTCCAGCGATCCGCCAAATGTGGGCAACGCTTGCCGTAGCATTGGCTCATACTCAGGTAAGAGTTTGCCCCCCCTGCTCATATCTATGCGAAGTAAATCCATCAGTGTGTAGAACGCATAGCGCACCATCGAGTCGCTCCTAAGAGCCGACTGATGACGTGGGCTCTGCTGGCTAACCCAGTAGAGGAGCTGTGCCGTGTCTCGATAGAGCGCACGCATGATCTCGTCACCCTGATCCGTCATCTTGGCATTGTAGTAGGCATCTGCTAGAGCTACGTCCGTCACATCGTAAGGAACCGCCTTAGGCGAGATCACCTCAGCACACTTCGTCAGCACCTTCTTAGCTCGCTCGGTATCGCCTTCGTGTAGGAGTGCTTGAGCCAGCGTGGTGAAGACACGAGAGCGGTAGTAGTAAGAGATGTTGCGTCGGATGTTTTCGTCAAAGTAGATGTCTGGGTCGTTGGCATTGAAGTAGCGATACTTGTTCATCACCAAGTCATACAGACGCTCCACATCTATTTCATAGGGCGTACCCGCTACGGTCGTCGGGTTAAAGCGCTGCGCCATACCCACATGAGACATATACTGTCTCTGGTTGGCAAAGATATTCTGAGGAGCTGAGGTCACCCACATGATGGGTCTTTGCCACTCCGCTGCGCCCAGCATATCCAGGACAAAGAGTTGGTCTCTCGTCACAGCCGCTTTGCCCTCCAGGGAGAGTACCATACTCTCGGGCATAGGCAAGCCTTGAAGCTGTGGGAACTGCTTAGCAACAACTGTCGAGTCAACGGGGAGCAGCACCTTGTCTGTAGGCATCTGCGCCTGCCCCTGAGGAACAATCTGAGTAGCAGTCTTCATCGCTTGGTCGAAAGGCATCGGCACCGCACTCGTCGGGCGTACCAACGCATAGGAGTTCGTCACAAAGAAGGCCGGAGTCATATACTTATTCGGTATCGGCTGCGCCTCGTAGCTATGACGTAGCATGTGCTTGCCGTACCACTCCGACTGCAGATAGCTCAGGTTGCCTACCTTGACATCCGTGCGCACGCCCTCGACCTCCTGGGCATACCATAGGGGGAAGGTATCGTTGTCACCGAAGCAGAGTAGCACCGCATTAGGATCGCAGCTAATCAAGTAGTTGTAGCCGAAGTCGCTTGCTAGGACACGCCCCGAGCGGTCGTGGTCGTCCCAGTTTTCCGAAGCCATCTGTATCGGCACGATCAGCCCTAGTACCGAGACGATTGAGGCGGTCAGTACAGGCTTGAGCTTAGCACGGCTCAGCAGCTCGTAAAGGCCTGCCACACCGAAGCCGATCCATATTGCAAAGGCGTAGAAAGAACCCGCGTAGGCATAGTCTCGTTCACGCGGTTGTCCTGGCGTCTGGTTGATGTAGAGTATGATCGCCAAGCCCGTCATAAAGAATAGGACGAGCGTAATCCAAAAGGCTTGCGTCCTCTTCTTGCGCCTCGTAAGTTGATAGGCAATTCCGAGGAATCCGAGGAGCAGTGGCAAGAGATAGTAAGCATTGCGCCCCTTGTTGTTGCGTAGCTGATCGGGGAGGTCCTTAGTACTGCCCAGTGCGATTTGGTCGATAAATGGGTAGCCCGTCAGGACGCCTCCCTTGAGCATACCGCCATCGCCCTGCAGGTCGTTCTGGCGGCCGATGAAGTTCCAGCCGAAGTAACGCCAGTACATATAGTTCACCTGATAGCGCAGGAGGTACTTCAGGTTGTCCGCTATCGAGGGCTTGGACATATCATTAGGATTACGATCTATCCAAGCATTGTACCCGCTTATATGCTCCGGTTGCGGTGAGTACATACGGGGGAATAGCATCTTACTCTCCTCGGCATACTTGACCTCCGGCTGGCTGTATATCTTGACATATTCGTCGGGTTCGTTGGGATTACTCTTCACCTTAGGCGCATAGACCGGCTTACCCTCCTCCATGGCAATAGGACGCGCCACGTAGGTAGCGCTGTACAGATGCGGGATAGCACCATACTGCTCACGGTTGATGTAACTCTTGATGGCGAGCGCCGTGTTCGGTTCATTCTGATTCATCGGCGTACCTGCGAGTGAACGCACGAGGATGACTCCGTAGGAGCTGAACCCAATCATGATAACCAGCATACACATCTGCGCTGTGTGCAGGAGTCGTAGGGAGACCTTTTTGTTGTGAAAGAGGTAGATAGCCAGTACGACTGTCACAATAATGCCCACTCCGATCGCACCTCCGAAGTAGGGGATGCCGATCAAGCACCACGAGAGTAGGAACGAGCTGATGATTAGCTTGCGACCACGCTCGCCTCGCTGATAGAGCGTGAGCGAACCGACCAGCACGGCCATAAGAACTAGTAGGTAGATGTAGAAGCCACTATTGTACGGCAACTTCAGTCCATTGACCACCCAGCGATCTATCGTACCACCGAAGGCGACGACACCCTGCATGATGCCAAACATGATGACCGCAATCAAGACGAAGGAGACGATCAGTGTCGTCACGATCCCCTTGAAGGTCAGCGTATCATGCTTACAGAAGTAGTATATGAGCGCCATCGCAGGGATGCAGAGCAGGTTGAGCAGGTGTACCCCGATGCTCAGTCCCATCACATAGGCGATAAGGACTATCCAGCGGTCCGAACGGTCATTGTCCGCGCGGTCGCTCCACTTGAGCATCAGCCAGAAGACCAGCGCCGTGAGGAAGGAGCTAAAGGCATACACCTCACTCTCTACAGCACTGTACCAGAAAGTGTCCGTAAAGGTATAGAGCAATGCCCCCACCAGTCCAGAACCCATGATTAGGATAGTCTGTGCCAAGGTAGGCACAGGCGTCACCCCCTCGGGAACCAGTTGCTTAGCACAAGGCGAAGCACCCGGTAGCACTACACGGCGCACCAGATGAGTGATGGTCCAGAAGAGTAGCAGTATCGTCCCCGCACTGAGTAGACCACTCAGTGCATTGGTGTACAGTCCCGCCAGTTCAGGCGTAGGTGCTAGGTGAGCAGCGACATTGTACACGAGCATGTAGATAGGTGCCCCAGGTGGGTGCCCCACCTCCAGCTTGAAGGCTGATAAGATAAACTCGGGGCAGTCCCACAGACTCGCTGAGGGACCGATGGTCATCAGGTAGACCACCGCTGCGATGACAAAGGTCACCCAGCCCACTACGTTGTTCAGAAGATTGTACAGTCGCCAGTTCTGTTGCATATCTTATTGGTCAAGGTATCGTATATACGAGGACAAAGATACGAAAATAGAGGTTAGAGATTAGAAGTTAGAGATTAGACTCTAGTGGCACTAGCCTCGCCCCTCTAACCTCTAATCTCTAACTTCTAATCTCTACTCTCTACCCTATCAGGCGAATGAGACAGTAGCCTCCGATGGTGAGCCACAGATAGAGCGCACCCGCTAGCAGGAAGGGCTTGCCACCAGCCTTTCTAAAGCGAGCAAACGACGCATCACTACCGAGCGCCGCCATGGCCATACAGAGTCCGAAATCGTCCGCCCAGCGGATGCCGCCACAGACCTGACCATAGAGATCGCTCACACCCTGCTGCTCAGCAAGGTAGCCGATGAGCGTATTGACACATATCATAATGAGGAACCAAATGGCAAACCAAGGTATCGACACTTTGCGCTGTACCGTCTCTCCGCCACGCCTGCCACGATGCAGGACGGAGGTGAGGATGAGGAGGAAGGGGGCCAGGAGGATCACTCGGATCATCTTCGTGATGGTTGCCGTGGCTGCAATAGTCTCTCCCATAGCACCACCAGCTCCTGCGACGTGTGCCACCTCGTGGAGCGTACCCCCAGTGTATATAGCCATCTGATGCTCCGTCAGTCCGAGCCATCCTGCCTGATACATAAGTGGATAGATGAACATGCTGAGCGTGCCGAAGAGCACCACCGTAGCGACGGCTACAACCGTCTTCTCCGAGCTGGCTCCCAGCACAGGTTCGGTGCCTAGCACAGCCGCAGCACCGCAGATAGCACTGCCCGAAGCGGTGAGGATAGCTGTGTCGCGATCCATCTTGAGCCAGCGACCTATGAGTACCCCGAGGAGGATGACCGAGGTGACGATGATGATATCATATACAAAAGCCGTAAGACCAGCCTCCTGGATATCTGTCAGCGTAAGGCGAAAAGCGTAGAAGACGATTGCTAGGCGTAGGATACGCTTCGATGAGAAGGCTAGCCCAGGTACCCAAGCGGGGTTGAGCTTGTGCCGTAGCGTATTGGCATAAATCATGCCTATCAGGACGCTAATGATGAGGGGTGAGATGCGGAGCGTCTCCTTAAAGAGTGGTAGCTGCGCTAGTAGTACAGCTATGCCAGCGAAGGCTGCCATCAGAAGTAGCCCACACCAGAAGCCTCGGGTGGGGCGTGAGATTGCTTTTGTCATAGATATATAATAAGGTATAGGTCCAGTCGTGACTGCTTACAAGGCGACAAATGTATAGACTAGCGAGACAATGGCTATCACGGCAAAGACGAGCGCAAAGATGCGGTTGAAGATGCGTAGATTGCGCTGACTGACTAAGTCTCGGAGTTGAGTCGCTATGTAGGTTATAAAGAGCCACCATATCAGAGCTCCCAAGGCGATGGAAATAAGCCCGAGAGCAAACATCCCGTAGGGGGGCTCACCAAGCGGGTAGACGAAGTTGAATTGGCTGAAGAGAACTACGTAGACCGGTACAATGAGGAGATTAGGGATAGTCAGCAGGAATCCACTACCTAGGTGGGAGAGGTTGCGCTGATTAATCTGCCCAGCGACACGTTGCGACACGCCTAGCCGTGGAGTGCTGAAGTATAGATACACAGCAAAGGCTAGAAAGAGCATGCTTGCTACGATGCGGAGTGCGGTCTCGTTGTGGTCTATATAGTCAAGCATAATCCCAGTAAAGAGGTAAGTCACAATGGCGTAGACGAGGTCTCCCAGTGTGGCTCCTATACCTGTGATGACCCCTGCACGTCGCCCCTGCTCGAGGGCTCGTCGTAAGCAGAGAATCCCCGCGGGTCCCATAGGGGCGGAGATACAAAGACCGATGATGATCCCTCCAAATAGCTGTAGTATATACTCTAAGATTAACATGTAGCTGCAGAATCAGAAGGGGAGCCCTCAAAGGGGGGGACTCCCTTTCTACTTCTGTGCAAAGATACAAAAAGGCAAGTTTAGCGACTGTCCTCGTGCGGGAGGGGAGTCGTGAGATAGCGAGTGGGTGTAGTGCTTTGCATTTCAGGGAAAAAAGCGCTACCTTAGAGGCCTAAATCTATTAGCAATTCAACAACTATGAGAAAAGAACAATTGATCCGCATCTGCCTAGCTCTGTTGCTAGCTAGTGCCACCCTGACACTTAGCTCCTGCCGGAAGGAGCAGGACCCTAAAGACAAAGACCCCAAGGTCGCACTTGTCAACACACGCTGGCAATTGGTTACCGAGATCCAAGGATTTGACCTTGGCGATGATAGTGGCGAAGTGTCTGGCGAACTTACCTTTACTTCCTCATCGGAGGGCGAGCTTGCCTTAGGTATCAAGGGACTGAAGCTCACCTTCTCGCTGACTTATAGCTATGATGCTACCCAAAAGGCTTACATTGCCACGACAAAGGTGGGGAATGAGACCCAACAATCCCTGATGAAAGTAAATTGGGACACCAAGATTCTGACGGTCTATGAGGTGGAAAATGGTGTCGCCTCACCGAAGCCTGAGATGTTTTTCAGACTTATCCAGTAGCCCGCTCTGAGGCACGATGTGTCTCAAGGGCAGACGATACAAATAGCGTCTTACGACAATAGTACGAGGGGGCAGGACTCTAAACGGGAGGACTGCCCCTTTTCTTGAGACTTTTGCGACGGTCTCCTCTTATCTCTGCGAGCTGGAGGTCGTCGGAGAGACTAGGGGAGAGGGGAGTGAGCGTATCGACTAAATGGGTATCGACTTGCGCTCTAGCTGACATTGACTTCCTTAGACAAGGAGGTAGCGGAGGAGGACGAGCGCACTAGCGAGGAGGGTGACGGCAATGACGATGAGGATGGTGTGGTGCAAGCTTCTTGCAGTGACGGGGTGGATGGGGGCACCGATGTAAGGCTTCTCGACGAGTAGTCCGTGGTAGATATTAGGACCGCCAAACTGTACCCCAAGGATGCCCGCAAGAGCAGACTCGGGGTAGCCTGAATTGGGGCTGGCGTGCTTGCGGGCATCTCGCCATACGGTGAGGAAGGCTCGCTTACTAGGTGCGACGAGGAGCATGAGCAGGGCGGTGAGACGTGCTGGGATATAGTTCGCTATATCGTCAAGGATGCGCGCAGAAAAGAAACCAAACGCCTTATATCTCTGATCCTTATAGCCAATCATTGAGTCAAGCGTGTTAATCATCTTGTAAGCCATCATCAGGGGGACGCCACCGAGTGCGTAATAGAAGAGGGGGGCTATAACTCCGTCCGAGAGATTCTCAGCGAGGGTCTCTAAAACTGCTGTCCGGATCTGCGCGAAGGAGAGCTGCGAAGTGTCGCGCCCTACGATCCACGAGAGCCGTCGCCGTGCGCCTTCTAGGTCATCGGCTACGACATACTTCTCAACGGCTAGGGCTTCTCCGATGAGGCTACGGGGACAGATGGCGAAGAAGAAAAAGAGCGTTTGCCAGACGAGTAGGATATAGTGGTGATTCGCTAGAAGCCATTCGACAAGAAAGAAAAAGCCCCATACACCCAGCACGAGGGATAGAGCGAGGAGGGTGCCTTTTGCCTTCTGGTGTGGAGGATGGTTGAGCCACCGCTCGCCGACTGCGATGAGCTTGCCAAAGAGTCGTATGGGGTGCAGAGACCAGCGAGGGTCACCTAAGAGAAGGTCGAGGAGTAGTCCGAAGAGGAGCGGATACATAAGGTACTAAAGCTTGGAGAGCCCACGGAGCAGTGCTTGGCACGCCTCGGGGGACTGTACGGAGAGGCGGAAGTGTCGGGGGGTGAGAGTGCGAAAGTTGTCCGCATTGCGGATTAAGATGCCCTGCTGGGTGACGAGTTCCTCTTTGAGCTGAGCAGCGGTGCCAGTGGCAAGCTGAGCAAGGAAGTAAGGCGTGGGGCTGGGGGTGATAGAGATGCTCCCGGTACACTCTGTAATGCACTCGGCAAGGTGACGCGACTCTGCGACAAGGCCGACGGCATCGGGCAACAGGCGATCGTAGTTATGACAAATGTAACGACCCGCTTCGAGCGCAAGGGCATTGACGCTCCAGGGCGAGCGGAGTGGCTCTAGGCGCCTCAGCAGGGCAGGATGTGCTACAAGGTATCCGAGACGGATGCCAGGCAGTGCAAAGCTTTTGGTCAGGGAGCGTGCGAGGATGAGGTTCGGATGGCGGGGTAGTTCGCAAAGCAGAGAGACTGGCTCGTCACAGAGCTCGGCATAAGCCTCGTCGACGATTACATAGCTCTCGGGATGGCGGGAGCAGTATCCTAGGATTTGCTCTCGATGTCGTATCTCTCCGTCGGGATTGTTGGGGAGTGCAGTCCAGAGGAGTTGGGCAGGCTCGCTGACACGCTCGATATCTCGTGTCGGAATGTATGTAATCTGGTGGCGGAAGAGCTGGCAAGCGTCTTCATACTCGGCGAAGGAGGGTACGGTGATGAGTGTTCGTCCACCTGCAAAGAGATGCGCTAGGAGGTAGAAAGCTTCGGTCGAACCATTGGTCACGACAATCCATTCGGGCTCTAAGTGCCACCGGTCGGCTAGTAGCTTCCTCAGCTCCGTCGCGTTGGGGTCTGGGTAGTGCGACAAGCATTCGAGCCGACTGGAGAGATAATCGATGATCTCCGCGGCGTGGTTTCGGTACGGCACGTTGCTAGAGAAGTCGTAACGGACGACCTCTCCGTAGCGGTACCGATCATCTCCGTGTCCTGTAATCATAGAGAGCGCATGCGGTCTAACATATACTCTAAGTCGAGATGTTCGCTCATCCCTTGTGCCAGAAGGTCGTAGGCTTGCTCACGACTCTTGAGGGTGTGCTCCAAAGTAAATGTGCGCTGAGGCGCAATCTCGTGGAGGATATGTCGCACAACCTGCTCGTTGTCCCAGATACCGTGCATGTAGCTTCCCCAAAGTCTGGAGGATACGAAGTAACCGTCGGGAGTCTTGTCGCTCGCCCCTCGCAGCACCACTGGAGAGGCGGGCGCATCGATAGGCGTAGTCTCGCCACAATGTATCTCGTAGCCTTGGCAACTAGTTGCGCCTGTCGGGAGGTAAGTAAAGGTAGAGGTGCGGACCGCTTTGCCTTCCTGTAGGATAGTCTCCACGGGGAGGAGACCCAATGCTTCGACAGTGCGGGAGGCACCCTCTACGCCGTCGGGGTCCGCGATGCGCTGTCCCATCATCTGGTACCCGCCGCAGATGCCGTAGAGCGGGCGACCCTCCTTGTGATGGCTCTGGATTACTGCATCGAGACCCTCCCGACGCAACCAGAGGAGGTCGTCAATCGTATTCTTGCTGCCTGGCAACATAATGATGTCGGCTGCCTGAAGATGCTTCGCCTCTGCGGTAAAGTAAAGGGTGACACCAGGGATATATCTTAGCGTGTCGAAGTCAGTAAAGTTGGAGATGTGAGGAAGTCTTACCACCGCTATGTTGATAGTCTCTGGATTGGGTCGGGTCTCGTAGCTATCGATAGATACACCATCCTCGGCATCTATCTGCAGGTGCGGGATGTAGGGGAGGACGCCTACGACAGGGACTCTAGTTAAATCCTGGATTATCTGGCGACCCGAGTCGAAAAGGGTGCTGTCTCCTCTAAACTTATTAACGATGATTCCCTTGATGGCTGCTCGCTCCGCTGGGGGGAGTAGCTCAATTGTTCCATAAAGACTGCCGAAGATACCGCCACGCTCTATGTCTGCGACTAGATACACGTCAGCACCTGTGCGTAGAGCCACCCGCATATTGACAATATCCATCGGCCACAGGTTAACCTCCGAGATGCTACCCGCGCCCTCGATTACGATGGGGTTAAACTTTGCAGCAAGCCGATCGTATGCTTTCATCGCCTCGACAAAGAGTGGCTTCCTCTGCTCCACATTAAAGTAAGCTCTGGCAGACTGATTGCCCACTGCCCGACCATTGAGGATAACTTGCGTAGTCTCGTCGGCTGTCGGCTTGAGTAATATCGGATTCATGTCTGTGTGGCACGGGATCCCACAGGCCTCAGCTTGCACAGCTTGCGCACGACCTATCTCACCCTCCTCGGGGGTCGGATAGCTATTGAGCGACATGTTTTGCGCCTTAAAGGGAGCTGGGTGATAACCTCGCTGAAGTAAGATACGGCAGAAACCAGTTGCCACGATAGATTTCCCCACATCAGACCCTGTGCCTACGAACATAATAGGCTTCAACTGCTTACTCATATTTATATATCTCTCCAAAGTTTACCGATTGCGCCAGAGCTTCGTCTGGCTCTAGATGACCAAGCAAGATGCGATAAGCACGAATCACTCCAGCGTGTGTCACTAGCAACGTTTCTAGCCGACGGTCCCGCTCCGCTTCGAATGAGGAGACACGATGCAATAGGTCGTCATGGCTTTCGCCTTCCTCTGTCTGAGCATGCCAGTAGTCGGCGAACCATCGTCGTCCGCTCTCTCGCTCGTAGATTGCCTCCCAAGATAACCCCTCCCACGCTCCGAAGTGTAGCTCACGGAGTCTCTCGTCCTTTTCAACCGTCAAGGTGCGCATCTGCGCAATCTCCTCCGCGAGCGTCACACAGCGCTGCGACGGACTGCTATAAATCTTGTCGAGCTTGATCTCACTCAGTCTGGAGATAATCTGCTGTGCGTAGCGAGGATAGTCGTCTGCGAGCGGAGCATCCAGCCAGCCATAGCAGATGCCTTTCGGTAGAGCCACGGGAGTATGACGCACGAGGTAGAGACTCATAGATCTAAGCTTGGTAAACCACGATTAGTGTGACCAGGGCAAGCGTTAGCTCGCCAAAGCATTCGACAGCACCCAGTACGTCACCCGTGTGTCCACCGATTCGCTTGTTACTGACACGCATGACCAGAAGTGTCTGCGCTATCATAGGCAGAGGAGCCACCACTGCCGCTTGCCAGGGCAAGAGGAAGAGAGCAAGGAGTGCCCACACGCTCGCTATGAGAAGCGTCTTTGTTGTGACTGCTTGTCGTAGATGTGTAGCCTTGCTTGCCTCATTGCTCTTGCGGGCGTAAGTCGATAGGCGCATCACTAGGATTGGCATCCAGCGCGCCACGACAGCCATCGCCACGATAGCTCCTATAGCTACTCGGCTGGGTATATAACTTAGGAGTATAATCCGGCTTATGAGTAGAACTATCAAACCAAGGATGCCATAGACGCCCGTAGAGCTGTCCTTCATGATGCGCAGTGTCGCCTCTCGGTCATGAACACCTCCGAAAGCGTCGCAGTAGTCCGCTAGACCATCCTCGTGCATGCCGCCTGTTACGACCAGCCCCACGATGACGCATATCGTCGCCGCTACGGGTTGTGGTAGCCAGTAGTCCGCAAGTGCAAAGGCTCCCGCCATCACCCCTCCGACGATAGCTCCCACTAGAGGGAAGTAGCGAAAGGAAGCTCCCATCCGCTCCTCACTGTACGCCACCTGCCCCACGGGGATGCGTGTGTAGAAGAGTAGCGAGAGACGCAGTAGGTCCCACTCAGAGCGTATTGGCTGCAAGGTCATAGCTCTACCGTTCTTACTTGTCTACTCGATAGACGGCTGCGTCCTCAAAGCCTCGCATATCTCGCATGAAGGCGACCGCCGACTCAATAATCGGATAGGCAATGAGGGCGCCCGTTCCCTCGCCTAGGCGCATCCCTAGGGAGAGTATAGGCTCTACGCCGAGGTATTCCAGCATCGCCTGATGACTTCGCTCCTCGGATGTGTGACAGAAGAGCACATTGTCTAGAATCCGTGGCTCCATCTCGTGGGCCACTACAAAGGCAGCGGTGGCTATGACCCCATCGGCCAGTATGAGCATCCCCCGACGATACGCCTCTAGTACACCGCCACAGATGGCTGCTATCTCAAGTCCGCCCATCTGGGTCAGTAGCTCCATAGGGCTCTTCGGGTTATAGCGCGCAGCGACCTGCTCGAGGATGGTCTGCTTGTGCCTCAACGCGTCTCCACGGACGCCCGACCCAGGTCCAATGATTGAGGAAATGGGCTGTCCCGTTACCTTGTGGAGGATGAGCGTAGCGGGAGAAGTATTCCCAATTCCCATCTCCCCAAAGGCGACCACATTAGAGCCGCGCTCTGCTTCTTGCGTCACACAGTGCGCTCCTACGAGCATCGCCTGGGCGCACTCTTCGCTGGTCATAGCTGGCTCGTGGAGCATATTGCGCGTGCCGTGAGCCACCTTGGCCGACTCCACACGACAGTACTCGGGAAAGTCGTAGTCAACCCCTACATCAATGACCCGCAGGCGGAAGCCATTTTGCCGTGCCAACACACTACAAGCTCCTCCGCCCGAGACGAAGTTGATGCACTGCTGCCAGGTTATCTCTGGCGGGCAGACGCTCACCCCCTCCGCCACGATGCCGTGATCCGCTGCCATCACGAGGAGGACTGGGTCCACCAGTTGCGGGGTTACCGTGTGTTGAATCATGCCTACTTGGTAGGCGATGCGCTCCAGCTGTCCGAGCGAACCTTTAGGCTTCGTCCGGCTGTCGATGCGCTCTTGGAGTATCTCTTCAAAGGTCATTGATCATTTATAATTCAGAAGTCAATAGAGTACGAATAGCTCTTCCGGATACCATCAGGTAAGCTTCGTCAGCCGTAGCCGAGATGTATTGGTTGACCCATCCCTGCAGGTCCACGAAAGCTCTCGAGGATGCGTCCGTAGCGTGTAGGCTCATCCCAATCTCGTTGCTTACCACGATGAGCGTCTCAGCACGAGAGCCGAGCAAAACGTCCTGCCACTCCCGACGCGCCTCCTGTAGCGCACCATCTGCGTCAAAGGATAAGTCACTATATATATTGGTTAGCCAGAGCGTCACGCAGTCCACTAGCACTACACGCCCAGCTATATCCACTTGGCTCAGATAGCGGGGCTCTTCGATGGTGGTCCACTCTGCGCCTCTGTCCGCCTGGTGTCGTGCGATGCGACGCTCGAAGTCCTCATCCCAGTGGCGAGCCGTCGCTAAGTAGATAGGCGAGTCCGAGAGCGAGCGCGCCAGACGCTGGGCGTAGCCACTCTTGCCACTGCGCTGCCCTCCAGAAATATAGACCACATGGGGACGCTGGTATAGCTCACCCCCCTGGTAGACGCGGTAGCTCCCGTTATCGAGAAATGTAATCTCATCAATCCTCGAGAGCGGACCTCCCTGCAGGACAGTCTCCAGGACTCGTAGTGTAAAGCCGTGGCTCATCACGAGGATTGTCTCTTGCTCCGTATGCCGCTTGCCAATATCCTCTAGAAAGGAGCGCACACGCTCCGCAATAGCCCTCACGGGTTCAATCTCCGTAGGCACGGAGTCGGCATCGGGAATCTCAACAAAGGGGTGACCCTCCCACTTACCAAAAGAGCGCTCTCGCAGACGCTCGTCCAGTTCCAGCGGAGCCTGACAGTGAGCTGTCGAGAGGAGGAGCTCCGCAGAGCGTAGCGCACGTAGCTGATCACTACAATAAATGTGTGTGAGTGGTAGACCCTTCAGTTGGTCGCCTAGTTGCATACACTGCGCCTTCCCCCGAGGTGTCAGTGTACCAGGCGTTTGTCCCTGGCAGATACCCCTGAGATTCTCCTCAGTCTCACCATGACGAGCTATAAGCAATCGCATAAGTCAATCTATAGATTAAGTAGCCACTTACAAAGGTACTACATTCCTAGACTAGAGCATCACACTGCGTGCGATGAATGCGCCAGCGGTCATCTCAGCTCAGAGCAACTGTGCCAGAAGTTCTTCGCTCAGGGCTAGGTGCGTGTAGGTGGCGTAGCAGTGGCCCGTGTGCCACAGCGCGGTCGCTACGGGATCACCCCACGCATTGTACTGCTGCGCTGTCGAGGGTAGCGGGTCGAGGATACGGGAGTAGTGAAACTCGTGTCCACGCACCGCCACACCTGCTATCTCGAGCTGTCGGTAGCCGAGCGCTAGCCCGCGCTGCTGCATCGTGGCGGTCTGCTGTAGCGCACCCACGAGCGGATAACTGATCCCCTTCTCATCGATAATCGCCTCGCAGAGGAGGAGCATGCCCCCGCCCTCGGCAAGCATCGCCCCGCCACCACGGATGTAGTCGCGGAGGCTGTCAAGCATTGACTTATTGGCGGACAACTGCTCTAGATGTAGCTCGGGATAGCCCCCTGGGAGGTAGACGAAGTCACTCGGTGGCAGTGAACTATCGGAGAGCGGACTGAAGTAAGTCACCTCGCCCCACTGCTCTAGCTGGCGCACATTTTCCTGGTAGAGGAAGTTGAAAGCGTCGTCACGAGCCACGGCTATGCGACGAGGAGCTGACGAAGCCAGCTTTTGCAAAGCAGGAGCTTCGTGGGGCAGCTCCTTTCGCTCAGATGAGATGGCTAGGAGGCGGTCAATGTCTAGATGTTGCTCTAAGAGGTCAGCCACCTGATTAGCGTAGCGGTCTATCTGTGCCAAGTCGTCAACGTCCAGCCCTAGGTAGCGACTGGGGATGGAGATGTCGTCGACACGAGGTAGCGACCCCAGCACCGGCACGCCCGCATCTGTGGCAGCCTGCGTGAGATAGGTCAGGTGACGCTCTGAGGAGACTTTATTAAAGATGACGCCCGCTATCCGGACCCTTGGGTCAAAGTGTTGCAACCCATAGAGCAGCGGAGCCACCGTGTAAGCCATCGAGCGCGGAGTCACGACCAGCACAACGGGCAGGTCTAGAAGGCGAGCTATGTCGGCTGCGGAACCTTTGTCCCGATCGTAGCCATCGAAGAGTCCCATCACCCCCTCCACGATGACCGCCTGAGCGTCCTGACTATAATGGTCGTAGAGCGCCTGCACCCGCTCGGTGCCGTACATGAAGAGGTCCAGATTGACCGCCGGGCGACCCGTTGCCACGCTGTGTAGCTTAGGGTCTACGTAATCGGGACCGCACTTGAAGGCTTGGGTGGCCAGACCACGACGTGTGTAAGCACGGAGCAGGCCCATGGTGAGCGTGCTTTTGCCACTCTCAGAGAGGGGCGCAGCGATGAGGAGGGAGGGAAGAGTTGACATAAGGAATTGACTAAAGTTGAGAGTCAGGGATGAGGAGTACCTCGAGCTGAGCCGAGGGAACGAGAGGTTTGCAGACCTGATAGCAGTGATCGATGATGCTCTGGTAGAGCGGGTGCGTACCGTCGGGGAAGATCTGCCACAGTTCGCGAGCAAGGGTCATCTCGCTGATCTGTTGCTTCTGCGCTTCACTCGCACCAGAGGCAGAGGCGAGGGCGGTGATGAAGGCTTTGTCCATCACCACCTTCTTGCTATGGGTGTCCAGTTCGCCAGCCGCTAGCTTGACCGCCTTGCCAATCATAATGCCGAGGGTGATCTGCTGGAAACCCAGTTCGTTGGCTAGGCTGAGCGTCTCCCCGATGAAGTTGCCATACTGAACGAAAGCATTGGCGGGGAGGTCGGGAAAGCGTCCCTTGAGGTAGCGCTCGCTGCGTCCGCCAGAGTTAAGCACGAGATGCTTGCCGTAGACTGACTTGCTCACCTCCAGCTCACGACGTATCGACTCGACAAAGGCTTCGCTCGAGTAGGGTCGCACGACGCCTGTGGTGCCGAGGATAGAGATGCCGTCTAGGATGCCGAGCCGTGGATTGAAGGTGCTGTGGGCGAGCCGTCGTCCCTCGGGCACGGAGATGGTTAGGTCAATGCCCACTTGCGAAAGGTCGACCAAGGCACCGAGTGCTTGGCGCATCATCTGACGCGGTACGGGGTTGACGGCAGGCTCTCCGACCTCTAGACCGATGCCAGGGAGGGTAACGCGCCCTACCCCTTCGCCTTGTAGGAAGGAGACCCCGCTGTGTGCCTGCGTGAGCGATAGGTCAGCAACAATCTCAGCACCATCCGTCACGTCGGGGTCGCTGCCCGCATCCTTGATAGCGACCGCTCGTGCGCCTTGTGTCGTTAGCTCACTGTGCTGTATGGGGAAGGGAACCCGCTCGCCCTGGGGGAGGGTCACGATTACCTCGCTGTAAGACTCCTCGTTGAGCAGTGTGAGCAGGGCGGCCGTAGCGGCAGCTGTGGCGGTGGTGCCTGTCGTCAGGCCGATGCGCTGCGGAAAGAAGTTGTCTCCCAATAGTTGCTCAATGGCGCGACGAAGCCCTACGGGTCCCTCGACGGTAATCGTGGCAGGGTAGGGGATTTGTGGTCGTCGGATGACCAGTACTGTAATGCCGAGGGCGAGTGCCTCCTCCACTTTTGCCGCAAAGCCGCTCGTCTCACCACTCTCCTTGAGTAGGATTGTGTCTGGTCGTAGCGTGGCAAAGAGCTCTCGGTCACACTGCTCCTTGTCGTAGTAGACCACTCGCTCTGGCGGAAAGTCGCTCTGTCGTAGTCGCTCCTCGGTCTCTGCGATGGGCATCACCCGCAGGTAGGTCTCGTGCTGGGTCCAGTAGGCTCTCAGTCTCTCTATGGAGTTGACGCCCGTCAGAGCAAGTAATCGCTGGGGCTGATGCTTGAGAAGGTAGGTCAGTGCCGATTCAAAGGAGTCTAGCACTACGACCGAGGCAGGTAGGACGGGAAAGGTGCGCTCGTAGCGTATGACAGGAAGCTGCAGGCGGGATACGCAATCGGCCACGCTCTGGTGAACGCCCATAGCGAAGGGGTGCGCCGCATCTACGATGAGGGCTATCGCTCGCTCTGTGCAGAAATGCGCCATCTCCTCACCATTCATACCGCCCTCTAGACGTATCCCGTGGTGCATCGTGAGCTCTTGCGAAGCACCTCGTGTGGAGTAGTAAAAGGGTTTGCCCGCCTCCTCACACACTTCGAGAGCTTTGCGCCCCTCTGTGGTTCCGCCGATGATCAGAATCATGCCTTTTCCTCTGAGGTGTGGATGGAGAAGTGCAGTGTCTCGGGGTCGAAGTCTATCCCCTTTGCTGCAAAGTAGCTCGGCAAGGTGCCGTCACTGGCGAGCGTCCTCGGTGGCCCCATGTGTAACACGTGGTCATCATCGAGGAGCCACACCTGATCCGCTATCTGAAGAGCCAGCTCTAAGTCGTGCGTGGAAAGAAAAATCGTCTTATGCGTCTCACGAGATAAGCGAAGTAATAGTTGGAGCATATCTACCTTCGAGGGGAAGTCCAGAAAAGCTGTCGGCTCGTCTAGTAATATGATGGGCGTCTCCTGCGCCAGAGCCTTGGCGATCATTACCTTCTGACGCTCGCCGTCACTGAGCGAGTCGATCATCCGTTTGGTTAGAGGTTGGATGCCGACCAACTCTATTGCCTCATTGACCGCCTGTCGGTTGCTCTCGTCCATCTGCCCCCAGAAGCCGGTGTAAAGGCTCCGCCCGATGGCGATCATCTCGTAGGCAGTCGTATTGCTCATGATGAGCCGCTCCGTCAGCACGACGCTGATACGACGTGCCAGCTCTTTGGCACTGTATTGCTGTATCTCCTTGCCCTCGACCAGTAGCGCGCCGCCGAGCTTTGGTTGGAAGGCGGCAATCGTCCTGAGCAGCGTCGACTTGCCCACACCATTTGACCCGATGAGGCAGGTGAGCTGTCCCGACCAGATGGTAGCATTGAGCTGGCTCGCTACAATGCGTGTGCGCTTCATCTGGTGATACCCTATCGATAGGTCGCAGAGCTCTATCGTTGCGTGTCTAGTCATACGCGATTACAGTTCTTCTCTACGTCGTTTGTCAAATAGTACCCAGATCACAATCGGAGCACCGATGAGCGCCGTCACCGAGTTGATCGGTAGTGCCCCCTCCATGCCTGGCATGCGGGCGATCAAGTTACAGCAGAGTGCTAGGAGCGCCCCAACGAGCGTCACGGCAGGCATCAGTATGAGGTGATTGGAGGTGGCAAAGATGGTGCGACAGAGATGCGGTACCGCCAGCCCGATGAAAACGATCGGACCACAATATGCGGTCACAATAGCGGTCAGCAGACAGGCCGAGAAGATGACTAGATGTCGAGCCCTGCCATAGTTAAGTCCGAGGCTACGAGCGTAGTTCTCCCCGAGGAGCATCAGGTTCAGTACTTTGATTAGTAGGAAGGAGAGCGGTATTAGTACTAGCATGATGATGACAAAAGTAGTCACCTGATCGCCACTCACCTTGGCAAAGCTTCCCAAGCCCCAGATGACGTAGCTACGCACATCCTCATCATTGCTAAAGAACTTCAGCACGCCGATGATCGCATTCGCTATGTAGCCAATCATCACTCCCATGATCAGTAGCACCACATTGCCACGGACGCGTTGTGCCATCGTCATGATGATGGACATTACAAGGAGTGCCCCGAGGAGTGCTGCCACAGAGACCGCCATCTCCCCCACGAAGCCCATCCGCACGAGTGCTTTCTGGCTGATGCTTCCCGAGAGAAGGATGAAAGTCGCCACGCCTAGGCTAGCTCCCGAGCTAATACCTAGCTCCGAAGGCCCCGCCAGAGGATTGCGAAAGACCGTCTGCATCTGCAGACCACTGATGGAGAGCCCCGCACCCGCTACCAGCGCTGTAATCGTTTGCGGATAGCGACTCTTCCAGATGATGTTGCGCCAGATCTCATTACCCTCACCGTCACGTCCTAGAAGTATGCGCACCACCTCATCAAAAGGGATAGCGATCGTCCCCAGCGACAGATTGAGGACAAAGAACACTATAATAAGGACACCTATAATTGTAAAGGCTATAACCGGACGTCGCATAGCTTTCCCCCTTCCCTTAGTGGGTTAATATCGAGTAGAAGACAGGCTCGTGGTCTGGCAGTAGCTGCGGATGAAAGGCGTGAATCAAGTCCGCCAAGACCACCTCAGGCTCCACGGGTGACAATTCGTAGAAAGGTCTCTCCCGCAGATTGCAGTAGAGCACCTGCTTGTCTCGATAAGCTTTGAAGTCTCGGTAGCGCGCATCCGTCTTGCCCAGCACGTCGTAGGTGAAGGCACCGTCGTAGCTATTCGCAATGCGCCAATAGTCCGCATCGGCTGCCTGGGCATAGACGGTCTCAAAGTCAACGTAGAATCCCCCCGACTCCTTATCGTCTGCCATAAAGTAGTCCGCCCCAGCATCCTCAAAGAGGTGAGCCAAGTAGCTCGCGCCACCCACCACATACCAGTTGCCACCGTGCAGTTCGCCACTAAGCACCTTCGGGCGAGTCAAGTCGTCCGTGATTAATGCTTGTAGTTCGTGGTAGCGCTGCTCTATCGTGCTAAAGAGCGTATCCGCACGCTCCTCCATCCCGAGCAGAAGAGCCGTAAACTTAAGCCACTCAGCCTGCCCCAGTGGCGAAGTTTCCTTGTATCCCAGGAAGGTAATCAGCGGTATATCTAGCTGCTTGATTACATCGTAGCCCCCTCGCTTGAAAGGACTTACTAGTATAATGTCTGGTTGCAGCGTCATAATCAACTCACTGTCGAAGTTGCCCTCGATGCCGATTCGCTTAGCCTCGCCCGAAGCGAGCCGAGACTGCATCTCTTCGTTGAAGAGAAAGCGTGTACTCGGCATGCCGACGACCCTATCTACCGCATCAAGCTTGATAAAATTAGAGAGCTGTAGCGTCGTCATCACTATGACACGACGCACGGGAGTCTCTATAGTGGTGTAGCCCTCCGGCACCTGAGCCGCCAGCTCCGACGCCTGCTCACGAGGCACCAAAGCGTAGCGATACACCTCATTACTGTCATGCGTCGGGTCGGAGATGGTGACCAGCGTCACCGCGCCCGCATGCTCGATTTGTAGCCCCTCGGCATAGCGTATCGTAGCAGTGCTATCGACCTCTGCGCCCCCCGTAGAACCCTCGTCAGAGCTTCCCTTGCTACAAGAGACTAGTAGCAGGGGCAGAAGCATCAAGCTACTCAGTAAATATCTCACACAGCGTAGTCTGTCCATCTTATTATCGATCTGTTGCGTTGCAAAGATACGCAAACGAATCGTCCTAGCCTCTCTCTCCGCGCAACAAATTCTCCAGAGAAATAGGGGGACTTCTCCACAGGGGACGAAAGGGCTTTCTGGAGAAGTCAAATGGTTACTCCGGAGAAGTCAAATGACTATTCAGGGTAAACATCCTTTTTTGCGGTCAAGGGGGGCGACTTCCTTGTGCAGAAGCCATTTCTCGATGGCACTACAGCTGCGTAAAGCTTGACCAATAGAGCAGCATCCGATGCGAAACGAGACTGTTGCAAAAGTCAACAGTCTCACAATCTTGCGCAAGATTGTCTAGACTTTGCAGAAAGGATGAAGCGCAAGGCGCTGAGGGGGAGGTCTGAAGGGAGCATACCTCCGTATGTGACCGAAGCCGAATGCCGAAAGCAACACAGCGATTCGCCTTTATGCAACAGTCTCAAAACAATAGGAGACTGCCTCCTCCTATGAGAGACAGTCTCCTATCAATATATAGTGCACCCCTAGGGGTGTGCAGTACGCTACTTGACTACTTCTTGTCGAGCAGGTTGCGGATTTCGGTCAGTAGCTTGACCTCGTCAGAAGGCTCGGGAGCGGGTTCGGGAGTTGCTGGCTCCTCCTGCTTCTTCCTCAGACTATTGATTCCGCGGATCATCATAAAGATGACCAGAGCGATAATGAGGAAGTCGATAATGTTCTGAATGAAGAGTCCGTAGTTGAGCGTCGTAGCTGCAACAATCTCCTCGCCAGCAGCGTTGAGCTCAGCGGGCTTGATGACCCACTTGAGCTCGGTGAAGTTGACTCCGCCCGTAAAGAGTCCGATGATAGGCATCAGGATATCGTCGACGAGCGAGGAGACAATCTTGCCAAAGGCTCCGCCGATGATGATACCGACAGCCATATCCATGACGTTGCCACGGAGGGCAAATTCCTTAAATTCTTGCTTGAAACTAGCCATACTGTTTTTATTTACTCAGTTCGTCAATAATTTCTGGAGTGCAGGCACAAAAAGCTGGAATCAGGTTGCGGTCGCCAAAGCCATTGTCTATGCGCGCCACATTGACCCAAAACTTATTGTCCTCGAGGTAGGGTAGTGCGAAGGCTGCCTGCTGACGGGTGTAAGCGTGATGCCACTCGTCGGCACAGACCTCGTACTGAGGGTGCGGAGCGTTCTTGATGACGTTGTCCTCTGCATCAGCCTTGCCAGAAGCGATGTCCTGAGCCTCCTGGTAGATTTGATTCATCACAGCGACAAAGCGGTCTAGCTCAGCCTTGCTCTCGCTCTCGGTCGGCTCGATCATGAGCGTGCCGTGAACGGGGAAGGAAACCGTCGGAGCGTGATAGCCGAAGTCCATCAGACGCTTAGAGATGTCTCCTTCGTCGACGCCTGCCTGAGCCTTGACGCCACGGCAGTCGAGGATCATCTCGTGTCCGACGAAGCCACGGTCGCCCGTGTAGACGACGCCGTAGTTGTCGTGGAAGCGTGCCTTCAGATAGTTAGCATTGAGGATAGCCATAGCGGTGGCCTGGCGCAGTCCTTCGTAGCCTAGGAGGCGAATGTAAGCGTAGGTGATGACGAAGACACCTGCACTACCGAAGGGTGCTGCCGACACTTGGTTCGTAGCATCAGACCAGCGCTCCACATGCTTGGGCAGATGGGGTACTAGGTGCTCAGCGACACAGATTGGACCGACACCAGGACCACCACCACCGTGGGGGATGGCAAAGGTCTTGTGTAGGTTCAGGTGGCAGACGTCAGCTCCCATATAGCCGGGGTTGGTCCAGCCTACCTGTGCATTGAGGTTGGCACCGTCCATGTAGACCTGTCCGCCTATCTCGTGGATGCGGTCGATGATGGTGCGGATGTTGCTCTCGAAGATGCCGTGCGTACTAGGATAGGTAATCATGATGGCTGCGATACGATCCTTGTACTGCTCGGTGAGCTCCATAAAGTGAT
>OLNQ01001372.1_pt1 | contig 23525 bp, 23 predicted proteins | sample 1672821 | NCBI WGS metagenome assembly OLNQ01 (sample SAMEA3136727, study PRJEB25190) | human gut metagenome | biome: human gut; feature: human-associated habitat; material: faeces | place: Austria | collected 2013 | reverse complement strand
TTATCTACATCTACTCGTTGCTTAATAAAACTCATCATACAGGAAGTCTTTCCAGAGCCTCGATCTCCACAGAAAGCCAATACGTTACAATACTTCCTACTATTATCTTTTTTCATCAAGTCGTTAAAGACCTTGTCTGCAACTACATATTGGTCTTTAAAAATCGAGTTTTCTCTTGCTTGAAATTCTTCAATTATTTGGTAATTCTCTTCACCATCTCTAAAAATTAGTTTCATATATCAAAATTTATAGTTTAATTAAATTGGGGTTAAAAGTCAGTATCTTGATTTTTAATACTTGAAATAACAGTTCCAGAAGACGGAATTTTACATAGTCTTTCCAAGTCTGCTTCAACTCCTTCCTTTGAAGCGAACAAATCCTTTCGTAGATTGGAATAGTTTTTTGGCAAAGTTCCCCTTCTTATCACCAAACCTCCACTACTAAATCACTTTTTGAACTGGTTAGTGGCACTAATCAGTTCATTGTTTTCCCTCTTCAACTTTGTCTTGAAGTTTTTCCAATAGTTTCTCGTCTTCTGATAACCCTCTTGCTCGTTTATTGCTGCAATGAGATTCAGCACAGAGAACCACCACTTACTGTTCTCTTCGCCCCACACAGCCCTCACTTTGCGGTCGTTAAAGAAGCTGATAGATTTCGTATGTTGCTCTTCATGCTCAGCCATAATGGAAAACCGTTATTCACCTTTGGTATTGATTAACACGATAAGTCATTTGCAAATATAGCTATTTTTCTTGTATTAGAGGCTAAAAGACTTCCTTTTTTCTATATGTCTTGTCAATGCCTCCCCCTCCCCTTCCGCAATTCATCGAGATAACGGGCGGTTATAACGCCGGAAGGCAGCGCGATTACGGCGACGCCAAACAGCGAGGATAGCATGCTTACGAAGCGGCCGACGTCGGTAACGGGACACATGTCGCCATAACCAACGGTGGTGAGCGTTACGGTTGCCCAATACAGGGCATCGAAAAAAGAATGGAACGTATGCTGATGGGTATATGGATTTACGTGCGGCTCGACATTGAACAGTATGAGTGCCGTTACAAAAATGTAAATCAGTGCCAATACCAGAACGGAGGACAGCACCTGACGTTCCTTGTAGAGTATGGACAAGAACAGGCGCATCTTGCTCGATATACCAAATATCTTCAGCACCCTTGTCAGCCTCAGCAGACGCACGAAGCGGAACAGCTTGAACGCAGGGTTGAGTAGCGTAACGGCAGGCAAGATGGACAGCAGGTCTATGATTGCCATAAAAGAAAACGGATAGGTAAGGAACGCCGTCTTGCGATTGTTGTTCCTAATGTCAGCCGTACCCCACCTCAGCAGGTAGTCGATGATGAACACGAGCGTAGAGCCGAGTTCCGTGTACCAAAACGCCTTGTGCGACTTCATGAACATAAGCGGCAGGAGGCTTACGAGAATGGCAAGTGCCATAAACCAGTCGTAAGCCGTGCATATCCAGTCTGTATGCGATTGTCGGTCAATAATGTTTGCTATCTTCTGTCTATTCATATTGCTAAATGATTTCTTCCAAACCAACGAAATTGGACACGTTTGTCCAACTCGCTGGACACGTTAATCCAATTAATTGGACAGGTTAGTCCAACCCATTGGACAAACGTGTCCAAAACCGTATGTTATGTATCTTTCCATAAGAACCTATTAAGGAGCTGTCAGAATATGTCAAGTATGGAGGACGAGATACCTACTTGTATCTTGCCAACCGCATCAGTGCGGAGTATTGTTCTTCATAGCGGTCGAACTCGATGGCACTGCCGTCGTAGCCCATTTCGGTAAACGAGAGGCGAACCATTTCCTGCTCTTCCTCCGTAATGGCGCGTCGCTGCTGCTTTACCTTGTAGTAGACTTCCGAGCCGAAGCACGCCATTACTTCGTGTCGGGCACGGCGCAAGTCAGCCGCCCTCACGTTGTCGTAGATGCTCGATATGCCCCACGCAAAGCGTTCCTTGCGGTCGGACTCGAAGAACGGGCAGGGCTGTGCCTCCTTTATCACGGCAGGGTTCACCATCGTATAGGTTTCATTCCCATTCCCTGCCAGCATCTTGTAGGCTGTATGGCGCAGGCATTTGCCCGCTTTCCCGCAATGGGTGCCTGCGCAGTGCGCAAAGTCGGTGTCTAATTGGTTGTATTCTTCTTGGGTCATAGGGGAATTTAACTAGTCATACTTTCTAACGGATATATTTCTTTTGGAAATATTTCCCTATTACACGCAACATATATGCGATTTCTATAATCGATTTCCACACCAGGAAGTTTCATTGTTTCCATTATTCGTTTACGTACATCTCGCTCTAGTGAGATATACTCAATATCAAGCATTCTATCTTCAAGCCCTTGCCTTTTATAATCAAAATATACTATAACACTGTTAGAAGTAGCTCTAAATCTTGCTCCAATCCAATCCCACCAGTATTGATCCGTAGGTCCCAACGAGGTTCCATAAATATAAAAGACGTTAGCATCTTGAATTAAAGACTCACATTCTTTGTTAATAGGCGTTCCAAATTCAAAATTTGCTTTAGGTTTTATTATTAGGTCTTGAATACTCTCATCATCGTGAAAGTCTATATTTGCTATTTGAGATATATCATTTACACCAAATAGTATATTAGATTTATTTAATAATCCGTGTATGTGTTTTATACTCCTAATATTAAAAGGGTTAATAGCAAAGCGTTTATAGTCTTTTTTGCCAATTCTATCCCCCAAAAGAGACTCAATAGTTTTGGTGTAATTAAAGCTAATTATATCTGCATTTACTTCTTTTTTAGAAACATATTCATTAAAATGTGATCTTTCAGAATCAAGATGTAAATAATACTCTGGGCGTACTAAATCTTTCCAAAATTTATCTCTGGCATTATCAGAGAAAGATGAAATATTCTTTTCTACCAAAGTAAGGTAGTTTCTTAATTCTATATTGACATCTCTGTAGAAAGCCTTAAATAGCTGTTTATCTGAGAACTCTTTTGTAAATAATCCTAAAGCTATTTCCAAATCCTTCCAATGTTCTCCCCTCTCCTCTTTTACCTTTGACAAAAACATTTGTTTGCTGGAAGCAATACTGTTATTAGAAACTTTTAATTTCTCATAGTATTTTAGAAAATCAGAATAACTTGTGGGCATACCCATTCGTAAATCAAATCCATTTCCAAAGATATAAACACAATTTGTCATCAGTATCTATTTTATATAAAACAATAATCGCAGTAATACCTTTTTGAAGGATTACTGCGATTACATTTAGAATATATTTTACTTCACTTCCTCAAATATATCCTATACTGATAATCAATGACTTACATTTGTGTGGTACAAAAATGTTTCCTCAATTTGAGTAGTATTGATTAGAAACTATCTTGGATGTTGTTACTTTATATCGTATACTTTATCAAATTCTTCAATTAACATTTTATCGGCTAAATTCGATAACCCTTCTTCTTTAACTTCTATATAGTTTAAAAGATGGAGTATCGAATCGTATGTTAAAGGAAATCCAAATCCTTTCTCTAACATCAGTGAGATGACCTTTCCTCTGTCCACACGAAACAATCGTTTCGCAATTAGGGAATTGTTATCCAAATATGAAATAAGTTCATCTGACAAGGAACTATTTGCAAACCTAATTCTCATCTTATTCCTAAGCATAGAATTCCAATTGTGCTTCTTATAATGAGAGTGCGCTAATCTTTCAAATAAAGTTAGCATTGACCATTCAGAATTCTCTAAAGTTGCATATATGCCATTAAGATGTCTCGAATCTTCAAGTAACCCTTCCCAATCTTCCTTACACTTATACCTCAGATCATGTTCTACTTCATGCCATCCTTCTGACAAGATGGTTCGTATTTGAATTTCATATGTGGAGTCAATGAGTTCTGAATAGTTCCCTTGGTTGTTAATAGCATATTTGAAATCTCCTATCTTATTTTCTGGAAGTTTCATAATAAGATTTAGCCTTTTAGGACAAAATCTATCCACCTCCACTTCATCAACAGATTTGTCTATTGCTACTTTTTCTAAATATTTATATACAAGATCTACATCGTCACTAAAATATAACGTTATTCTAAGTGCTAGATAATCTTGCATCTTTTTGTTTTTACTTCGATATTCGTCTTGTTTTTTATCGAGTTTTATTTTAATTGACTTGTCTCTTTTTACACGTGAGAATATGTGAAACATTAAGCCACACTGATTCAACTTAGCTCCAATATTATTCTCTATCTCTCGTAAAATACTTTCTGGAATACTCATGACAAACTCTGTTTATGATAATAACTAATGCCTGTTTGGGTAATAAAGGAATTATTTCCTCTAGTATTAATATATCCATCCCTTCTTAATTTATCGAAAACTTTAAATGCATCCTTCTTAGATTTTTCAAATTCTTCAAGTAAATGAGATATGTATCTCATCTTAGTTGATTTTCCATCAACCTTAAAATACTTCGACAAAACTTGCATCTCAAGTGACTCGTGTTCTTCTACAGTGTAAGCGTCCATTTTACATCCTATGAAACTTTTCAGGAATCCGTCAGAAAAATCGTCACACCCGTAACAAAAGATTACTACTTCATCAGACTCCTCTCTTTCTGAAACAACAGAACAGTTCTTAAATGAGCATCCTGTAAATACAACATTCTTAAAAGCTTTTATATCAAAAGCACAGCTATCAAAAGAAATATCTATAAATGAAAAATCACAAAATTGACAATTTTCTTTTAAGAAAGAAGTTCCAACAAAGAAAAAAGATGTAATACCTGTTTGTTTATAATTTCCATATATACTCTTTAATAAAATAGAATCAACTTGCAAGGAATGGGTTACATCCATCATAGATTTTATCGGAGAAAGTCTATTCCACAATTTCTTTTTTTCTTCATAGGAAGAATATTGAAAAGCTAAAACTGAAAATTCTAACAAATCAATTGGTAATATTTCGCGGTCTTTAAACTGCAAGTCTTTACCACTTATAATAGCATTACCTAAAATGTACCCAAAAATAAATTCATTTACAAATCCTATATTGTCATTATTTCCTATTCTATCTAGTAAAGCATGATTGGTTAATGTATCAGCCAACTCTTCCACCGATTGAGGCACTGGACTCAATTCCTTATAACGAATTAGTTCTTGACGATTATATTCCATTATCATCTCCTTAACAAATTCACGCTCTTCTCCTTTTATATTAAATGCCATGAATGTCCTTGCTAAATTTTCAAAAATTAGCATTTGTTCTTTGTATGGAATAAACAGATTCTGTCTTTCGCGCTCTCTGTTCAACAAATATTCAAAATACTTTTGCGTAATTTTTTCAGGAACTTCTATAAGAGCTAAAAATTCTTCTTTATCAACATTTCTAAGATAAGTTAGTAATACAGGATTTGCAATATAATCAAGTGGAATATTTTTCGATTTGATGATATTGTAACGATCTGTTCTAAGCCACTGCTTAACATTCGGCTTTTCCAACAAAAATCGTACAACTTCAAATTTATGATTATATTTTTCTGTCCATTCGTAGAATTCAGAACCAGCGAAAATGGCAGTTTTCCTTGAGGTGAGTATAACCTTTGCATTTCCTTGCAACAAATCACCTATTGTTGAAAGCATCGTTTCTACTTGCTCAAAATCATCAGAAGAGTCCAGCCCTCCCGAATCAATATTCTTTGTTAGCAACTCATCGAAACCATCTATAATTAAAGGTATTCTACCACTTTTTATATTATATGTTACAAGGGCATTGCTAATAGAAGATTGATATTCGTTTTCAATTTCTGACCATAAAACATATTTAAAAAGTTTTGCTTCCCTATTCCGTGACAATTCGGTGAACAATGGTTTTGCATTATCACTAAAGCGACTAAAGGAGTGATAAAGTTCAAAAGCTGTACATGTCTTACCAAAACCTGCAGCAGCCTCTACTATTATCAAATTAGCACCTTTCTTATTGACGTATTCATTAATAAAATCTATAATGCTTTTATGCTCCAATACACCTGTATTTTCATCAGAACTGACAGCGTAAGGAACATTTATATATTCGTATTTTATTTTAGAACTAGCATATTGTTTCATTTGCTTTTGAACAAAATCATCATATCTATGCTCTATAGCTAAAGCTGTATACTCGGTTTTAAAAAAACCTTTAAACAAATAATTCTCTACCTCCTCAATAGTCTTAAAATGCTGGACTTTTACAGAATAACCAAGTTTAGAATATCGTTCACTAATCTCATGGCTATCAAAATTATCTAATATAATAATTTCCGCACCATAATACATACCATGATGCAATAAATATACTCGATAACTAGACTCTTCCTCTTTAAGTTCATATCCATAGATATGAAATAAATTATTTAGCTCTTCTATGTTCATAAATAGTATATAAAATAAAAATTGTTGAAATATTTTTAAGGTTCTGCAGCCATCTGTATTTCATCCTCGTAGATTTCATACATCTTGGCTAATTTTGTTGAATAATTCTCTTGTTCATTATCCGTCCACTGCTCGCATTGCTTAATGACAGTTTCCAAAGCATTGGCAGCTTCTTCTGGTGGATAATGATATTTCTTCAGAAGATGCTTAATCATTCTGCGCATACCGGCACGGGCTGATTCTTTCTTTTGCCAGTCGATAGTGCGGTTCTTGCGAAGGGAATCGGTAAGCTCTTTGGTCATGGCAACCAATTCTTCGTTGCTATAGAAGTCGTGAACAGCCTGCGGTTTGGCCAAGGCATCATAGAAAGACTTTTCTTCAGGAGTGAGTCCGAGTTCATTGGCTGCGGAATCAGCAGAAGCGATGTCTTTTGCCAACTGCAAAAGCTCTTGGATGACTTCCTCATTGGTGAGTAATCCTTTTAGGTAGTTAGACAAAGAACGATTGAGGAGATCTGAGAATTTCTCTGACTGTACGATGTTGGTCTTTTGGTAGACTGCCACTTTCTCTGCCAATAGCTTTTTGAGCAATTCCACAGCAATATTCTTTTCTTTCATCTTAGAAATCTCATCTAAGAAGGCTGTATCGAAGAGTGAAAATTCGGCTTTAACATCTGAGAAGAGGTTGATAACCCCTTCGCTCTTGACACTTTGCTTCAGCAATTCACCGATACGGGCATTGATTTCTTTCTTCGTAACTTTTCCTTTTCCTGTCATTCGGGAAAGCAAAGTGCGAACAGTTTCAAAGAATGCAGCCAAGAAGCGTTGCTCTTCATTCAACAGGCTTCGGCAAAGAGTGATGGAATTGTGCAGCAATGCTGCTTCTTTCATATAGAGCGGGAACTGTTCTTGTTTATCGGCTGCCAAAATAAAGTTTACGCCACCTTTGATTATTTTAGCACGGTCGCCATCTGTTCCCGTATGGAACTTGCTATAATCATAACCATGAAATAAGTCTTGGCACACTTCTAATTTCTCTCTAAACTTTGTAAATGCCATACCTTTGATGTCTGGATTTCCAAAGTTCTTTCTATCGCGCACTGTATAATCACGCATGGCTTCTTTCAAAGCCTTGGCAATACCGATATAATCAACAACCAATCCTCCCACTTTACCATTGAACACACGGTTTACTCGTGCAATGGCTTGCATCAGATTGTGTCCGTTCATCGGTTTGTAAACATACATAGTTGCCAATGAAGGGACATCGAAGCCTGTAAGCCACATATCCACCACAATAGCAATCTTCATCGGGTTGTTGTCATCCTTAAATCGTTTGGCAAGTTCTTTCTTGTACTGCTTGTTGCCGATAATGTCGTGCCATTCTTCCGGGTCTTGATTGCTGCCCGTCATGACAACTTTCACTTTATCTGTCCAATTTGGGCGAAGCTCCAGCAGTCGATGATAAATGCTCATAGCTATGGGGCGCGAATATGCCACTATCATTGCCTTACCTGTCAGTTCATATTGACGGTTTTCCTCATAGTGCTTGAGAATGTCTTGGCAAAGAGAGTCGATGGTAGCTGGTGCACCGAGTATCTCTTCCAAGTGCGACATCTCTTTCTTGCTTTTTTCAATCTGTTCTGTCGTTGCTCCTTCTTCAGCCAACAGCTCGTATTCGTCATCAAGGGCTTGCAAGGTTGCATCGTCAAGATTTAGATTGATTACTCTTGATTCATAATAAACCGGACAGGTCGCACCGTCATTGACAGCCTGAGTCATGTCGTAGATGTCAATATAATCACCAAATACCTCTACGGTGTCTCGATCTTTGGTGGAAATAGGTGTACCTGTAAAGCCAATATATGAAGCATTGGGCAGCGAATTATGAATGATTCTTGCCGTGCCGATAGAGACCTTACCTGTGATGGCATCTACTTTTTCTTCAAAGCCATATTGTCCCCTATGCGCTTCATCGGTCATAACGATAATGTTTCTACGTTCTGACAAAGGCTCATAAGACTCTTCAAACTTCTGCATGGTTGTGAAGATAATACCATTGGCTTCTCGTCCACTCAATAGCTTTTTCAGATTCTCACGACTATTGGCTTGCACTGGAGTTTGGCGCAAGAACTCCTTGCATTTAGAAAATTGAGTATAAAGTTGGTCATCTAAATCGTTGCGATCGGTAATCACAACTATGGTAGGCTGCGATAGCTCTTGTTGCAGCAAGTGGGCGTAAAAAACCATTGACAATGATTTTCCACTGCCTTGCGTATGCCAGAATACACCAATCTTACCATTGCTTACCGTAGCGTGCTTGGTGCGCTCGATGGCTTTCTTTACGGCGAAGTACTGATGATATCCTGCTAATATTTTGGCACTCCCTTTTTCTTCTTTGGAGAAACAGATAAAGTTCTTGATGATATCTAAGAGGCGTTCTCTTTGAAATATTCCTTCAAAGAATGTATCATAATCTGCAAACTCCGTACTTTCATAATTGCCATCTTTTGTTTTCCATTCCATATAGCGGTCTTCCTTGCCGGTAATAGTTCCAGCTTTGGAAAGAGCCATGTCGCTCATTACACAGAACATATTGAAGGTGAACAGCGACGGTATATCCTTCATATAATTGCGGAGCTGAAGATACACTTCCGAAGCATCTGTTTCTTCTCGGGAAGGTGATTTTAATTCCACAACCACTAATGGCAATCCATTCACAAACACAATAATATCGGCACGCTTTTCAGCGTTTTCTATGAACGTCCATTGATTGATGACTTGAAAAGTGTTTTTATCCGTATGTTCAAAGTCTATCAAATAGACCATTTCATTGCGCATTTCCTTGCCATTGAAATAAGAAACCTCTATGCCATGTTGCAAATAATCTGTAAAGGTTTCATTCCTCTGCACCAAACTACCCATATCTATATTGCGTAGTTTGATAATCGCTTCGTGAATGGCTGCGTATGGTTTCTTCTGATTAACAACTTGCAGACTTTCTTCTAATTGTGCTTCATAATAAGGCACATAGTAATCTCTTTCAATATCCGGACCGTACAGATATTGATAGCCCATTCCCTCAAAAAGGGAAATCAGCGCTTTTTCGTAATTATCTTCTGTAAATGGCATATTAGCTTACCTGCTTTATTAGGTTTTGAACTATTTTAAGAGCAATATCTCTGGCATTCTTCTTTTTCTTCTTTGTAAGAATTCTTTTGATAGAGCTTTGCATGGAACTCTTGATGCTATCTTTTTTAAACCAATCTGGATATTTGGTTGTTTGGATAATTTCATTCATAACTTCTTCAAGAATATCTTTATCACTGATCCAATGGCCAACAATATTCTTAATTTTTTGTTCTTTGATATTTCCTTTTATACTATCCTTATCATCAAAAGATGTTTCTAAATCTGGTATATCGTATTTAATAAATTCGGGGATGAGTGCATGTATGCTTTTAGTACCAATACGCTTGATGTGAGACATCTGATGCTCCAATTCTGGAAAAAGAGAGCCCTCATTGATATTCAGAAAATCAAGTTCGTCAAGTATCGCATCCTTAGCACTACTATCAATAAGTAATTTATCTTTTGAGAATGCATGCTTTAGGCTACAGACACTCTTTTGTACCTTACTGCTCCAAACATCATTAGGATCCTCATATATATTAATTGCCCCCGACAATAGGAAAGCTCCACTTTGGCAAATAATTCTACTATTGCTATAACTTGGCAGGATAAAATGATAAGATTGTAGTATATTAATGAAACTATCTATTTTTGAATATGACAAATTGAGACTTTTCGATAGTTTTTTCAAAGTACAGTCACCGTCTAATCTTTCCTTTGCAATAGAAGATAGTGCCTGTATCTCCCGATTCAAGCTATCTTCTCCATATGCTGAACTATAAAAGACAATTCCATCAACTTCTTCTGCTTTATCGGCATTATTGACATATTCTTTTGTGCAACAAGCAAAATATAATGCAACCAGCGGATTCATTGTAACATCTAATAATCGTGTAGGCAGACCATAATGTTGTAACTTGGTTAGTATATCAAAGTCTGAAGCATTATAAAATTCACTTGGAACTCTTGAGATAGCCTTTTGTATTATTTCATCCTCCACTGATATTAGAGACTCCCTATAAATTGCAGGACGAATATCCCATAGAGAGTTACTTTGCCCTCTGAAGAAAAGGATTTCAGACCTTCCTTTTTCCAATAATTCTTTCCTTATATTCGATATTGCTTCAATATACTCCGTGACAGATGTTATCGTAACAAATTCTTCTTGCTTTTGTTTCAAAATTTCGTCCATATTAATTTATGCAGCAATCTTCAAATTATCATTTATCTGTCGGTTCAGCTCGATTTTAGAGTCGAGAGAAGAAAGAAAATTTCCTATCTTCTGCTGTGATTGCAGAGGTGGGACTAAACATTGCAAATTATTGAAAGTCTCTCTTGTGATAGTATCAAATACGCTACCGTGGGCTGACTTTTTGAGTTCATCAACCTTAGTTCGAGTTAGGTAATATAAGAAGTTCTTATCTACAATACTATTTCCCCGTAAACCAAAACATGATTGATTGCAGCACATCGGGTATGGAATCATCGCCATAGCTCCAACTGTACCTCTTGCAGAAATAATAATATCGTTTTTTTCTAATAACTTAGTTGAACTATTTAGTAATCCTAATTCTGAAATATGTTTTTCAGTATCATAAACATACTTGGTGACAGACACAAAGTCTTTCACCGACAACCAAGGAATTTCTCCATTCCAATATTCTGGAACAGACGTTTTAGGTGTTCCTCCGCCTATAATTGTTGCGAGGTCTGTATATTTATATTCTTTCCATTCTCCCATAATGAGAATCAATCATTTTGTTCATAATAATACGAATAATCAATACCTTTCATAAACATTTCTCTGTCGTCAATCTTGGTGGTGAGTGCTGGTTTTACTAAAGCCTTGATGTGCGTACTATCAGAAACACTCTCACGCATGGCTGACAAATATTCGTTCTTGTCTATCTGGCTCCAATCTACACACCGTTTGAGAGAACGTTTTAGCATGAGATCAAGCCAAATACGAGTACTACGACCATTACCCTCCATGAAAGGGTGAGCTACGTTCATTTCCACGTATTTGTCCATAATCTCATCAAAAGTGGTTTCGGGCATTCGCTCTATTGTTTGCAAAGTTTCAGAGAAGTGCATACAATTAGCGAAAGTGAAGCCTCCTTTGGATATATTCTTAGTACGGATTTGACCTGCAAAGTCATATAATCCTCCAAAGAGATAGGCATGTATTTGTTGCAGACACTTTAGACTACCAGGCTCTGCCGTTTTCAAGATGCCACTCTCAAAGAGTTGATAGGCTTTCTTCTTACTCTGTCCATCAATGGTGTTGTCGCTATATGTAAACCAATCGAGAAATGCTCTTGCCTTGATGTTGGGTATCGCCTTTGCCAATAAGACTACGCCCTCACCATCCAACATATCTGTCAATCGTTGCTTCCCATCCGGAGCTTGCAGTTTGAACTGGTTAGTGCCACTAACCAGTTCGTTCTTCTCATTCTTCAACTTTGTTTTGAGATACTTCCAATAGTTTCTTGTCTTTTGATAATCATCTTGCTCGTTGATTGCTGTAATGATATCAAGTACCGAGAACCACCACTTATTATGGTTATCGTCCCATACTGCCCTTACTTCACGGTCGTTGAAGAAGCGAATTGATTTCTTATGTTGCTCTTTCTTCTCTTCCATAAATGGGAATTTAGTTGTTTATATCATTAATTTTCAACTCACCAGATATTAACTTGGGAAGGAGTGTATCACGCAATAGAGATAGTTTTCTTATTTCGCACTCTTTTTCGGTAATCTGGTCTAGGCATGGAGTCATTAAAGTATCTAATTTCTTCATTACACAGCTATTAGGGAACAGAACTTCTGCTTTTTCCAGTTCTCCTCGTTTAATATGCCCCATAGTTACAGCCTTATCCTTCGCAATTCTAATAAAATTATCTAAATGATGTTTTGTCCAAAAATAGTAAAACCATTTAGGTGTTGTTTTTGAACTAACCTTAAAAAGATGTTGGTTAAGTCCACATTCTCCCCCACACCATATTTTCACCATAAGAGTACCTGACCATGAGAATATAACATCACCATCATATACCTTGTAATAAGAATTAATTTCATTTGAACAAAAATCGGAAGAAGAATCTATTCTGCCCTGTCCCAATTCTTTTATTTTTAATACAGGTATCCCTTTTTCACCATTAATTGGACGATACTTCTGCATTGCAAGTCCATTCACATAATTAGCGGCATCTGCCAACGATCCAACAGAGAACCCACCTAAAAGATCTGGAGTATCTATGAAATAATGATTGAACAACGCTTGTGCCTGCTGCTCTAAATTATCATTTAGCCGCCTATTTTTACAAAATGGCGTTTGATAGGCTCTATATATATAATACGCTGTTTGCATTTTGATTTAACTGATGAATTTACGGTGAGAGAGTTTCACGTTTGTTTGATTGACCATCGCATAGTGCATGGTGGTATCAATCTTGACGTGTCCAAGGAGTTTTTGTACTTGCTCTACTGGCATACCTTTATCTATAGCCATAGTTGCAAGGGTTCGGCGGAACTTGTGTGGATGGACACGGACAATCTTTGAAAGCTTTCCAATCTTTCTTAGTCTTGTTTCAACTCCAGAGATTTGCAGGCGATTGTGTGGCTTGGCAAGAGAAACGAACAAAGCCTTGTTTCGATCCTTTCGCTCTGCGAGGTATTGCTGCAAATGAATTTTTGCACGAGCATTGAAATAAACAAGACGTTCCTTATTGCCTTTACCGAAAACAATACATTCACGTTCGTTGAAGTTTATATCCTCTCGATTAAGCTTTACAAGTTCTCCAACACGCATACCAGTAGAAGCCAAGAGATCTATCATGGCTAAATCTCTTATCCTTGTACAGTTATCACGTAGTTGTTCCAAATTCTCGTCGGTTAGCACTTCTTTGACATGGGTTCCTGTTTTCACCTTATGAATGCGGCGTACAGGGCTCTTGATGATATAATCTTCGTCTTCTAGCCATGAAAAGAAAGATGAAAAAATACGACGGATATTGTCTATTGTAACTTTACTCGATTTGTGCTTTCGTTGGAATACTGCCAAATAAGCACGAATATCCTCTGTGGTATAGTTTGTAACTTTTTTAGGCATTTTCTTGAAAAGTTGCTTGATCGTCGAACCATAATATTTTATGGTAGGTGTAGTACAACCTTCAACTTGCTTGGCTGATAAGAATATCTCTAACAGACGCTCATTAGATGCATTGTTCTCTTGCATCTGCTCGTCGTCTGCCGTAATGGAGTAGTTACTGATAGCTTGCAATAATACTCCATTGAGTTGTGCCATTTGCTCTACGCTTAATACTCCTGCCATTGCATTGCTAATTTCTGAAATCAGTTTTTCTTTCATGTTCTTCTATATTAATGAATTGATAATATGGAAGAACATGCAGCCATTTACTTGATTATGAAACCTATGCTTGCCAACTGTTTCCGTATCTCGTCCTCCAAATCATGCGATTGAGCAAATAAGTCGGATAATTCGGTAGTGAGTTTGTCCATCTTCTCTTGGAAAGGGATACCATCGTCTTCCTGTTCAGCTACGCCAACATATCGTCCAGGAGTAAGAATGTAGTCTTGTTTTGCCACATCATCAAGGGTAACAGTCGCACAGAAGCCTTTTTCATTTTCAAGTGTGCCCTCGCTATACTTCTCGAAAGTGTCTGCAATCTTTTGTATGTCTGCTTCTTGAAGTTCACGAAGTTTGCGGGTAACCATTGTTCCCATTTTTTTTGCATCTACAAACAGAATCTTATCTTTCTGTTTCTTATCCCGATTGAGGAACCATAAAGAAACAGGAATACCTGTGGTATAAAACAACTGTGAGGGTAGGGCAACGATACCTTCTATTAAATCGGCTTTGATGATATTTTCACGAATAGTCCCTTCGCCTCCTGTCTGTGAAGACAAAGAACCATTTGCCAATACCATTCCGATTTTACCTTTGGGGGATAAATGATGAATCATGTGCTGCAACCAAGCAAAATTGGCATTGCCTGCAGGTGGAATACCAAACTTCCAACGCACATCATCTTGCAACTTATCTGCCCCCCAATCACTGAGATTGAATGGTGGGTTAGCCATGATAAAATCAGCTTTTAATGTGGGATGTTGGTCGTCAAAGAATGTATCTGCATTAAACTTACCCAAATCAGCCTCAATGCCCCGAATGGCAAGATTCATCTGAGCCATTTTCCATGTCGTAGGGTTACTGTCTTGCCCATATACAGAAATATCTTTGATATTGCCTTGATGTCTTTCAATGAATTTAGCAGACTGCACGAACATTCCGCCAGATCCACAAGCAGGGTCATATACTCGCCCATGATAAGGCTTCAAAACCTCAACGAGGGTACGAACAATGCAAGCCGGTGTATAAAACTCACCAGCTAATTTGCCTTCTGCTTCAGCAAATTTAGAAAGGCAGTATTCATATGTGCGCCCCAATATATCTTTGGAATCTCCATGCTCCTTCATTTGAATATTGGTAAACAAATCTACCACATCTCCCAAACGCCTTTTGTCTAATTCCGGCCGAGCGAAATTTTTGGGCAGAATGCCTTTCAAGCGGAGATTTTCCTTTTCAATAAGGCGCATGGCATTGTCGATTACCGTACCGATCTCTGGGGTATGGGCAGCCTCTGCCACCACACTCCACCGTGCTTCTTGGGGGACAAAGAAGATATTGTCTGCCATATATTCATCGCGGTCTTCCTCGAATCCTTCACCATTATTGGCTAATTCCTGATATTTGGTTTCAAACTTGTCGGAGATATATTTTAGGAAAATCAACCCCAATACTACCGATTTATATTCGGAAGCATCGAGATTGCCACGAAGTAAATCTGCCGCTTTCCATATTTCCTTTTCAAATCCGATGTCTGCTGTATTTTGTTTTACCATGATTCTATTGTATATTATTTTTGAATGATTCATATTAACAAACACTTTATTTGCCATCATCTGTGTTAATCAGTTCCTTTGGATTAACTTGTAATATCTCAGCTATTTGAAATAGCAATTCAAGACTTGGTTGGCGACGATTGCAAACATATGAATTCACTATCGTAAAACTCTTGCCAAGTTTCTCGGCAAGCCATGTCTGCTTAATCCCTTTCTCGATAAGCACCTCTTTAATTCTATTAGTTGGACTTTCCATAAATAATATATGATTGTTTGCAAATATAGTAAATATTCTTGTGTAAGGAGCAAAAAAGAGGAGATATTTTCTCCTCTTTCAAAAGTTTTATATCCACAATCCTATTTGCTCTTCTTATTTTGTAGATTATTCTGCATTAGACTGTCTGCTTTTGCTTTCAGTTCCATGTTATAATTATCCGTCTGCTTCCTGATTCTTTTAATCATGGTGGCATCGCGATGAATATCAAACACGTCGTTGAGCCATAGGATTTCCTTAGGACTGCAACCTCTCCATACTCTGATGATACGGAATTTCAAGGCATCATCCTTGTATTGTTGTTTGCTTTGCCACAGGAAATAGTTGCCGACCAAAGAAACAAAACAGAGGATAGACACTGCCACCACAGTAGTAAAGGCTTTCGATGACTTGATGTCAAAGCTGTGCCTGTGAATATGTTCCTGCGGTATTGGATGCTCTTTATTCTCCTGCCATTCGTGCAACATGGTCAAGACGCTTGCCACCAATTTGTCCATAGATTTAGCCTCCTCGTCCTTGATGCGCACTTGCACACCAATATACTTGTTAATCACTTCTTTTGTTCGCTGTTCATACTGATTGAGCAATTTCTGTTCCTTCTGCTCATCACTTTGTGCTAGTGTAGATTGAACAGGGAGGGAAACAGAACCGTTCTCCTTTTCTTTTAACTCCTTTAGCTCCCTGTAAATTGTCTCCAGTTTGTTTTTGATTTCCTCAAAGAGGACAAATGTATTATTATCAGCCATAGTTATAAATGTATTTTACGTTTTTTCTTTTTTTTCTTTTTCTTCTTTTTATCAAGTGTGTTGTAAACCTCCGCAGGGACAGTACCATGAGTTTGAAACAAATCCAATCCTCCTTCTATGAGGTTGTTGGTAATTTCGTTCGTAACACTTGCAACATTGGATATGAGGTTTATCATTCCTTGTGTCTGCTGTTCGTGTTCCCTGTTATTTTGTTGCAGGGCAAAGTCTATTTTAGAATAGCTGAAATTCCTATCCACTTTAGAACCATTGAAATGATAACCGTTCTTTTCAAAGATGATACCCTGCACTTCTTGTGAGTTGCCTTTGTACTTAAAGCGGACATCAATATCTTGCTTTTCCAAACGACTAAGGAGGGTTTTCCAATCCCTGCACCGAGCAATTTCTGTTTTCAACGCCTGATAAATCTCATACTTGGTCTTATCAGGTTCTTTTAAACGATACTCCTTGACTTTCTCCTTGCCATTGGCAAAGTATAAACCGTATTTGGCGGTCAGTTCTTTGCAAATCTTCTCACTTTTGAACCTGTCGTTACGGTCAGAGATAGTCTTGCCGTTGTTATCTATCCGATTGAAAGCGATATGCACATGAGGGTGTTCCTTATCGAAATGGCGACCGATAATGTACTGCGTATCTTTTATTCCCATCTTCTCCATGTATTCACGAGCGATCTGCGCCATCCATTCATTACTGAGCTTGGAAGAATCCTGTGCCGAGAAACTCAGGGAGATATGCTCCACAACCTTGCTTACTCGTGGATTCAGTTCTGTCTGGTCGATGAAACTTTGGACAATATGGTTGATACTCTCCGTTCTCACTCCGGAACTATCAATGAGTTCCGTTCCTTTCTTCGGGTCAAGGATGTAATTGATTACACCCTTGAAACCCGAACCTTTCATTATCTTTGCAATCATCTTCGTATCAGATTTAGGATTTCGTCAATCTTGCCAATGATGATTTTGTGGAAAGGAGCAACGACATGAAACCCATCCGCATTGGCACGATGTGCCAATTGATTGAGATTATTTGCCATTCCACACAGCTTGCGGATGAAGTCTGCTTGCTCTACGGTCAGTCGTTCAATGACATTTCCTTTATCAAGAACTTTTCTTACAAACTCACTCATGGATATTCCTGCGTTCTTGGCTTTGCCTTTGAGTGTATAGTAATCCTGCGTATTCAGTTTCACCGTGATACGGTATTTCTTCTTTTCGGCTGCGCCTTTGGTCGGGCGACCGCCTTTGTTGTATTCTGATTTAGTCATATTTGTTTCTTTATTTTGTTTTGATGGAGACCAACGGGATAATCCTCTGCACCGAGTGTCTGGAGGTGGAGCAAGTGGTTTTGGTATGCCCAAAACATAAACTTGCTCCCCGAAAAACAGATTATGTAAAACAATTCCTGCAATCATAGCTTAATCCCTTTGGTTTTCTTCATTTTTGCTTTTTCAGAATGCTTAGAACTAGCACACAGATACTCATTTAAGTCTTTATAATTTTGGAAGACAGAAGAGCTGTCTTGAATAGCAAAGCCATCTCTTTTGAGTTGTTCTAAAGTCCGTTTTCCTCCTTCATCATTATCTAAATATGAACAGATGAGCTTGTGCTTTGAAAGGAAAAATCTTGACTTTTTGATATTATTAATCGAGTTAAGTATCAGTGCTGCTTTCTTTTCTTCCTCTGGGCTCATTGTAAGCAGACTGAGATAATCCATAAAGCCTTCAAACAGATTGATTTCTTCTGAAGAATTGGGAATATACGACGCATCGGAAGGAGGCAAGCACCCTTTGAAATACGGATTGCGCAAAGCATACCCATAAGAATTATTTGGAAAGCCTATCGCGTAATACCTCTTATCACCAACTCTATAATGGATTTCCCTACAATACTTTTTGGCAATGTCCAAATTGATGGCTCGCTCTGCCAAATAGTTTATGAGATTAGGATTACATAGCTTCGTAGAACCCGTAAGCTCTATTCTTGTTAGCGTAGGGGCTTCTGTCTCGCTAACGGAAGTGATAGCCGACAGTTTATATCTTTCGCCACTGAATATTTCAATAGCTTGTGCAAAACTGCAATTATGTAATTTCATAACTAAATCTATAAGACTCCCACCTTCATCAAGTGCAAAGTCATACCATAGATTTTGGTTATAATCAACTTTGAAACTTGGAGTATGTTCATTTCGGAATGGACTTTTATACATTCCGTAATAGCCATAATTCTTTGTTGGATATATAGACATACTACCTAAGTAATCTTTAATTGATATTGCTTTAATTTCATCTATTGTCATACTTGTAACTTTTAAACCTATTACTTACTACAATGTTATTGTTTTGTAAGTCATTGACAATGAAAGAAAAACATGTAGTACTAACTATCTTTGTAGTAATTATTGCACATGTATATGGTAGGTTGGTAGTAATGAGGTAGTAATACCTTATATCATTATTTACTACGGTCTAACCTTTTTTCTTTCAATGCTTTATCTCTCTTTGTAGTAAAGTAGTATTAATAATTAGTATTGTAACTTTGAATAAAGGGATTTGGAACAATCTTGCATATATGGTAAACATACATTGGATTGCCACCTATCCTTTTGGATTTCCGCAAGAAACCAGCCTTTTTCAAGGCTTCTCCCATTCTCCTTTCACTTAGGTTAAGCGTTGTGTATCCACGCAAATAGTTTAGGATTTCAGAAGTGGTCATATAACTCTCTTCGGTTGCTGCCGGCTTTTCCATGCCTTTAAGAAGCATTTCATACTCAACAGTCTGCACTTGAAACCCTTCGCTCTCTTGATGCAGTTCGGCTATTTCCTCTTCATTGAACCAGTAATGATAGTCAACTCTCCACAATTCAACTGCCTCGGAGTACACCTTGTTGATATTAATCTCTTTAGCTGCGTCAATATCAATATGTTCAACTTCAAAAGGTAGAAAGCGACGACTGCCTGTCGGATCTGTTAGAAAATCATTACCATTAACAGATGCCATAAAGCTTGCTAAGTGAGGATACTCTTCTATGTAAGTGTCGTATGGTCTACGATATTTTACTCTTGGTGTCGTTATCAGATTCTTCAATTCATTTTCATCTCTCTTATTGAGTGCCTTTAGCTGGTCGTCAATATTGATAAAAAGGTATTCCGCAATCAGTGTTTGTACATCTTTTCCTTGTGGGTCAATCTTTCCTGTGAAAAGATAACTCTTCAGTTCTTCTGGACAGAGTAAATCAAGGAAAGTTGTTTTGAATTTTCCTTGTTCACCTGTAAGAACTAAACATGTATGATTACGACACTGTAAATCATCCATAGCATTGGCTACGACAGCAACCAACCATTTTACAAAGTAGTGTTTCCACTTATCAGGATTTCTCACCACAACACAATTTGCCAACCTTATAATTTCAGATTCATCTTCACTTTTAGGCTTTGGAAGATTCAACAAATACTCACGAATCGGGTTAACTTTATTGCAAAAGTCGCTCTCCAATATTGCTCGAATATTATCTGCTGGAGTATATATTCCCAAAGTCCCATCTACCAGCCGACGCATAGAATTAATATCATATTTAGTAAGAGGACGGAATGAAGTATTAGAATCTTGTTCTCGAAACTCTGTTCTACTTTTAACTGTATTAAAACGAAAAGCATAATGCTCTTTCAAGAATTGCTCTATGCGTTCATTCTTAGATTGCTTGGCTCGCCCTTCAGCTCTTTCCTTTTCCATAATACATATATTTATAAAAGGGAAGAATCAGAATGTTTCTCAGAGATAAAAGTTTTTGCCTCCTCGTTGATTTCGGCAACAGTCTTTTTCTTACCTCCTTCAATCCATGCCAATAACTCATCTTCAAAAAAATAGAGATGCTTACCATTCTTATAACAAGGTAGTAAGCGTTTTCGTACTAAGGTGTAAACTGTGGGCTTGGCTTTCCCTATTAGTTTACATGCATCATCTATTCCAATAGGAATACGTTTGGGAGGGGCAATTGGTGTTTGTCCTTTACATACTAAATTCTTGATTTCAGCAATTTCGCTGACTAAGTGAGCAACTGCCTTTGGCAAGTTCTCAAAAGTGATTTCATTTTGTACCATAATACTTGTTATTGATTTTTACGGTGCAAATGAAAAAAGTGTTTCCTCTGTGTCCTAAGACACTGAAGAAACACTATAAAAACACAATAGGTTTGTGTGTTATTCTGTTATTTGGTGGTCTGAAAGGCTTTGTACAATAGGTATAGTGCCTTTCTTCTCATCATCACGGAGATGGCTTTTTATGCTTCCAACTTCCACATCTTTGAATGTAATGGCAAAAACCTGCTTAAGGAACTGCGAAATTTCATCTTGTTTGCCAACTCTAAAATGGTTCCATATATTCCAACCAAAATGAAACAGGTCTAAGGCAACTAAACCTTTAATATTAATTGGTTCAACGTGCGATAAGGGAAGCTTAGCGGAGTACAACTCTATATATTCACAAAGCTTGAGCAAATCTTTATCTGAAACATAAGGTGCGAATTGCTGTTGAGTATATTTAATAGCTATAGCACGTTTATCTTGTACTTTCTGGTCCATTAACCTTTGTTGCTGTTGCCGAATTGAGTCAAAGTTCATTGATTGTTGGTGTTGTTCGGAAGATGGACCGCCAACACCATCTACCACTTGTCCTGCCTCAATGTCGGATGCATTATCATTTGTTTTATCTTCTTGTTTCTTTGGAAAGAAAAACTTGACTAATGCTGTAAATAGTCCCTCTACCAAAATAGACAATATAGAATAAACGATGATACCTATGGCAACAACACTCCAAAAGACTATTTGTGCGGTAAATTCATCAACCCCTAAACGTAAGGCAACCACTCTTGCAAACAATGCAATAATGACACAAACAACAAGAACGGACAGATATACTACAATATGTTCAAAATATTTGGTATTCATATTATGTTGTCGAATTCAGTTTTATCATTTTCAATATCTATTTGAATAGCATTGGCTGCTTTATTTTTCTTTTCATCGACAACCTTTGCATATACTTGAGTTGTTTTGACATTTGTATGCCCAAGCATCTTGCTTACAGTATAAATGTCTGTTCCGTTTGCAAGTTGAAGGGTAGCAAATGTGTGCCTAAAGCAATGAAAGCTGAGGTGTTTCTGAATACCAGCTTTTTCAATCCATGCCCTTAATGGACGAGAAATCCAAGAAGGATTTGGTAACCCTTCAAAAACAAGTTGTTCTGGTTGTCTTGGCTCTCCGCAAAGCTTAAACGCCTGTTCCGAGATAGGCATATACTCTACCCCTTTTGTCTTTTTCTGAGTAAAGAGAAGTTTGGCTTGGTTTCCTTCTATGGCAATTTCGTTCCATTTTAGCTTTTGAATGTCGCAATGTCTTAATCCTGTCAGAGCAGAGAATAGTGCAGCTCGTTTAAGTACATCACGTTCACAAGGAGTATTAGCTAACTTGTTAAGTTCATCAAGGGTTAAGTATTCCCTTCGGGATTCTTGTTCCTGTATGCCTTTGATTTTTGCAGATAAATCTATGGTCAAATATCCGTCTATGAATGCTTGTTTGAGTGCAGCCTTAAAAATAGAAAAATATGTGGAAGCTGTGTTTCGTGATATTGTCCCTTTTTTACTTCCACCACAAGGAGCGGATAACAAGAAAAACTTGAAATCTTCTGCCAATCTATTATCTATCTGTGAAAAGAGTAGCGTGTCTCCAGCAAACATTTTCAACAAAACATGTACTCGTTCCCAGTTTGTTTGAATTGAAAGGGAACTATTACGGTGTCGCTTGTCTGCCACTTTATCAAAGTATTTGATGAAATTTTGTTGCAATCGTTCTTTCTGTTCTGCTTGTGCTGTTTCTGTGTCACTATACAAACTTGCATTATCATATTCACGCTGCCTTAGTTTTCTAACACTATCTGCATAAATACAGGCCTCTTGATCTATCTCACTTTTGCACAAGATAATTCCATTCAAATCTCGTTTAGGTTTGAATGTTTGGGTTGCTTCTGTTGTACGAGCAGTTCTGCTTTTATCCCAAATAGGAGTTGTAATAGTGCGGTTTAGATACTCTCGAACTCTCTGTGGAGAATCTTTGCCAGCTACCCTCACAGGATAGCTTTCTATATACAGGTACCATTCTTTTCGATAGGCACTCTTTCGCAATCGTACTGTTGCTTTTGTATTGTCAAGTTCCTTTCTCATTATATATGTGGGTTAGTGTTTATACAAATTGTCAATCTCAGATTTCGGGGCATAGACATAATTACCTATCTGCCTCGTTGGAATAGAATATTTGCGAATATGCAAATATACAGTACTATCATGGATACCAAACTTCTTGGCTATTTCTCCAATCGTATAGCAATCTTCAGGCTCAAGCCGATAGGTTTTCACCTCCGATTGTTTTTCTTTCCTTCTTTCATCGTAAGGACGTAGATCAAAGCGTTCTTGTAAATCAGCTTTGCAAATACGTATCATCCTTAGTCCAAGGTTATAAAAACGAACTTGCTTATTTCTGATTAAGCGATAAAGGGAGTCGCGACCAATATCAAACAATGCTGTTGCATCAGCTATTGAGAGATAAGGCTGGTTCTTCGGAACTCTCGCTGCCTTTTCTCTTTTCAATGCATCTAACAGTTCTTCCTTTTTCCTTTGTTTGTATGCAGCTTGAGAACATTTCTTAGAGCAATATTTAGAGGTAAGCGTCTTTGCAATAAAAGATTTACCACAAATTTCGCATTTCCGCTCTATTTGAAATTTTGCACTTGCCATACTATTTGTATCTATTTGATTATCAATTTATCTTTTAAATTAAGTCGCACTTTATCTCCCATTAAGTAGCGGCACAAATATGGTACAAATATAAGCACAAAAACGATTAAAATCGACAGGAATTAATTATTATTAAGAAATAAAAATCCCAGTAACTTATTATGTTACTGGGATTTACTTATTTTTGATTAGCGTTTGTTCGTGCTTTTACTTCACTTCCTCA
>OLNQ01001338.1_pt1 | contig 23864 bp, 39 predicted proteins | sample 1672821 | NCBI WGS metagenome assembly OLNQ01 (sample SAMEA3136727, study PRJEB25190) | human gut metagenome | biome: human gut; feature: human-associated habitat; material: faeces | place: Austria | collected 2013 | reverse complement strand
TCATACGCCGCATTGATGTCGGCCAGCGCCACCGGGCAGGTATAATTGGGGTAGTTGCCCTCAAGGTCGATGTAGAACACCTCCGCGCTGTCGATGCCCATTCGTGCAACGGAGTAGCTGACGGCGGGGCTTCCGGTGTTGAACGTGGTGGTGACTTTCGTCCACAAATATTTGCCCTGCGGTACGGTGGGGATTGTCGTGCTCCAACTACCGCTGGGGACAATCGTCCCGGAATCAGATACCATGTACTCCACCGTTGTACCCGTCACAGTGGCGGAGGCTCCGGGGTCGCCCTTTTCTCCCTTGATTTGATACCACGTGTATTGCTGCCAGTCATCAGGGGCTTCTGCCGCCGTGCCGGAATACACGCCCATCCACGCATCCGGCAGGTCGCCCATACTGTGACTGGACGCCGTGGGCTGCTGGCTGGCGTATTTGATCCAGACGTGACTTGCCTCGCCGGTATCACCCTTTGCGCCGTTGGCCACCGCGAACGTAAAGTATGTGCCGTCCGACCGGGTAAAGCGGTACGTATCCACCAGCCCCACCGTAGACAGCTTTTCAAACGCTGTCAGGCCGTTGCCGTTTGTCACGGTAAAGGTTTTCGTGGTGGTGTCGGCTAGCGTAATGGTGTAGGTGTCCACAAGCCCATCCGTACCGGTTTTGGCAATATTGGAAATACCGCCGTGACCGTCAGCCGCCGCCGTCAGCCAGTTCAACAGCGTCTGCCCTTGCAGGCGCTTTGCCGTACCGTCCTGTTCCAGCACGAACATATCCGTTGACTTGATCTGCTCCGCTGCTACCAGCTCGGATATCGCTTTATCAGCCATTGTCAGCGTCCTCCTTGTTCTCAGTATTCATCGCCGCCGTCAGCGCTTCCAGCGCATTGATACACGCCAACAGCCGGTCAAGGTTGCTTTTGCCCCGTACCTCCACACCGTTCAGCGTAGTGATGATGGCCGATAAGGTTTCTTTCATGTGCATTATTTCTCCCCCTCATACGGTCGCCGCAGCGCTACACGCACGGCGCTGGAATCGTTGTAGGCGTATTCAACGCCGATAATCTTCGTGTATCCGTCATAGACTGTCGTTTTGTCGCCAGCAATATATTCCATGTGCCGGGTGTTGGCCGGGTCGCTGAACGCCGCCAGTGCCTCCGCCAGCGTCACACCCAGCATGTCGACATACAGGATGCCGACGGACGCCAGCCCGCAGAACGGGCAGTCGTAGATTTTTCCGTTATTTAATGTAAATGTAGGCATTCGAAATCTCCTATCAATACGTTCGGCCTATGACATACTTCGCTTCACTAGGGCTTACCCAACGCGCAGCCTTGGAAGCAACACTCAAGGATATCACCTTCAAAGAGTCAATTTCCGCTTTTCCGGCGAAAACCTTATTGGCGTATATAATGTCTGCAAAGTAGCCGTTGATTGTGCTATTACAGGTGCTCGGGTAGACTGACCCGGACGTGATATGCCTGTTCACAATGGCATCTGTTCCGATCTGGCCGCCGCCAACAGAAAAGCTTGCAAGTCCCGCTCCGTCAAAATACCCAGCGCTGCCGCCGTAGTCGATGCTCCCAGCCTGCACCGTTCCCAAAAATTTGCCGCTGTAGGCGGTCAGATTGCCGCTTCTGTCAACCGTGAAATACTTGCCAAGCTGGATACCGTTTGGGCCAAAATAAATGCCGGTGGTATTCGTGCCGCCCCATGTCTGGCCGTTGGTACTCAGATATCCGTCTTTGATCGTCAAGCCACCAATAACGCCACTGGTGGCGGTGATTTTACCCGTAACGCTCAGCCCGCTTTTATCGGCTTTCAGCACCGTACCGCCGTTGCTGGTCAGCGTCCATCCGTCCGCTGTCAGCGTCCATCCGAAACTCGCATTATCTCCGCCCTTGCGGTCTACCTTGGCACTGATTTCTCCGGCCTGGATGTTTAGCGCCGCCCGCAGCGTCTCGTCGTCCGCTTTTCGCGCCTTCACCTCCGCACTGATTCGGTCGGCAATAACAAGTAGGTTTGCTTTAGTCTCCTTATATTGCCGCTCCGCTTTCCGTATAGTAGGGGACTTGTATTCGTACTTGTAGTTGATTTTTTCCCCACCCGGGGCGGAAATGTTGGCCGTATATAAAGGACCATGCAAAATTTCTTTTTTATAAATGCCACCGTATACGCTTCCACCGGAAAATGCGTCACCAAGTTCTACCGCAGGGTTAATATGTGCGCCTGATGCCGTGTACGGTTGATACTGGAATCCTCGGACGCTCGACAAGATTTTATTTGCCATTTCTTGTGTGCCCCACGGGCAACACAGTTTCAGCGTTTGTCCTGTATCGGTGCCTGCGTTATATTCCATTTCGTCTGATACGGAAATCGTGACCTTGGAATATCCATCAAACGTGTTTTGCTTTTCTAACGATGATACGTTTTTTCTTACGTTTATTACATCAGACAACGATTCTGTCACCTCCAAACGTTATGGCAAATCCAGCATTGTCGATCAGGTATCTCGTTTCCTTCGGTATGTCCCAAAAACAAACGAGTTGCAGTTCTCCGGTTTCACTCATGATAAAGCAGCCTGCATACATTGCTGCAATATACGACAAATACTCTCGGCACGAATATGTAGTGTTATATTGCACGAGGTATTCGTTTTTCAGTGCGTTTTTTGTGCGTTTATCCACCGTAACGCCAAGAGCCGATGCGATTTCTCTTACAACATCGATGTCCTTTGCAGGCCACGTTAGATTTGTGTTTGACGGGTAATCTTGTTCAGAAAACAGAAGTGCATCGTATCCGTGGATGCGAAGCCATCTAACATCATCGTCTTCTGCATCTTCTTCAATCGAATCGATGAAGAAAACGCCTTGAGGGAGCCATTCAGAAGAACGTGTGCCGTCTGTGATTCTTGCATAAATTCCGACGCGGGAAAGACCAGGTATCTGCCCAATCGGCTTTAACATTTTTATGTTTACTTCACGACTAATGCAGTTCCCACAGGACGGCTCATCTCCATCAAATAGGCCCCCAGATGTTTCCACACTTGAGAGCATATTTGCCCCGTATCCTCCATCGGCGCCAGAAGTCGCTATAAGTATTCGTGTACCGCCAAACGTTATATGATCTCCTGTTTTTTCTACGAGAAGTCCTGATTCCCCAATTGCAACTCTTGTTTCAACGGTATAGTCCCCAGCCAGTAATTCCTTGTATAGTGCAGATGTCTGTTGCATTTTTCTGCTCCTTTACTTTTCGACAAGCGGGAATGTAATGTCTGTCCAGATGGATTCACCGGTTTCAGGTTCAACCGTAGAAATCGTAGACGGCACATTATTTGAATAATACTGTGCAGATACAATTTCATGTAGCGGATGCAAATTTGTCTCAACAATTACAAACTCCGGAAGGATCAACCTCATCAGATCAATCTCGTCTGCGCGATGCAATGGCAGGCATTTTACAGTTGCCTTATACTTAATGGCTACCCGTCCGCGATGCATCGTGCCATCCATTGTTCTTCCAGCCTTGTCACTATCCAAATCGCTTCTTGTCCAAACGATGCCGCCATTTTCGATTAAATGCATAATGTCTGTCCCGTCAATTTTGAAATACGGTTTTGCCATTCTTACACCCCCAGCGCACGCTGTCTATTTCTTTGCTGTCGCGTGATTTCAGGAGACAAGACACGCGCCAGCTGTGCAAGGTCACCGGTGAACTTAATCGTGATGTCCTCTCCGCCACCAAAGTTGTTTATCTCTTCTCGTACAATCTGACGGATAAGATCTGCTGGTGCTTCGATGTTTGTCCCTTGCTTTTGGTCGCCCAGCACCGCCATAAACTCGCGATTTGGCGGGATAATTGCTCCCTTAGCAAGTCTCGGGATTTGCAGCTCTGCAATGGGTCTAATGTTAAACCCAAAAGAGCCTCCTCCGAGCCAATCTGGGATTTTAATTTGGAGGGAATTTAGCTTACTAATAAGCCAGTTGATGCCCTTGATGATGAGGTTTACAGCTGCCTCCAAAACGCCGACAATGGTATTCCAAATGCCACGGAAAATTTCTTTGATGCCTTCCCACGCTTTTTCCCAGTCCAGCGTAAACACGCCGGTCAGAAAATCAATAAAGCCACCAAAAATTTGTTTGACGCCATCAATAACATCGCTGACATAGGTTTTCGCCAGTTCAATGATTTCGTGGAAACGTCCGTTTGTTTTTCCGTCCAGCCAGTCCAGCAGACTTGTCAGCCCCAGTTTGAACCAGTCCCAAATACCAAACACAAAGGTTTTCACGCCGGTAAGCATTTGGATAACCGACTGTTTCATTTTTTCTAAGTCGCCTGTCAGTATGCCGGAAATAAGCCCCAGCGCGCCCTGCACAATGTCCTTAATGCCGGTCAACATATCTCCTACCGGAGTACCCGCAAGACCGCACTTTTCTATGATAGTGTCTATGATCGCTCCAAAGATATACCCAACAAAGTCCAGCAAATCGGCCAGCAAAATACGGGCGTGGCTTACAAAGTTGATGATGTTGTCCAGAGCCGCGCCCCAATCCCCGGAGAATACGTTGCCGATAAACCCGGTGACATCCTTAAACAGGTTTACAATGTCCTGCCCTATCTTCTTGAGCTTGTCCGCGATTTTATCAAGAAATGCGAAATTTGCCGCCGTGCTGAAATCCGGTAGAATAATGCCGGATCCGCCGCCACCTTCGCCACTTAACTTGTTGATCTCATCAAACGACGCAAGCTGCTTACTGGCAGACTTTGCCGCTCCGCCCACGCCTTTATATGCGTTTTTCTGGTCATTCAGGGACTTTGCCGCGTTTGCGCTTTCTTTTGCCGTTGTTCCAAATAGGGCGGATACAATATTTGCGATAAACGAAACCACCGTAGCCAGTACCTTAACCAGCGCAGTAAACGCCGGGATGATGATCTGCACAAGCGGCTGTGCCAGCGTCAGTAGCGCACCCTTGAGCTGCGCAATAGCGTCCCGTGCTTCGCCGTTTACGGCCACCACGTCCGCCAGCCAATCCCGGAGGGCCGCCAACGCACGGGCAATGATGGTAAAGACCAGCGCCCGCTTTGCCAGCATTTTTACGCGCTTTGTGAACGCCTCCATGCCCTGGGATGCTTTGTCTAACCCTTCTTGTATTTTTCCTGCGTTCTTGCCGGTATTGCCAAGCTGCTTACCTAACTCACCGGCCTTTGCTTTCATTCGGTCAAGCTCCGCTTCGCCCTCGCGGATAGCGGCGTTCTGCTTGTCCAGTTTGTCATTCATGGCGTTCCATTCTTTTTCCATAGACGCTACAGCGGCCTCCTGCTGCTTGATAGCGTCGCTGGTGAAGAACTCGCCGCCGCCCTTCATCTGCGCCAGTTTGGCCTTTGCTTGGTCAAGCTGTGCGCCCAGGTTGTTGGCTTGGTTAAACAAAGTATCTCGCGCGGATTTCTTGTTGGTGAGCTTTTCCTGCAGCGCTTCTATTTTCTTTTCCAGCGCATTGAGTTCTTTCTGCGCCTGCTTATCGTCAATGTCGGCCTTGATGATAACGGAGCCGTCCGCGTTTGCCATATAATCACCTACTTGCTTTTATGGTATTTATGTGGTACTATGAACAAACCACAAAAAACTTCTTGGAGGGCGGAAGAAAATGGACAAAATGACTAAGTGCAAGACCTGCGGCGCTGATATTGCAAAATCTGCGAAAGTGTGCCCTGCCTGCGGGGCCAAACAGAAAAAACCGGTTGTGCTGATCGTTATAGCTGTGTTTATTGCTATCGGCATTATTGGCACTGCGCTTGGCGGGAACTCCCCAGAAAAGGTTGGGGATACAGGCGCAAAAGGCGGAAACGGATCAACTGCTCCGCAGAAAACGGAATTTGCAGTTGGTGACGTTGTCTCCCTTAAAGACATTGAAGTCACATTTATGTCTTGCACCCAATCAAGCGGAGAAGGTTTTTACACACCAGACAGCGGCAACGTTTTTCTATTTTGCGAATTTGCCATTGAAAACAAATCCAGCAAAGATATTTCCATAAGCTCTATAATGTCCTTCGAAGCGTATGTCGATGACTACTCCACAAACATGAGCATGACCGGCACATTAGCCGCAGGCAAAGGCCAAATGGACGGCACTGTTGCAGCCGGGAAAAAGATGTCTGGCGTAATAGGCTACGAAGTCCCCGCCGATTGGAAAACGCTTGAAATCCGTTTTACCCCGGACTTTTGGTCTGGCAACGACATTACATTTATTGCAAATCATTGACCGCCGCGCAGCCGCCCTCCGGGGCGGCTTTTTACGTCCAGCATTTGATAATTTCTTCCTCCGCCTCCGAGTACCGTCGCTTGATGTCGATAGCGTCGCGGTTTCTGCGGTAAAACTCCCTGTCGGCTTTGTCTTTTAGCTTGCCTTTTGCTTTCAGATCGCGTATGCGCACGATCTGCGCGAAGTAGCAATCCCCGATTTCTCCGTAGTACGAAAGAAACGTCCACCAGTGCAGATACGGAAGCGCCCGCACCTCTTGCCCCACTATGCGGTTGATTGGGGCGATGAGCAGTCGAAAGTCCTGTTCCCAGTCCATCAACTTGGTCGATTTTTTTTGCGTTTCCTCATTTCCGCCATTGATAAACCAAAAGCACTGTTTTATCGCTTCTTCCATGTGCTCCCCAGGCATAGTGAAAAAACCGGGGTAAAACATTCCCAACACGCCAAAGCACTTTTCTTCGCTCGTTAGTTCCACAGCAGACAGCACCGAGAATATGTCCAGTATCACGCGGAAATCCGTTTCTATTGGGTATTCCGTTCCACACACCTCAAGGCTCGTCGGAAGGTCGTACATCATCTGTGGTACTTGGCCGTATACTTTGCAAGCTTCTCACTGTGAAAAGCCTTTTCACGCTTAATCCCCTCGTCCAGCTCGTCCATGATGGCAACCATAAGGTTCATCCACAGCGGCGCACCGTCCGCGATGGCATACACGCTGACATTGCCAAACAGTGCTTCACACATCGGCTGCTCAAACACCCCGTCAATGGTCTCGCGCATTTCGGCGTCCATATTTCGGAGCCAGTCAAACATTTCGCGGGCGCTCATTTTTTCTACGTTATCGTCTCGCGCATCCTGCTTCTTTTTCAGCGCGTCAAACGCTGTGTAAAGCTTGTCTGCAAACGCCGGATCGCTGGGATTAAAATACACCGTGCATTTGTCATTCAGGTGGTATTCCTGTACACCGGTGGTGATTGTCAATTCCTTCATGTGTTCCCTCCAAAACAGGGGCGGTTGCCCGCCCCTTTATTTAGGCCGCAGTAAACTCAATAGCGCCGCTGCTGCCCTTCTTCACAGTGCCCACAGTGCGGGTGCCGCCATAGGTGATCTCGCTGGTGATATTCAGGGTTCCGCCGCCCTCGCCGCCGATGCCGGTGATGGCAATAGCGCAAGCGTCGTAGCGCTCCGCAAACATCGCCTCGCCGCTGGTGGCGTAGAAGTGGCCGATCATCATGTCCTGATTTGCCAGCGCCTGGGCATCCTGGTCTTTTACTGCCAGGTTCCACATCTTCACCGCCGCAGCATCGCCCGCATCCAAGGGGATGGGATCAAAGGTCTGCGTGATGGTGGGCTTCTTCATGGTAGTAAAGGTGTGGCCCAGAATGTCCTGCTTGGTGTCGGTGCTCCAATCCATTTCCTCACTGCTGTCCTCAACGCGCTTACCGATGGCGCTCCACACAGGGGCGGATGCGGTGCCGGTATTCAGGTACGCAATAAGCAGTTCGCGGTCAATGGTCTGGCCCTTCGTGGTGTTGAATTCCAAATCTGCCATTATACATTCACCTCGTAATTCAGTTTCATAAGGATTTGGTGATCTTCGTCCCCGTTTTCATACATGGCAAACAGGGAAGATCGCGTGGTTGGCTCCATGCTGATAACGCGCTTGTCATCGCCAATGTCGGGTTTCTGACCATTTGCCCAATCTCCGATAGCGTTCAACAGTTCGTCAGCCTTGAGCCGTTTGTCGTTGCTGTTCCCCGGCTTCACTCGGTAGATTATCTTGAACTGATACTCCGCCACATAGCCGCCGGTGATATACTTCCGCACGATGTAAGCCGCTTGGATGGTCGACATCGCCATAGCGGAAGTTTCGGCGGGAAGAAACTCAAAGCGGATCAGGTCGACTGGCAGCTCCGGGTATGTGTTCAGCCACACAAGCAGCTTGCGCGATACCTGATCTTCTTCCGCCGCCGGCACGGCCTTTTTAATCTTTTCCAAATTTCTTCACCGCCTTATCTGCCACCCGCACCCACTTCTCCATGTTCTGCGCTTTGGAAGCGTCAAACCAATGTGCCTGTGCCTGCGGATGCATTGTTGTGTTAAATACAAGATTTCGGTCTGTGACCACCTTGTGCCCGCCCTTTGGGGCGTATGTGCTGCCGGTCGCCGGGTCTACCATTACCTTACCGTAGTACAGGAAGCGGGCGTATGGGCCGGGATAAATGACCTCGTTTCCAACCACCCGTGTTCTCTGCGTAAGAGAGCCTGTAAGCGCAGGCACAAAGGGGATGGTATCTTTCATCACCTGTTGCGCTAAAACGCTTTCAGCGCGTTCACAGGCACTTGCAAGCTGCCGCTTTACCTCATCTATGCCGGACACGTCAACAGAGAACTTGAGCGACATCTTATGCCCCTCCGACTTCCCAATGCTGCATATCCACGCTGCCAAAATCTTTCTCGTCCACTTTGGTTACGTTGTAGCAGCCGTCCTGTGCCATAGCCACGTTTTCTTTGTCTGTGACAAACTCGCCTTTCACAAAGAAAGTCAGCCCACCATTACCGTTCACAGACAGCGTCCACAGCCCGGACTTGTCCGCCGTTGCAAGAAACGCCTGCGGGGGCGCGTAAGTTTTGGCCTTGCCTGTCGTGCCGTCCACCGCTTTCACGGAAAACGGAATGTACAGGTTTACCGCGTCCGCACTCTCAAGTCCGCTTTCACGCACGTTGACCGCCTTGCTGGCTTGCAGCATAACACCGCGCAGGATGGTCACATACAGCTTTGTGATTTCATCAAAAGTCGCCGGGTCAGTCTCCTGCACGGAGTTGTAGACCGTTATAGTGTGGGGCGCGTACAACCACAGCACCCCCCTCCCCGATACAGCAGCCCGGTATGAGCAAGGTATTCCATGCACGTTTCCGCAAGCAGTTTCTTTGCCCCGTCCGTCGCATTGAGTGCAGACAAGGCGGATTCCCCGCCCGTTGCAAGTGTTCTGGAATAGCTGCCTACCGTTTCGCTTTTGACTTCCGCGTCATTTGCCGCAGCGTTTGCAAGGTTCTTCACGGCAAGCGCCTGCGCCGCCTCGATGACCGCATACTTGTCAACCAGCGCGCAACAGCACATCTTTACCGCATCCAGATCAGCGTTGTCTTGCGCTCTGTTGCGCGTGTAGTAATCGAGGAAGGAGCTGGCGCGGACAACAAGACGCGGGAAGACATTTTCACTCACAGCGCCCATGTAAGTGCCAGAGTAGTATTCAAAGTCTGCGTAAGTCATCAGTGCCCTCCTTCCAAAACTGCGAGAATTTCAGCCTTTTTCATCGAACTGCTGACCCCTTTCACCCCGTTTTCATCGGCATACGCAAGCATTTCAGCTTTTGTCATGCCGGAGAAAGCCGGGGTGTCAGGGTCAGGCTCATTCAGCAGTTCAGTTAGCCCCCCACTGCCGGAGTGATGGAGCCGACAACCACGCCGTCAATGCGCTCGGCGAACAGCACCATGCCGTTGATAACGGTATCGGATGCGGTCATGTTGGTGTAATCGGGTTCCTCGTGGATGCCGATATAACCGGTGGCGTCGGTTGTGAAGTCGAACACCTCGCCCAGATCGGCGCCGTTCACAGGGATGTAGTACAGGACGATGTTGTCCTTGGCGGTTGCGTAAATCTTGCCCTTGGGGACGCTGGAGTTCAGGATCACAGTGCCAAGACCGAGGAAGTTCTCGACATAGGTCATGCCGAAAGCGCTCTGCAGGGTGATGTTAGCAGTTGCGAGATAGTCCGCAACATCCAGCGGGTTCAAAAAATACACCGCGCCGATCTCGTCATCCTCGAACAGCACCTGCAGCTGACCCCACGCCTGAGCCAAGGTCGCCTGGAAGGTCGCGCCAGACGCCTTGCCCGTGCCGGTTGCGAGGAAGTCGAAAAAGTCTTTGCGGATACCTTTCTGGACGTCCTTGAGCATTTCGTCGGTGGTCATTTCCACTGCCTGATCGTAGCCGCGATCGGTGATTGCTTCGGCAGAGGTGGCCTTGCGCCACTTCTTGAGCGTGATCTCCTTGTAGTCCACGGCTTCGGTCTTATACTTGCTCAGGGGGATGGTCTCACCCTCGGCAACGGCGCCGCTTTCTAGCGTACCAGATGCCTTGTAGCTCTTGAGCACAGTGCCCGCCTGCTTGGAAATCTTGCGGGTAACGCCAAGAGCCTCCATCAGCTTCTTGATGGAATAACCGAACATTTCGGTAAATTCGATTTCGCGCACACGCGCGAGGTCAGCTTTCTTAATGAGCTTAGGATCAGCAGCCATTTTTATTCTTCCTTTCTAAACAAATCCATATTTGCGGCGATTGCAGCCCGCCGCTCCGCTCTGTCGGTGATCTTCATGATCTCGTCTTTGGTCATCGGCTTCCCGCCATCGTTAAGACGACCGCCCATGTCCACGCGGACGGATGCCTTGGCAACAAGCCCCTTATAGGTGCCATCCACAAGCGCATCAAGGGCCTTAGTGTCCTTGATTTTTTCACCGTCCAGCTCCAGCGCCGCCATTTCCTCTCCACATCCGCGCATGGCGAGGTCGAGATTTGCGCCGGTGATGTTTTTGCTCTCAAAGTAAGCACGCACGGCCTTTTCTTTCGCCGCCTTGCTTTCCTTTGCCGTGACGCCGGATTTATAAGCTTCAAAGTCCGAGTGTTCCTTCTCGTACTTTTCCTTATAGCCGCCGTCACCCGCTGCCTTGAGGTCATCCAACTGCTTCTGGACGCTTGGCAGTTTCTCCGCATCGGCCTTGTATCGGCTTACATCCGCTTTCAGACCGTCCACAGTGTCGGTATGCGCTTCGATGATGGTATCTACCTGCTCATCAGTAAGGCCCATACCCTTCAAAAGTTTGCGTGTAAGTGCCATGACACTATCTCCTTTTCTTTGGCCGCGTTTCTTTGCGGACGATAGTTTTTATAAAAACCGCTGTGCTTCGCGGGTTTTACTTAAACAAAAGAGCCAACCGGCTACAAATCGTAGTCAGTTGGCTCCTATTGCCCTTTCCCACGCCCAATTACGCGGGAGTTGAATATTTGATTGTTTTTTTGACTTCTAACACGATGTAACCGTCACCCTTGCGCCGGATCTCCACATCGTTGCCGCGCCGGATAATAGCCTCGATGGTCTGCATCAGTTTATCATCCATCAGCCCACCCCGATTTCTTTCAAATACGATTCATACTCATAGGGGATGCCAATGTCATAATTCTTGTAGTAATGCAGAAACTCATACGGGAAGGTGAATTTACCGTCCCAAAACATACCTGCGTGAAGTTCTTCGCCAGTAAACATATCAAAACTGGGCAACGATGTCAGCCCGGCATCAAGGGAGGAAATGTGGCTTAAAATCGCTTCTTTTGGGATACTATTTTTGTATTTCTTATAGTCTTCAAAATTCTCAATAGAATTCTTGTATGGCAATCCTTTAAAAAAACCGAAATCCATGTCACTTTCTCCTTCCTCTTTGATTTGGGGTAAACGGCAAAATATTTCCTTCCCCATGTGTTCCTACTTTCAGTACGCCAGCACCGGAAATAAAAAGCACATCGTCTGGGGCTTTCACTTCAACGCCAAGTGCATTTGCCAGCTCTTCTGCAAAGCAATAATCGTTTTCCATGCGTGCGCCTGTGCTGCAAGATAGCAAACGAACTTTCTGGCCATTCCACCCTTTACTATGCCGAATGACTGCGGCAAGTAAGCGCGGTGACATATTGAGTTCTTTTGTACCAAATCCGACTGCCGTCTGGCTTCCGTGCATAGCGACGTCAAAATACGTTTTAAGAGGTTTTACCCTTTTAACGTTTTCATTCAGCGGGTCACCGTCCGGGAAGCAAGCAAAGCCATTTTCCAGCTTCATTGTACGTCTTTTCACAATAGAATTCAAGTTATCTCTTGCGTCTGCGCCGAAAAACTTAAGAGTGTCTCTATCGTCTTTAGCGTAAGCCGCTGCCACTTTTGCTCGTTGCGTTTTTATGGAATTTGCCGCTTTGATTGTTGCGTCATCCGTAAAATAGACGCGCATCCGCTCCGGTTGCTCCGGCAGTCCAGCCTCCGCGCTTAACGCCTTGTATTTAGCGTTTAGCCGCCGTAGCCGTATGTTTACCGCTGTCTCGTCTTCATGCAATCCTGCGGCTTTGTAGGCGGCTTTCTCGCGCTTGAGCTTTCGAATCTCCCGTTCCACACGCCGCTGCATTTGCGTTGCTTCATACGCTGTGTATGTTTTTCCGTCGTAGGTGCATCCCAGTCCATCGTCTATATGCTTGAGCTGGTCTTCAGTGTATGTCCGTTCAGAAACACCCTCCACCCACGGGAACCGCCTGTGTCGGCAGTTTGCACCTTCCAGACCATCAACAGCACCAAGACCGCAAACCTTATAGATGCTCGGGTAAATATCCCCGTCGCGGACACTGTAAACCTTTCCCTGCCAGTTCTTATGGCTTGACCACGGAGACGGCCCCGGCTTGTCGCGCGCGCCGGAATGGGCAGAAACCTCAAAATACGGTGTCTCAAGATATTCCGCGGATTGCTCCGTGTACTTTGCGCAGATTTGGGAAACGCCTGTCATTACCGCCCGCCGCGCCGCCACATCGATATGATCTCGATGGCCGCTCTCGTAGTCAACGACCTTCAAGCCACTGTCCGCAAGCTGCTTTACCGCCGTCTTGATTGCCTGATTGTAGTTGATCGCGCCGCTCTGCACCTGCATTACTGCATTATCCAGCGCCCATTGGTATGCTTTGGCAGGCGGAAGCATCGTGCGTCCAGCGTCCACCAGGAATCCCATAGAAGCGGTCAAGTTTCGAAATGTGTCAATCGTCTGCTTTTTGATTGCCGCAACTTCCGCATCGTCAACCAGTTTTCCCGGCTGTGTGATGTGCGCAAGGTTGATAAGCTCTGTGTAATACTTCTGGTTACGCTCTACCACATCATCAAGCAGCTTATCCAGCTTTGTTTTGCTGATGCCGGAAGTTTCAAGAACTGCTTTCTCAATCTCCTTAAGATCAATTCCGTGGGAACGCAGCGCACGGATTGCCTGCACTGTTACCTCGTTCAGCTCGTCCGCAGCTTTCAGCCTGGAGCAGATTTCTTCCAAAAGTGTGATTTCAAGCGCCCGGAACAGTTCCGCCAGTTCTTCCGGCAGCGCATCAAGTAAGGCTGGGCTAAAAGGGTAAGGACGCATACACCGTCACCTCACTCGATTTCTTCTTCCGGTTCTTTTGCCATGTCCTGCATCTTCGGCAACGCCGCCTTTGCGGTCGCCTCGTCTTCGTTCATCCAGCGCATACGAAACTCCCAATCGTTCATGATGCCAGCACCAAGCAACTGCATATCGCGGTTGAAATCCTGTCCTTTATCCTCGATGATGCTGTCATCAAAATCAATGCTGATTTCAACTTCTTCGTTAAGTCCCGCACCCATGTAATGGTTTCCCATACGGAGCAAGATTCTGCATAGCTCCGTGATTGCTTGCTCGAGCAGAATTTCATGCTTCTTGATCGTGCGGAACATTGTGCTGTTTTCGCTGATGACTTGAGTGGCCGTTGCAATGCTCGTCTGGTCGAATTTGTAATGGTTCTCGCCAAATCCGCACTTGCTCGATAGTACGTTAAGCATATCCTGCATACCGGTGTTAAACTCTGCCGTGCGAAGCGTCATATCGACCTGTTGCAAGATGTTCCCATCGGCTGCGCGATCTTCCGGCAGCACATAGTAAACTGTTTCGCGCTTATCAAAGACAGGTCTTCCATTGATGTCTTTGGTTGCCTCCGGCTGTACCACGATGCGCTTTTTACCCAGCACAAATTCATTCACATAGCTGTCGTATGTAATGTCAATGCTCTTGAGTTGGTCGATGGCATAAGCAAACACTGCAACGCCCATCGGGTTTTCTTCGTCAGAGTTCGCAATGTTCAAACGGTCAATGACAAACTGCGGTTTGTCGCTGCCCGTATGTACGACAGGCGGAATTGTTTCAAATCCTCTTACGCTTGTCAGCGGGACTTCCTCTGCGTCATACAAATGGTTTTCAATGTCGTACTCCCCGCCATTCAGCCTATGCACCTGAATGTATGTGTACTCTCTGTCATCAACTCGTTTTCTCGACACAAACGCACACTCGCGTATAACGCCGTTGTCCCATGTCAGCGGATAGATGTTTGCGGCCGTAACATAGTTGATATGGATTTTACCAGTGTCTTTGACTTCTGCGGTATCTGGGTCAACTCCCATCTCTTCCACGATGGGGACATAGGCAATCGTGCCTACCGCCGCCTTACGCTCCTGAGATTCGTTTGATTTGACTTCCCAGTTATTATCAGCAAGAATCGCATCTACAAATTCCTGCTCCTTCTTTCCCTCAAGCGTGATATTCACGCGCTCGTTCATCAGCAGGTTTGCCCAGTCCTCGCAGATTTTCTTGCCCATGTTGACGGAATACCGATGGCATTCCAGCTCTTCGATGCCGTTCCAGACCGTATAACTGTGGAAGTCTTTTACATCGCCGTCATACCACGATTTCCACACATCGATCAGCGAGTAAAACTTACTGTCGACCGTATCAAAGCCCAATTCTTTCAATGCTCTGCGGATATCCACTCTCTCACCGTCCCATCATGTGACCGGCACGCTCCAGGTCTTTATAATAAGGTTCAATGCTGTACTCAAAGGCGTCCAAGCTGTCGATGTCGGACGTGCCGTCATCCAAGCGCTCGTCCTCAAATTTATCAGGATCATAAATCGCGGTTTGCAGTGCGTCGATGAGATGCGGGCAGTTGCGAGAAACCTTAAAACGTCCCTGCTTCATCAGCAGCACCACCAGCCGGATTCTATCTGTGATTTGCAGTTTCATTGCATTCTTGACCTGCGTCCCAAGGTGCATCTTCTGCGCGGTGTGATCCAACCCGCGAATCAGCACCGTTTCCGCACTGTCTGCCCGCGTCTGGCTGTATCCGTACTTTGCCGTAACCATTTGGCAGAACGTAGCAAAACGCCTATTCAATGCATCAGGATCAACCTCTTCGTTCTTGATATATTCTTCTTCCAGCGCGACCACACGATAATCTTTTGTAATGCCGGTCGCCTGAAACTTTGTCGCGGACTTTGTACCACCAAAGTCAACGCCAATGGAAATGACGGAAAACTTGGTGTCGTTTTCCTCTGCCCATTTCAAAGGATCCCCAATCAAATACTTTTCGGTGTTGTTTGCAAAGTCCTTGTAGACAACGCCCTCCGCCGCCACCCAAAGGCCGCGCACATACCGGTCATAGAATATGCCAGCATACATGTTTTTGTAGCGCGCAAGCGTCTTATCACTCAAACCGGGGTTGTCGGTCATTTCGAAGTGCAGATATAGCGTGTTCCGTTCGCGGTGTCGCTTAATCCACTCCTGATAAAACCAGTGGTGCGGGCTTCCGGGGTTGCAAGAGAACCACAGCTTTGCACCGTCTACAGAGCATCGTGCAAGCGCCTGTTCCACAAACGAGCGCGGCATCAGCACCACTTCGTCCAGCAGAACGCCCGCCAGCGTGCGGCCTTGGATCAGCGTATAGCTTGCCTCGTCCTTGCCGCCGAACACTTCAAAGTAGTTTGTCACGGCACCGCGCCGCACTTCCATTACCTTATCGCCGCGCCGCCAGCGTATGATATAGCGCTCTTTGGCAAGGCTCATCGCCGTAAACGGCACGATGATGTTCTTGGTGCAGCTATCCACCGTGCGGCCACACACGCCGAAGCGCTGGCCGCTGAAATTCTCCATCGCCCAGCGGACGAACGCCCACATCATGATGGAGGTTTTGCCGGAACGCACCGCGCCGTCACAGATCAGCGCGTCATACTTGGAATAGGGGAAGGCAAGGATCTTCTGCTGCTTTGCGCTAATCATCGCTTTCCAACCCCTCTGCCATTTCGCGCAGGCTTACGCTCAAAGCGTCCTCCTGCGTGTTGTCAGTCGGCAAGCCAATCTCCACAACGTCACGCTGGCCAAGGTACTGTTTCCCCAGCCAAATAGCCATGCTTGCGTTCTTTGCCGCAAGCTGCCACTGGCTCCGACGCAGCGAAATTTTCCCCGCTCCGCGCTTTTGTTTAAATACCTCGGAAAAACTGGCATGATAGGTGCGTTTACACCAACTGTCCAGTGTTTTATCAGTCACATCAAACCAACCGCAGATCTCCTCAAGCGTGCATTGCAGGCCGCAGAGGTTCTCGAACTGCTTCTGGTCTATTTCCTTTCTTGGCCTTGCCATACGCGCCCTCCTTTCTCTGCTGGCGTTTAATAAACTTCTCCATGTCTTGCTTCAAATACGGGCTGCTGGTTTTGGCAATAATCGCCTGTGCTTCTTCAATCGTCATTCAAAAGCACCGCTTTCTTCCCCGTAAACTTCTCCCACCGGTCAACAATGACATCGGCATACTTCGGATCATACTCCATGCAGAAAGCGTGTCTGCCATTCTGCTCCGCTGCCATGATCGTTGTGCCGGACCCAGCGAACAGGTCAAGCACATTCTCGCCCGGCTTACTGGAGCACTGCATCTGGTAATCAAACAGCTTAATCGGCTTCATGGTCGGATGCTCCGCAGATTTGACAGGCTTATCAAAATTCAACACGGTTGTCTGTCTGCGGTTCTTGAAGAAATAATGCTTCTTCCCTTCCGTCCAGCCGTACAGGCAAGGTTCGTGCGCTTCCTCTTCAATCTCGCTCTCACCATACAAGCAAGGCTCATGTTTCCACTGGAAATCCTGTCTCCCCATCACAAGGGAGCTCTTCACCCAGATCAGGCACTGCCGGACACGCAGCATCGCATCTCTGCACGCGCCTCGGAAGTTATACCCCTCGCTGTCTGCGTGCCAAATGTAAAATGGAGCGCCGGGTTTCATAACCATCGCCGCATTGGAAAACGCGTCCGTCAGGAACCGTCTAAATGCCGTATCCTCCATATTGTCGTTCTTAATCTTCCCGGCGGTGCCCTGATAGTCCACATTGTACGGAGGGTCTGTGAGCAGCAAATCCATTTGTGCCCCCCCCACGAGCTTCTGTACGTCTGTCAAAGACGTGCTATCTCCGCACATAAGGCGATGGTCTCCAAGCTGGTACACATCGCCAAGTTTGCTCTTCGGCTCTGCCGGTAAAACAGGATCGTAGTTGTCCTCTACAACTGACGTGTCGAGTTCATCGCGCAGCCCCCAATCAAAGTCAAACGCCGACAAATCCAGCCCAGGCAGTTCATCGGGCAGCAGGTCAAAGTCCCAATCGCTCTCGTTGCTCTTGTTGTCCACCAGCCGCAGGGCGTTTACCTGCTCCGGTGTCAGATCATCCACACAGACGCACGGCACTTCTTCCATGCCCAGCTTCTTTGCCGCCATAGCGCGGCAGTGGCCGATTACAATCACGCCGTCGCGATCAATCACAATCGGCTGAACAAAGCCGTACTGCTTGATGCTCTCCGCAACGTTGTTAATCTGCCGCCTGTCATGCTTCTTTGCGTTGGATGCATACGGAATAATATCTGCAATCGGTTTGTTATGGATAACCATAAGTCTTCCTTTCCTGACGCAGCGGCCTCCCACCACTGACCTTTGTCATTGCCGCGTCCTCCCCCGGCTTTCGCCACACCTGTATTCATGTCTTCCCTGGGACACATTACAAAGAGGTGCGGGAAGTCCTGTTTTATAATGTTCTCCGTGCATATTTCCCCGTCAGGGCGGAGCCGAAGCCCCGCCCCACCGGGTAGAAAGAGGAGAAAAGAAATGAATCGGCACGGGCAGGTTGCCCCCGCATATCCAGCATACCTATATGTATATCTCCCGCGCACCCCTCAAACGAAAAATTTTTTTATTTTTTTACTTTTCCCTCTTGACTTACCACGCAGTGCGTGGTAATATATAGACAGATCAAGAAACAGTGCAGCCGCATAGCGGCAGAAAGGAAAATATTATGAAAAAGCTTATCGACACCGCCACCAACACCACAATCTGCGAGATCGTATCCAACCACAGCATGACGCTGGACGAGGCCATTGAGTGCGCAGGAGGCGAGATCCTGAACGCCACCGAGGACAACGTCATCATCGACGGCGTGACCTACTGCTACGACGATCTGGATTTGGTTTACAGCCCGGACACGATCACCCCCGTCGCCCACTGGGCCAATGCCCAGCCGTCCAACGATATGCCCATCTACAACATCGGCGGCGTTTTGTACTGCGCCGACGGATGGAACGGCGAGGCGTATCTGCATTCCTTCCGCGTCCTGAACGCCTACGCTCTGGACACCGAACACCCTCAAGAGGTGGAGCTGTGGCCGGTCTACCGATTCGAGGCTGAGAATCGAGACTTTGACGAGGGCGACGACACCGCCGCCGAGATTGTGGGCTTCGCAATCCGCTGACCTCGTGCTTCGTGACCCTGGGAAATCAGCGCCACACAACTCAAAAAGGAGAAATTGCCATGACCACCGACAAACTGTTCGTTACCCTATTCGGCGAAGCCATCACTTCGCCCGACCGAGACGCATTCGTCTCCGACTGGTCGCTGTCCTCCGTCTGGGACGACGCGCCGGACGCGGACATCCCCGCAGACCGCATCGACCTGCTGGCGCGTCTCTGGGACGCCGCCCACCTGACGATCCGCGACATCCGGCAGCACACCGGCTTATCCCAGGCGGCCTTTGCCACCCGCTACTGTATCCCCACCCGCACGCTGGAGGACTGGGAGCGCGGTGTGCGTAGCTGCCCCGACTACCTCCGCCTCCTGCTGGCACAGTCGACCGGCCTTTACACAAGACCATGAAGATTAAAAGAGGACACCATGCAGGTGTCCTCTTTTTTTATAGCATTATTACGTCCTCCGGAAAGAACGTCTCACGAACGCCCTTGCACTCCGCCACGATATAGCGCCCCTTGGGATGCACATACACCACCGTCGCCTTGCGCACAGGGTACTGCTTGTCCGTGGTAGCTCCGACGCCGGGGAACGGCTCCGGCATCGTCATAAACCGCGCCCGGATCATATCACCGACCTGCATTGTCCCCGTCCTTTCCGTCCATCTTCGCGCCGCAGTTGGGGCAATAGTTGGCACAAAGAGGCAGTACCCCGTCGCATTGAGAGCATCTGGCGTAGAACCCCCCGTCGTCAACCTTATGTCCATGCACCACCGGGGCAACGTCAGCGGCTGGCATATCCGAGATGGATTGCAAGTTTTTTGCGCTGCACCCGTCCTGCATTAGTTTCATAAGTGCCGCTTCTCGCTTGATGTATTCAGGCATTGTCCGCACCTCCGTCCATTTTCGCCCCGCAGCTGGGGCAGTAATCCGACAACAATTCAAACCCATTTACAAGCACTTGCGCCGCATCGTGGCAAACAGAGCACTCGTGCCTGTCTGGTGAGGGAACAAAGTTTCCTGATTCTTCCCACGAAATCCACCGCCCATGCACCACGGGCGCAACGTCGGCGGCGGGCAGTTTCTCCAATATCTGCGCCGCTTTTTCAAAATACGGAGCAGCGTCCATTAAAACCGCCATGTTTGCTTTTGCACGAAGAATAGACACGCCCGTCCTGCGCTCAATGTATTCATCCATTGTCAGAAGTCCTCATCACATACGCCACGCAGTTCTCATGGTCATTCCCACAAAGACATGGCGCATACACGCACGAATCGCAAATTGTAAACATCTCAGTTAGTGTCATTGTCAGCCCTCCTGTTCCATGCTTCGATTGCTTTTGCTTTGCTGGGCAGCCCAGATACTTTCATCTTCTTTGTGTGGAGGCCATCACCAGCCCTATATCTCCCACAACCGGCAGCCCACCCAAAATCTGCTCTATCGTAGGTATCGTACATATGGATAACGATTGCAACTCCACCGCACTCAGGGCAGCGTTTCAATTCATCCATTGTCTATCACCTCCACATAGCACCAGCTCTGCGGCGCGCGCTTGATGTCATATGGCGCTGCGCCGAATCTCGTATTGCGCAGTCCGGTAAACTCGCTCAGTTCGCGCGGCGCGTCGTAGATGCGCAGGTCGGAGATGTGCCAGCCGTAAAGTATCTTGTCTTTAGCATACTTTTCCGTGTCAAATCCATCCATACAGGCAGCCATGCAAAAAATCGGGTTGGTATTCCGCGGTGAGCCTATCCAAAACCCATCGCAGGTAAACTCGCCGATGACCTTGCCCCACGACCCGCGCAGCCTGCGTGCGTCTCTGCCTTGCGTGCAATAGATATAGCACCTGAACGGATTTTTCAGCTTTTTGGGGCGGGTCTTGCGGACCTCAATCGTTTTCTCACCGTTGGCGATTTTCTCGCACCATTCCGGGCGAATGCTTATCATCACGGCCTTGCTCATTTCATCGCCTCCAATGCTTTCTCCGCCTCCTCGCGGATCAGGAATACTGTCTTGCCGATTTCCTCGGCGTTTATACCTGACAGCGATTGCCAAACAAACCCTTCGTCCAGGTCCCACTCAATAAACAAACCAAATAGCTCGACGCGGATGGCCTTAACTCTATACACACTGATCGTTTTTCGACCCGTTACTTCGTAAAGCCTATCGCCCACCTTGCAAGGCGGCACCACCACGCGCTCGTCCTTGTCGGCCTCGGCCAGCTCCTCCAACCGGTCAAGATCGCAGCCTCGGCACAGTTGGCGAAGTGTCTCTGCGGCTTCGTGATCCATGTCGATTTCCTCCGGCTCAAGCCCCGTGTCCTCGTAGGCCGCGAGGCGCATCATAATGACATCCATGTCGCTTACGATGGGTATTGCGTGCGCGTGTCCTGCAATGCTTTCATATTCCGTCAGTCGTTCCATCACTCTACCTCCTGCATCCAGAACTCGCGGCGGCAGTCGCTACAAGTGCTATTAGGCCTTTCGCAGCCATTATACACGCTCCTGTCCGATGGAAAAATCGGACTTGGGCATACTCGCAGCACGCCATCATCCCCAACAATCGCCTCCGGGTACTGCTCCAGAAACACGCTCTGCCGCGTCTTGCGCGGGTGTGCGGCAGACCATTGCTCGACGACCTTAACCGCGATTACCGGGTCATAATCGTCCTCCAGCCCAATGCTGGGCGTGACCGCGCCGCTCTCGTACATCCTGTTTCGCTCCTGTAAAAACTTCACAGCGTCCATTTACTTTTCCTCCTCGCTAAGTTTCAGCCACGCCAAAAACTGTTCGTGGTACTTATGGTACTCGAAAATCAGACTTTCCCCCTTGCAGACAGCCCGAAACTTGTTGCTAAACGCTATCCATGCACAGCATACCAACCAACAGAGAAAACCAACAATGGCGATGCACAGGAGTCCGCCGCCCAGCCCACACACGATAATACCGATAATGCGAAATACAGCATCCATTTAATTCTTCTCCTTCTTTTCCGCAATGCTCTTGCACAGCTCTCTCCAGCAGTCTTTATGCACCGTCATGCGTACCCACCAGCTTTCGTGGAAACTGTGTGTAAGCCGCTTCATCTTGTACTCGCTGGCTTCGCTGTCGCATTCAATTTCCTTTTTGCAAATATCGCAAAAGACCTTGGTCATCACAGTTCCCTCCATTTGCACCCGTCACAGGCGCCCTCGTGTGCGTATTTGTACTTCCCGCAGTATTGGCACAGCTCGTTTTTCATGGCGTGCAGTTCGCTTTGCTCCTCCTCCACCGCCACGGCCTTGGCAAACTGCGCCAGTCCCTCGCTCATCTTCTCTATCTGCGCATCCCGCCGCAGAACGGTGTCCCGCAGGGCGGCATTGGCCTGCAACAGTGCCTCGATGTGCCGCTGCTGGTTCTCAATCAGGTCAGCGGCGGCGCACAGTTCCTCGGTCATTTCTACCTGTTCGTCCGCATCTTCCCCATACTCCGCCCAAGATGAAAACTTACGCAGTGCCGCCGCAATTTCATACGCTCTTGTCATTTCATTCCTCCTCTGGAAAATGTTTCTTTGTCACCGCGATAGGAAACGGCTCGATCTCGCTTGCCCACCGCGCCGTGCCTTTACCGTGTATGCGTTCCCAGATCAGAGGGAACCCTGCGATGCCATCAAATAAGCTACCCAGCGTCGCGTCCTCCGGCAGATACCGCGCCATACGCCGCAGCATCCAGTCCCAGAAGGGCAGGGCGATGGAGTTGCCCAGCGCCTTGTACCGTGGGCTGTCCGCACTTCCTTTCACTTTTATTTCGCGCCCGCGTTTATCTGTTTTAACCCAATCCCCAATATCCGTCCATCCGTCCGGGAATCCTTGCAGCCGTTCGCATTCCATCGGTGTCAGGCGGCGCACGACCATGTTCTGCCGGACTGTATTATTCAAGTTTAGACTTTGCCCGCCGCACTCCGCGTTCAGCGTGGGGGATGGGTCGCCCTCTTTGCCGATGCCAAGACCGTTGCCGCTGCCATCGTGGTTGCGGCTCTCGCCACCGCCCTGCCATCTTGTGGCTTTGTCGTTGATTGGGATAGCCGTTGCAAATACGCCATGCGAATGTGCGGCGGAAATGGTGTTTGCTGGGTCTCCCGGTTCTCCTACGCCAAATCCTGTTCCGCGCCCTAACGCTTCACAGCGCGTAGCCACCATCAGGTTTATGGGCGTGGGCGTAAAAATCGTCTGATCGTTCCCCGTGCCCAGCGTACCGCTTTTCTCCGTCTGAACTAACGCGCCTTTGCCTCCTCCGTCACAGCCCCCCCTGATTCTGACTGCATAAGAAGCACCGCTTTCAGCGTTTCCGGCAAGTCTTTCCCGCGCCGCTCCGCTCTCCGCAAGATGCCCTGACACGCTTTTGCGCTCAAAGAGTATTTCTCCTGCGGATTGTCCTCCAAAATCTGCGACAACCGAGATTCTACGGCGGCGTTGGGGGACTCCCCAGTATTGAGCATCATGAGTTCTCCAAGCGACAGACCACCCATCACCGTCAATGGCTCCTGCCTTTGTCCATTTCCCCTCAAATCGAGGTACAGAAACGGTCGGCTCTGCGATGTGGATAATTTCCTCCAACACGGCTTGGAAATCTCCTCCCCCGTTGCTGCTGAATGCGCCGGGTACATTTTCCCAAACGAGAAACCGAGGTCTGACCATGTCACCTGCTCTGCCATTTTTCCTGTCACGCTCTCTCATCTCCTTTACGATTCTGACCTGTTCCATGACAGGACTAGTTATCATCAGCAGCGGGCTGATGGACAGTTCGGATATGAACGGAAGCACACTTGTTACAGCTGCTTATAACATGTGTCTGCCACACAATATAGGCATGTATCTGATCGCAGCAGGAATTATGTTCTTTGCATTTACCACCATTCTGGGATGGAATTATTACGGAGAACGCTGCCTGGTTTATCTGACCGGCACAACAAAATGGATCAAACCATATAAGATCATCTACATTACAGCGATTGCACTGGCACCGTTTTTATCGCTGGAACCAATCTGGCTTCTTGCAGATATCACGAATGCGCTGATGATCATTCCAAATCTGATCGCAATCATTGCACTTAGAAAAGTGATCATTGGGGAAACAAAACTGTATTTTTCAAAACAAAATGAAGAAAAAATGCAAAAAAGATGGCTACGAACTTCGCAACTGGTCATATATCTATAATGT
>OLNQ01001335.1_pt1 | contig 23888 bp, 30 predicted proteins | sample 1672821 | NCBI WGS metagenome assembly OLNQ01 (sample SAMEA3136727, study PRJEB25190) | human gut metagenome | biome: human gut; feature: human-associated habitat; material: faeces | place: Austria | collected 2013 | reverse complement strand
ACTGAAAAGTATTGCCACCGAGTGCAACAATCTCTTAGGTGGACGGAGCCCAAGTTTGTTGGGAACCGCAAGGAATTCTCGTTCAGCCGTCCGCCGGAAGACGTGGAGGAAAAAAGAAAATGATTTTGCTGGAATGCACAGTCGCGCTGCGTGACGGAGATCGGAAAAAGCTTCAGGAGCAGATTGCGGCGGAGATCGGGCAGCCAGTCGTTCTTCTGCCGAGCGGCGTATCGCGGGCGAAAGAGCGGAATATCCTGTTCCTTTGCGACAGAAAGGCTTGCGAGAAATGCAGCTATCCAACGTGCAGGCATACGCCGGAGCTGGAACACGCCAGAAATTTTGCACCAACAGGATTTACGAAGCGCACGGACGACGTGTGGGTAGAGCAGGAGGGCGCAACGATGGAAGGGAAGATCGGCCAGGACAAAATGGTCTGGCGCTGGGATGATATCTTCCGTGTCTACCGATGCCCATACTGCGGCAGACCGGAGAAACCGTGCTTTGAGCTCTGGAAAAAAGGCGGTTTGAAAAAGAGCCTGCCGAGCCGCTGCACATACTGCGAAGGAGAATTGGAAGGGGTGGAAGGAGAAGAAAATGATCATTGGGATTTTGAGCCTTGCCGCCGCACTGGAGTGGATCGCGCTGGGCGTGCTGGTGTTTTTCAAAATGCGGAGCCTGAAACGTCAGGCAGAAGTAGTGCTCGAGACACTGGACGCCGCAGCCTGGAAAAGCAGCAAACAAGAAGAGGAGGTCTGGCGCAAGAACACCCCGAACGAGATTAGGGCAGCGTTCGGCTTTCCGCCGATAACGCCAACAGAAGACACAGAAATGAAAATACGCGAGGAAACTGACCGCTGAACGCATGGCCGGAATCTCCGGCCACGCTTTGAGCGGGCAGAAAAAACAAAGGAGGGCTACAGCATGCAATGGGAACAGGGATGCTTATTCGACGACAACCTGGAATACGATGCGTTCACGGAGAAATTCAAACCCAAAAAGACAACGGACGACTGCTACACGCCACCGCTTGTTTATGATGCGATCCGGGATTGGGCGTGCAGTGAATATGGGATTGACCCGGCCTGCATCGTGCGGCCATTCTATCCGGGTGGGGACTATGAGCGTTTTGACTATCCGGACGGCTGCGTCGTGCTGGACAACCCGCCTTTTTCGATTCTTTCAAAAATCTGCGAATTCTACATAGACAGAGGGATTGCGTTCTTTCTTTTTGCGCCATCGCTCACGGCGCTCTCCGGCCGATCAGTTGTGTTGAGGATGAACCATATCATTTGCGATGCAGACATCACGTATGAAAATGGCGCAGTCGTTCACACGGCGTTTGTAACAAGTTTTGGAGGAAACATCGCGCAGAGCGCCCCATCACTCGGAAGGGCAGTCGAGCGGGCGATGCGGCAGATAAAGTCGCAGACGAAACGGGAGTTGCCGAAATATACATATCCGGACCATGTGCTGACGGCAGCCATGCTGCAGAAATATGCGCACTACGGTGTAGAGTTTGCGGTTAAGCGCGAGGACTGCACGTACGTTACCAAACTGGATAGTCAGCGCGAGACGGGAAAGAGAATCTTTGGTGACGGACTGCTGCTGTCAAACCGAGCTGCCGCCGAGAAAGCTGCCGCCGAGAAAGCCGCCGCCGAGAAAGCCGCCGCGCACGTCTGGGAGCTGTCTGAACGTGAAAAGGGCATCATTGCGAGCCTCGGGAAATAAACCGAGGCAGGAGGAGCTATGGTAAAGAGACACAAGCGCCGGAAGTTTTCCGGGAGGGTCTGCGAGCAGATCGTGTACACGGTGGCGGGCGGCACAGATCCGAAGACCAGCCGGCCGAAGAAGCCGCGGTTCCAGTCGCAGGAAGAACGCGAGGAATTCAACACCAGGATCTCGGCTGCAAAGTTCGTGGCGCTGGTCAACGCCAACTTCTCACCGTCGAGCTATTACTCCACATTGACGCTAGACCAAGAGCATGAGGTACATACCGCGCAGGAGATGCGCAGGATCCGGGATAATTTCTACCGCCGCATGGTCTACCGGTATCCGGAAGCCAAGATTGTCATCGTCTACGGCCGGGGCAAATCGACCAACCGCTTCCACCTGCATCTGATCACGGACGGCATTCCTGCCGATGAGCTCGGCAGGCTCTGGGGCCTCGGCAGCGTCATCGACTGCAAACCGCTGCGGAAGCACAACTACTATCTGGATGAGAACGGAAACAAGGTCGACCACGGGCAGGACTACACGGCGCTGGCCAACTACCTGCACGGCCACTGGCGCAAGGAGTTCGGCGGCCACCGGTACAAGGCCAGCCGCAGCTGCGTCCGGCCGGAGCCGGAGCCCGCGACCGAGGCGATCCGGGACTACAGCCCGACGCGCCCGCCAGTCGCCCCGCGCGGATACATCCTCGTCGAGTCCAGAGCCACGCAGTATGGATTCCTATATTTCAAATATGTATGGGATCCCAAAAACGAGACACATAAGCGGAACGGGAGCCGCCTTCTTTAAGCCTTGTAAATGTGTTGAGTTTTGTGACGAAGAAGGAAGGAGCTGAACAGATGTCGAAACCAAGATACTGGTGGTACGGGAATGTCTGCCGCACCATCGGCGAATACCCGAAACTGAGCCGACAGGTTCGGGATATGAGCCGGCAGAAGATCACGCCGGGCTATTCCTCACAGCCAGGCGGGCAATCCTCCGGCCGCGCCGTCGAGGACATTGCGGTGCGCGTCCTGTCCTCACGGGAGTACGAGGACTACACGGCGATCCAGTCCGCCATCAACACCGTGCAGACCTGGCGGGACGGCGGCGATGTGCTGGAGATCGTGCGCCTGCATACATGGATCTGGCCGCGCGAGAGTCTGGAGTCCGCTGCCAGACAGGTGCACGTGAGCACATCCACGGCCAAGCGGATGTACAGCCGTTTTGTCTACGAGGCAGCGCGGGCAATGGGCTACCGCAAAAGTTGAGCTAACAGAGCCTAAAATCTGTGCTACAGTGATAGCGTGAAGAATTGGAGGGAACAGGATGCAGCCATGGGCCGCACGCTTTTATGCGTCCGGGCGCTGGAAGAAATGCCGCGCCGGGTATATCAAGTTCCGCCGGACCATCGACGGCGGGCTCTGCGAAGAGTGCAGGGACAAGCCGGGCTATATCGTCCACCACAAGCGGGCGCTGACGCCGGACAACATCACCGACCCGGACGTCAGCCTGTCCTACTCCAACCTCGAGTACGTCTGCAAGGACTGCCATGATCAGTTTGACGGGCACGGCGTCGCAAAATCTCTGACGCAAAAAATTTTCTTCGACGCCGCCGGAGACCCGATCCCCCCCGTCACGCGAGGCCGGGGCGCCGGCTAGATCACCGCACGCCCTACCTCGGAAGAATACGCAGGACGTTCGCGAGGCCCCCCTACAATAGCGCGGCGATAAGTAATCTACGCGCACGCGCGGACAGACGGCAAAAATCACGCGAAAAGGAGGCGGTTTTTGTGGCGAACAGGAAGGAAAAGACAAAGGAACAGCGTATCCGCGCCGAGAAAACCAGACTCCGGAGGATCTACAAGCTTCTGCCGAAGGAAGCGGCCGGGACTGTCGCGGGACTCATCGATCAGGCAGCATTTATGCGCATCGAGTGCGAGGACATGGCGGACGACCTGCGGGAAAACGGCTGGACGGAGAAATTCCAGCAGTCGGAGCGGCTCGAGCCCTATGACCGCGCCCGGCCGATCGGGCAGGCGTACAACTCGACAAACGCGAACTACCAGAAGATCATCAAGCAGCTCACGGCGCTCCTGCCGAAGCCGGACACCGCGCAGAAACAGGAGGACGACGGCTTTGCAAGCTTTGTCCGGGAGCGTGACGAGGAATGAAACTCACGCGCTACCCGGCGACCTACAACCCCATCCTCGAATACTGGCAGGCCATACAGGACGGCCGCGAAGTCGTCAGCCTCAAGGTGCAGAAGACTTACAGGCATGTGGTCGCGCAGCTTGAAAACGCGGATTCCGAGTTTTATTATTCCCCGCGCCGGGCAAACCACGTCCTCGAGTTTTTTGAGAACTACTGCCACCACTCCAAGGGCAAGGCGGGCGGCCAGCTCGTCCGGCTGGAGCTATGGGAAAAAGCGCTGCTGGCGACTGTCTTTGGGTTTATCGACATCGAGGGCAACCGCCAGTACCGCGAAGCGATCCTCATTGTCGGAAAGAAAAACGGCAAGTCGCTGCTTGCGTCAGGCGTCGGCCTGTATTTACAGACGGCGGACGGTGAGGCTGGCCCGGAGGTCTACGCCGTGGCCACCAAGCGAGACCAGGCGAAGATCATCTGGCAGGAAGCAAAGCGGATGGTCAAGAAGTCCCCGGCGCTCTGCCGCCGGATGCGCAGTCTGGTTGCTGAGCTGGACAGCGATTTTAACGACGGCGTTTTCAAGCCGCTGGCCTCTGACAGTGACACTCTCGACGGACTCAACATCCACGGGGCCATGATGGATGAGATCCACCAGTGGAAGAGCGGGCGCGCCCTGTACGACATCATCGCCGACGGCGTGACGGCCCGTGAGCAGCCGCTGATCTTTATCACTTCCACCGCGGGCACCATCCGCGAGGACATCTACGACGAAAAATACGAAGAGGCCGAGCGCATCATAAACGGCTACGAAGATCCGGACGGGTACCACGACCCGCGCCGGATCGCGTTTATTTACGAGCTCGACAAGCGCAGCGAGTGGACGGACCCGGACTGCTGGAAAAAGGCAAATCCGGGCCTCGGGACGATCAAGAGCTACACGGCGCTGAAAGAGCGGGTCGAGCGGGCGGAGAAAAACCCGGCCCTCGTCCGCAACCTCGTCTGCAAGGATTTCAACATCCGCGAGACCTCCAGCGAAGCATGGCTCAACTTTGAGCAGCTGGACAACCGCGACACCTTCCAGCTCGACAAGGAAAACCGCCGCCTGATCTGGCAGCACCACATGGCGGACGGCAAGACGCAGGAGCGCGTGCTTTCCTACCCGCGATACGGCATCGGAGGCGCGGACCTCTCCAAGACCACTGACCTGACGGCGGCAAAGGTCCTGTTCCAGGTGCCGGAGCTGCCGGAGATCCTGTTTGTGCTGCAGATGTACTGGCTGCCGCAGGACCTTTTGGAAAAGCGCGTCACGGAGGACAAGATCCCATACGACAAGTGGAATGAGCGCGGGCTGCTCAGATTGTCAGAGAGAAACAAGATCCGCTATGAGGCCGTCAAAGCATGGTTTGTCGAGGTGCAGGAAGACCTCGATATTTTTATACCCTTTATCGGCTATGATGCGTGGTCGGCGTCTTACTGGACGGACAGCATGGCGGACTACTTTGGAGCAGAGGCCATGATCCCCGTGCATCAGGGCGTGAAAACGCTTTCCGAGCCGATGAAGCGATGCGGGAATGATCTGGAGTCCAAGCGGATCGTCTACAACAACAACCCGATTGACAAGTGGTGCATGGCAAACACCGCCTACGACGAGGACAAAAACGGAAATATCCAGCCGCACAAAACGAGCAAGTCCACGCGCCGCATTGACGGAACGGCGGCCCTGCTCGATGCCTACACGATCTACGATCAGAAGCAGGCGGAATACACCAGTATGCTCTAGGAGTGAGACAATGGGATTTTTTAAAAACCTCCTGACGAATATCACGACGACCAAGCGCGTTTCGACCGTTCAGATGGTGCAGGAGCGCGGGAATGGCTTTTACAGCTACAACGGCAAAATGTATCAGTCCGATATCGTCCGCGCCTGCATCCGGCCAAAGATCAAGGCCATCGGAAAGCTGACGGCCAAGCACATCCGGGAGACCATCACCGCCCAGACGCGGAAGATCGCCGTAAATCCGGAGCCGTATATCCGGTTCCTGCTCGAGGAACCGAACCAGTACATGACAGGCCAGCTGCTGCAGGAGAAGCTGGCCGCGCAGCTGGTACTAAACAACAACGCGTTTGCCGTGATCCTCCGGGATGAAAACGGCCTACCGAACGCCATCTTCCCAGTCGCGGCCATGCAGGCCGACGCGGTCTACGACGCGGGCGGGAACCTGTACCTGAAGTTTTACATGCAGAACGGCAACGTCCTGACGTTTGCCTATGACGATATCATCCACCTGCGCGGGGACTTTTACGAAAATGATATCTTCGGCGACCCGATAGCCCCGGCCATCGTGCCGCTCATGGAGATCGTAACGACGACGGATCAGGGCATCGTCAAGGCCATCCGGAATAGCGCCGTCATCCGCTGGCTTTTGATGTTCGCATCCTCCATGCGCGCGGAGGATATCAAGAAGCGCGCGCAGGACTTTGCCGACAGCTTCCTCAATGTTTCCAACGGAACGGGCGTCGCGGCCGTCGACGCAAAGGCCGAGGCCAAGCAGATCGACCCCAAGGACTACGTCCCGAACGCCGCACAGATGGATAAGACCACGCAGCGCATCTATGCCCTGTTCAATACCAACCCGCACATCGTCACATCCATTGCGACGGAGGATGAGCAGAACGCCTATTTTGACGCCGAGATCGAGCCGGTTTTGAAGCAGCTCAGCGGCGAGTACACCCGCAAGCTCTTCTCCCGTCGCGAGCGTGGCTGCGGCAACCGCATCGTCTTTGAGGCGTCCGCGTGGGACTTCGCCTCGACCTCGACCAAGCTCAACCTCCTGCAGATGGTTGACCGCGGCGCGCTGACGCCGAACGAATGGCGCCGCGCCTTTAACCTCGCGCCGGTCGACGGCGGGGACAAGCCGATCCGACGGCTCGATACGCAGCCGGTCAATCAGAATACCAACCAGAAGGGAGATGAAAACACATGAAGATCAGCATTCGCGGGCCCATCGTATCCAGCAATCAGCACCGCCTCTATCAGTTTTACGGAATGGAGGCGACGAGCCCGAGATCCGTAGCGGACGCGCTTGCCAAGGGAAACGGCGAGCGGGCCGAAGTCGAGATCAATTCCGGCGGCGGAGAAATCTTCGCCGCGAGCGAGATCTATACCGCCCTGCGCAACTACGCAGGCGGCGTGATCGTCCGAATCGTCGGACTCGCAGCTTCGGCCGCGTCCATCATAGCCATGGCGGGCGAGTCGGAAATGACGCCGACCGGCATGATGATGGTCCACAACGTCCAGACAAAGGCCAGCGGCGATTACCGCCAGATGGAGCACACCGCAGGGACGCTGCGCGACGCCAACCACGCCATTATCTCGGCCTACGTCGCCAAGACCGGCAGGCCGGAAGCGGAGATCGCCGCCATGATGGACGCAGAAACATGGATCACAGCGGAGCGGGCCGTAGAGCTCGGCCTCGTCGACCGCATCATGCAGCCGGATGGAGAGCAAAAACCGCTGGCCGCGGATTTTTATTCCGGCATGCTCAGCGAAGACGCGCTCCGGCGCGCGGAAAACTTTTTAAAAGGTCAGGCCGCAGAGCCTGATTTTTTTATGCCCGAACGGGCGCAGGCAGAAGCAAAACTGAAATTTTTAAAACTCAAAGGAGAATTGAAATGACGAAGGAAATTTACAACATCCAGCGCCAGAAGCTCATGGACGACGCCCAGAAGCTGCTGGACGAAAGCAAGACAGCAGAGGCGCAGGCCAAGATGAAGGAAGTCGAAGCCCTCGACGCCAAGTTTGAGGAGGAAGCCAAGATCCAGGCGAACCTCAACGCCCTCGCGGGCCAGAAGGTCGCGGCTCCGGCTGCGGCGGCACAGTCCGTCGACCTGTCCGGCACGGCAAAGACTCCGGACGTGCTCGACCGGTACGACACCGACGAGTACAAGCGGGCCTTTATGAACTACGTCCTGACAGGTAAGAAGATCCCCGTGGAGCTGACCAACGAGGACGCCAACACCAAGACAACCGACGTCGGCAGCGTCATCCCGACCACGACCATCCAGAAGATCTACGAGAAGATGGAAGCCATCGGCATGATCCTGCCGCGCGTGACGCACACGTCTTATGTCGGTGGCGTACAGGTCCCGACGAACTCGGCCAAGCCGACGGCATCCTGGGTTGCCGAGGGCGCTGGCTCCGACAAGCAGAAGACGTCGACCGGAAAGATCGTCTTTGCGTACCACAAGCTGCGCTGCGCGATTTCCATGTCGCTGGAAGTTTCTATCATGGCGTACCCGATGTTCGAGGCACAGTTTGTCCGGAACGTCGCAAATGCGATGGTAAAGGCGAAGGAACAGGCCATCATTAACGGTACCGGTTCCAGCCAGCCGAAGGGCATTCTCGCGGAGACCGCACCGACTGGCCAGAACATCGACATCGCCGCTGCGACGACCGCCCTGACCTACAAGGATCTGTGCAAGGCCGAAGCTGCACTGCCGCAGGCGTATGACGGCGCGGTATGGTTCATGTCCAAGAAGACATTTGAGACGCAGATCGTAGGCATGGTCGACAGCAACGGCCAGCCCGTCGCGCGCGTCAACTACGGCATCAACGGCAAGCCCGTAAACTACATCCTTGGCCGCGAGGTCATTCTGACCGGCGACTACCTGCCGGCATTTGCGGCGTCGGTCACGGCCGACACCGTCTTCGCCTTTATGTTCGACCCGGCGGACTACCTCTGGAACGAAAACATGGGGATGACGGTCAAACGCTACACCGACGAGGAAACCGACGACGAGGTCACAAAGGCCATCGAGATCGCCGACGGTGCGTGCGTCGACGTCAACAGCCTCGTCACGCTGACCAAGAAGAAAGCCTGACGGCGCGCGGCCAACAGGGAGGGATAACCAATGGCTTTGATCAACGTTGCAAAAACCGCCCTGCGGCTGACCACAAACGCCCTTGACGACGAGCTCGCCGACGAGATCGACGCCTGCCTCCTGCGCCTGCATCTTGCGGGCGCGGAGGGGGCCGACGAAGACCCGCTGGTCAAAGACGCCGTCCGCGCCTTCGTCCGCTGGCAGCATGACTTCTGCGGCCGCGGCGACGAATGGAAGACGTGCTTTGAGGAGCTGCGCGACGCGATGGGCCTGTCCGACGACTATTCGCCGGGCACCGAGGGAGGGGGCGCGTGCTGTGATCTTTGACACCCAGATCACGCTGCGCTTGCTGTCCTACCCCATCGTGAGCGGGCAGACCACCGAAAAGCTCGAACGCGAGACAACCGTCTGGGCTGCCCGCAAGTCCGTCAACCGCGCTGAGTATTACCAGGCCGCACAGGCCGGCAAGCGCACGGACGCAATTTTCCGCATGCACAGCGCGGAGTACGGCGGAGAGCAGCAGCTCACCTGCGGCACGGACGTCTTTGACGTCGTCCGCAGTTACGGCGCGGAGACGGAAGAGGTAGAGCTGACCTGCAAACGGAGGGACGGCGCATGATGATCTATGAGGCGCTATCAAGCCTGGGCGTCCCGGTCTGCCACCCGCCATACAAGGGCGGAGAAGAAACCTACATCACCTATCAGCTGCTCGGCCAGTCCGGACAGCTCTACGCCGAGGGCGGAGAGGCCGAGACCGGCGTGCAGTACGCCGTTTCCATCTTTGCCGAGGGCTTTGCCGCCGATCTGCTCCAGCGCACGAAAGCCGCGCTGGAGGCAGCAGGCTACATCGCGACCGTCGACATGGAGACCTACGACAAGGAAACGGGCCGCACGCAGATCGCACTCATCGCCGAGACGGAGGGCGCAGCCTATGGCTAACATCTCCATCACCGGTGTCGACGAGCTCATGGCCACGCTCCAGAAAGCGAATGTTTTTGATGAGAACATGCAGCAGGAGCTCCTGTACGCCGCCGGGGATATCATCGTCGAGGAGCTGCAAAATGCCGTCCGGGCGAGCGGGTTCCGAACGGAAGCCTACGCCTCCAGCGTGAAATACCGCAAAACAATCAAACGCGACAAAAACGGGGACCCGTACATCTCCATCACCGCAGTCGGCAAAAACGAGCACGGAACGCGCAGGGCGACCGTGCTTTTTGTTTTGAATTACGGCCGCGCGAAGGAGCACGGGCAGATCACAGGAACTTATTTTTGGACAAAGGGCGTCAGGAACGCGCAGAAGCGCGTAAACGCGGAGCTCGAAAAGATCCTTACACAAAAGCTGAAAGAAAGGGGCCTATTGTAAATGCCTAGTTTTGACTTACGCGGCATCCGGGCGGGAAAGTATAAAAACACGTCCGGCACCGTGACCTACACAGAGCCGACCGACGTCGGCGACGCCATGAGCGCGCAGCTGGAACTCAAGTTCGCCGAGGGCCGCCTGTACGCAGAATCCAAGCTTGCCGAGTATATCAAGCTTGCCACCGGCGGCACGATCTCGCTGGCTGTCAAGTACATCAAAAGGGCCGCACAGGCCATGCTCTACGGCTGCACATCCGATACGAGCAAGGAAAATCTGAAATTCTCGGCAAAAGACATCGCAAACTATGTCGGCGTCGGCTTTTACGCGCCGGATAAGTTCGACGGCGTGACAAAATACACCTGCGTCTGGGTGCCGAAAGCGCTGTTCGGCCCGCCCTCGATGAGCTATCAGACCAAGGGCGAGAACATCCAGTTTAACACGCCAACCACGACCGGAGAATTCCTCGCGGACGATTCGACCGACGAGCTGCTGCTCGAGACCGAGACCGTCGACACCGCGGCGGAGGCCGTTGCCTGGATCAAGGGAAAGTTGGGTGAGACCTGATGGAGACGACCAAGCTCAACACCGTCGACTATGAACTTGAGGGCCGGGTCTACCGGCTCTCCTGCAACATGAACGTCCTTGCCGACGTGCAGGACGAATACGACGGAAATCTGCTGCGCGCGCTGAATACGGTGCACGGCCTCAAAAGCACGCTGGCCTTCCTGGCCGCCATGCTGACAGACGCCGCAGACACGCAGGGCATCACCGACGAAAACGGCCTTCCGCTGCGTTTTACCAGCAAGCAGCTGGGCCGGAAGCTCACCATGCACCAGACGCTCGAGGCCGGGACGCGGATCTACCAGCTGATTCAGGCTGCAGTCGAGCCGCCGGAGGAAGAACTCGGTGAAAAAACGTCGGAAGACGAAAAAAACTGACACCGCCGGGGAAACCGAAGCAGCTGGGCTTTGATTTCCCCGGCTTCCTCGCAATCTGGCTCTTCCGGCTGCATCTGCCGGAGCGGGATTTCTGGAAGACCATGAGCCCGCGCCGCCTGACGCTCCTGCTTGACGCGCTGGAGCCGCCTAAAAAGCCGGAAGCGCCGCAGAGCCTCTCGGCCTACATAAACGGAGGCACGTAATATGCCAAATATCAACACAAGATTTACGCTTTCGGGCGAGAAAGAATACAAAGAGGCAATCTCCAAAATCGGAGACGGCATGCGAGTCCTGGACGCCGAAATGCGGAAGGTTACCTCTGCCTACGGAAAAAATGCAGACAGCGCGAAGCTGTTGAGCAAACAAAATGACATCCTGCAGCGGCAGATCTACTCGCAGACAGAGAAGATACGCTACATGCAGGAAGCTCTCAAAAGCGCCGTAGAAAGAACGGGTGAATCCAGCAAGGCCGCCCTGAATTGGCAAGCCAGCCTGCAAAATGCTACCGCGAAGCTGAACGCCCTGAACAACCAAATGCGCGAAAACGAAAAGCGCATGAATGGGGAGCAGGAACGCAAATACAGGGAGAACATCGAGAAGCTCAGCGCAAGCATGGATGTGCTGGATGCTGAAATGCAGAAGCTGACGACAAAGTACGCAGATAATGCGAACGCCGAGGAACTGCTGTCAGCCAAAAGCGATCTTTTAACGAGAAAAATCTTCCTGCAAAATGAAAAAATCGATACGCTGAGCAAGGCTGTAGACAAGGCTGCGGAACAGTATGGGTTCGGAGCGGTGGAAACAAGCCGCTGGCAAAAGGCGCTTGAAAACGCCGAAGCCGAGCTTTACAGCCTCAACAATCAGGTAGACGAGAACAACAGGAAAATCAAGGAATCCGGCGACACCTACGCGGAATCGAACAAGCAGCTCGCAGCAGAAATGAAAGTGCTAGATTCCCAAATGACCCTGTTGAATTCGGAGTATTCGAAAAACGGGGACAGCGTGGAGGCGCTGAGCGCGAAAAATGAGGTTCTGAGTCAGAAGATTGGTGTCCAGAAAAGCAATGTTGAACTCCTGACAGAGAAGCTAAAGGAATCCGTAGCCCAATACGGGGATTACGACGAGCGGACAAAAGACTGGCAGGCGCAGCTCAACAACGCCGAGGCCGAGCTGAACAACCTCAACAACCAGTTTGATGAGAACAAGCAGAAGATTGCCGAATCCGGCAAGGAGATGGGCAACCTCGGTGACGTGGTGAACGGCCTGACGTCCAAGCTCGGCATCCAGCTGCCGGACAGCATGAAGCAGTCCATGAACGCCATGGGAAGTCTGGACGCCTCGTCGCTGGCGCTAGCGGGCGGCTTTGCCGCCGTCGCGACGGCCATCGTCAAGGCGGAAAAGGCGCTGATCTCCATGACGAAGGAAGCAGCCTCGAATGCAGACGATCTGCTCACGCTCGCCTCCGTGACCGGCATGACGACCGACTCCGTGCAGGAGCTCAATTACATGGCGGACCTCACGGACGTCTCCATGGACCGCATCAAGGACAGCCTCAAGGAGACCACCAACAAAATGCAGGAGGCCGCAGCGGGCACCGGCGACGCCTATGATGCGTACCAGCGTCTGGGCGTAGAGATCACCAACGCCGACGGCAGCCTCCGCAGCGCGCAAGACGTCTTTTACGACACCATCGACGCGCTCGGTGAGATCAAAAACCAGACCGAGCGGGACGCGCTGGCCATGGACCTCATGTCTGAGTCCGCGCAGGAGCTCAATCCGCTCATCGACCTCGGCGGCGAGAAAATGCGGGCTTACGCGCAGGAAGCGCATGATATGGGCTATGTCCTTGACAACGACGCGCTCAAATCCCTGCAGGGCGTCGACGACGCCTATTCTCGCCTACAAAATACGCAGGAGGGCGTCAAGAATCAGCTGGCCGCAGAGTTCGCGCCATATTTGGAAGAATTCTACGGCGACGTCACCAGCGGAATCAAGTATATCGGCGATGTGCTGCAGCAATCAGGGCTGGTCGACTCCTTCGGCATGCTGCTCGAGACGGCGGGCGAGATCATCAACCCGATGGATACCCTGTCAAATGACAAGGTCCCGGCTCTGACGAAGGCACTGCGCCCGCTGTCGGAGGTCATGGCGGCAATTGCCGACGCCGGGGACTTCCTGTCCGGCCTGCTGACGCTCGATTTCAACAAGATGGGCACAGCGCTCGGCCTGAATTACGGCAAAGGCCAGATGTCGAATGTACAGAAGCTCAATACCAAGTGGATGCAGCAGGATACGAACCGCGCGACCGCTGCGAACGGCTACGGCAGCTACTTCGACACCGACACCGGCAAAGCCTACGGCAATATGGAGGCCTACGCCAACGCGCAGTATGAAGCGCTCGTGCGAGCGGGAGACAGCTCCATCCTCGGCAAGTCGCAGGATTTGTGGGTGCAGGAATATCTCAAAAAGCTGCGCGGCAACGCCGCCGGCACGGACAACTGGGCGGGCGGCTGGACGCGGGTCAACGAGAACGGCCTTGAGCGGATCTATCTCCCCTCCGGCTCACGCATCCAGACGGCCAGCGAGACCCGCTACACCTCCGGCGATACCTACAACACCACCGTCTACGTCGACCACGTCGAAGACCTCGACACCATCCTCCGCATCGCCAAAAACGCCAGGATCACAACCAGAATGGGGGCGAAGTAAATGGGCGTTTTAACGCTTTACGCAAACGACTCCGCAGTCATTGACTACAGCGCGCCGAACACGAACTATTACGGAGCCACAGAGACAGACGAATATGGGCGGCCCATGTACTTCACGTTCGCCCCGACCGCGGATCAGATAGCAGCGATCAGGTATCACAAGATCACGGCTGTCACGTTCTACCTGTACATGTCGTACAGATATAATGCGAGCAATGCGGGAGTCACGATCGCGATCCTGCACGAATCAATAGATCTGCAGAAGATCACGTACAACACTGAGCCTTTTGTCTACGGCGGATACAAAATCAGTGGCCCATTGAGCCTTGAACCAAGCGGATATTATAACAGGGCGGTGGAACTCAAAGCGTCGGAACTGAAGAATCTGCTGACGTATGGAGCAAAAGCAACCACGAGCGGGAAAACCGTGCAGACGGCAAAATCGTCGCACAAGCCGTATATCGAGATCACATACGAGGATACGACCGTAACGCCGGAACTCAACGCAAAGAGCGGCGTGGGCGTGCTGGCGTCGGAAATTGCGCAGACCATCGAATGGTATTATCACTGGGATAGCTATTCTGCCTATGATTTGCCGACCATTACCGCGCAGCAGTTCCGCTGGAGGGTAAAAAACTCCAGCACGGTCCATACGATCGATCTGGGCGCGAATGACACAAGCGTGACGATCGCTGCTGGCGAGTTTCCGGTTGGTGAAAATGAGTGGGCCGTGCAGGTGACGACCTCGTTGGGCGTGACCACACTATCCTCGTGGTACAGGTTTGAAGTAAAGAACCCAATCATTTCCGGGATGTCGCCGGGAGCTGGGGCCTATACGCCAAAGCACGCTGCAGGAGTCTTTTCGTGGGACGTTCAACAAGAAGCCTTATACTCGCCTGTATCCGTCGAGCAGAAAAGCGCGACACTCTACTGGCGGAAAACCGGCACAACGACCACACATAGCATTGCCATTTCCGGCTCGAAGAAGAGCTATACCATGCCGGCAGAGACGTTTTCCGACGAGTCCGTCGACTGGATGGTCACGGCGATCACCGCAGGTGATCTGACGGCAACGTCTGCCTGGGTGACGGTCTCAACGACCGAGGCCACGCCGTCCTGTAAGGCGATCTCCCCGGCGGGCATCGTCATCGACGCCACCATCGTCAACCGCTTTAGCTGGCAGCACATCATTTCCACCGGCACGCCGCAGAGCAAGGCGGATCTGCAATGGTCCGCCGACGGCACGACCTGGAACACGCTCGCGACCGTCACAGGAGAAAACCAGTATTACGACGTTCCGGCGAACAAATTCACAAGCGGAACAAAATACTGGCGCGTGCGCACCTACAACACCGACGGCACGGCCTCGGCGTGGAGCGAAAAGGCCGAGTTTATCGCCATCAACGCCCCATCGGCCCCGTCCATCGTCATCCAGACCACCGGCCCGCGCCCGCGCATCACCTGGCAGACCTCTGAGCAGGAGGCCTATCAGCTGACGCTCTCGAGCGGCTACGCCTCCGGCACGGTCTACGGCACGGAGAAGGCATGGCGCTCGCCGGTCTACCTCGCCGACGGCAGCTACACCGTCCGCGTCCGCGTGCAGAACAAGTACGGCATGTGGTCCGAGTGGAGCGCAGCCGCGCTCCCCGTTTCGCACACCGAGGGCGAGGCCATCACCATGACCGCCACCCCCGGCAATGAGGCCGCGCTCACCTGGCAGACCGCCGGGAGCTACAATTTTTACCTCGTCGAGCGGGACGGCGTGGCCATCGCCCGCACCGTCCAAAAGCAGTACATCGACCACACCAGCATCGGCAGCGCCACCTACCGCGTCCGCGGCTGCTACGACGAAAGCGATAACTACGGCGTGTCCAATTCGGATACCGTCGAGATCCTGCCCGAGACCAACATGATCTGCGACCTCGAGACCGGCGTCTGGCTCGAGATGCGCCTGTCCGAAACGCAGCTGCGCACCAACCGAACCAGTTTCTCGGCCGGGGTCTCGACCGTCCATCTGGCGGGCCTTGTCTACCCCGTCGAGGAGCGCAGCGAGCAGCGTGACCGCGCCCTGTCCGTCGCCTGCGCCTGGCCGCACGCGCAGCGGGCCGCAGCCCTTGCGCTGGAGGCCCTTGTAGGCCGCCTCGTCTGCCTCAAGGACCGCTACGGAAACATGGCCATCGGCTCGCTCCCGTCGCTCGAGAGCAACTGCGACGAGTTCATGCGCCGCTATTCCTTCACCATCTCGCACACGAACCGAGAGGAGGCGATAACCCTTGACCCGTGACGTCCGCTTCCGCGTCGACGTACTCAGAAACGGCGCGCCCATCACCAACCTCCAATGGGACACCGGCAGCGCCCCGCAGATCATCGCCAGCCGCGACGCGACGATCCACACCAGCATAAAGGGCACCTTCCTCGTCAACGACGCGGTCGACTACCTCTCCGACGAGCTCCAGCCTGTCATGACCATCGACGGGCAGGAGACGCCCCTCGGCATCTATCAGGCCGCGACCCCGAGCATCAAGGGCGCGGCCGGTCAGAAGCGCGTCGAGGTCGAGGCCTACGACCGCTGCTGGCGCGTCTACAGCAACCGCACCGAGACCATCCTGCACCTGTCCGCCGGTGCGTCCTATCTCACCGAGATCCGCAAGCTGCTCACCGCCTGCGGCGTCGCGCTCGTCATTGCGACGCCGTCGGACGCGACGCTGCAGACCGACCGCGAGGCCTGGGATGTCGGCACGAGCTACCTGACCATCGTCAACGACCTGCTGGCCGAGATCAACTACAACAGCCTCTGGTTCGACGCCTCCGGCGTCGCCCGTCTCGAGCCATATCAGGAGCCGAGCGCGCAGAACATCGACTGGTCATACGGCACGACGGACCTCTTCCTTCCGGACCGGCATCCGGGGCCGAACTTCTCAGATGAGGAAGACATCTTCAACGCGCCGAACGTCTTCATCTGCGTCTGCTCCAACCCGGATCTGGAGCAGCCCATGGTCGCAACGGCCGTTAACGACAATCCGCAGTCGCGCAAGTCCACCTTCCGGCGGAACATGCGCATCGCCTCGCTCATCAAGGTCGACAACATCGCCTCGCAGGAGGAGCTGCAGGCCTACGCCGACCGCATGCGCAATGAGTCGCTCCTTTCCGCCCGGGCCATCACGTTTTACACGCTCAATGACCCCGGCCACGGCATCGGTGACGTCCTCGCGCTCACGCACGACGACATCGGCGGCATTTACCTCGAGACCGGCTGGCAGATGCAGCTGTCAGCCGGAAGCCTGATGACACACTCTGCAAAAAGGACGGTGATCGCGTAAATGGAAGGCGTCGACAGCCTGTACACCGAAGAACCCGAAGAGCAGCAGACCGAAGAACAGCAGCAGCCGTTCCAGCTGGCCGTCATTGCGACGGTCGAGGAAGACGGCCTGACCCTCACGCCTGACGGCGCAGAGGAGCCGACCGAGAAGCATTTTAAATGCAACACCGGCATCAACTTCGCCGCCGGACAGCGCGTGGCCGTCCTCGAACTGTCCGGCAGCAAGGTCGTCATGTTCCCGATCGGCAACCCCGGCGCGGACGCGCCGGCGAAGATCCCAATTGGCGGTACGACCGGGCAGGTGCTCCAAAAATCGTCCGACAACGACTACGCGCTCACCTGGGGCAGCATTACCGGCCTCCTGCCGACCGGAGGAACGAGCGGACAGATCCTCAAAAAGTCAGGCAACGCCGACTACGCCGTCGAATGGGGCGACATCAACGGTGCTCTGCCTTCCGGCGGAACGACGGGCCAGGTGCTCAAAAAATCCAGCGCCACCGACTACGCCGTCACCTGGGGCAGCCCCGACGGCATCCTGCCGACCGGCGGCACCGATGGTCAGGTCCTGCTCAAAAACGGCGCGAGCAACTACGCCGCCAAGTGGGGCAGCATCACCGGCGCGCTCCCGACCGGCGGAACATCCGGTCAGGTGCTGAAAAAATCCAGCGCCACCAACTACGCTTGTACGTGGGGCGACGTCGCCGGAACGCTTCCGAGCGGCGGAACCGACGGCCAGGTGCTCCTGAAAAACGGATCGACGGCCTACGCCGCGAAGTGGGGCACGGTATCCGCCGCAGGACTCAAGAGCGGATACAATTCGCTGGAGCTGAAAACAAAAACCCTGACGCCGTCCTCGAACGGCTTTGAGATAGGGACATCGAGCTATCCCGTGACAGTCAGGGGAGACGAAATCGTGCTGTATTACAGTTCATACCGCTACTGCACCCTTGCGTGCAACTCATCCGGGAAGCTGACCGTCAACGGCACAGCCATCAACTAAGGAGGGCATCATGAAATTATACGACATCGCGCTCGCGGCAAAGCCACTGCAGAAGCTCATCGAACAGGACCTGCCGCTCCGGCAGGCCTATCAGCTCGCCATGCTGGCGACCAGGCTCAACCCAACACTCGAATTCTACGGAAACCAGCTCATGAGCGGGCGGCCGCAGGCGGAGCTGAACGAGCTGGACGCCGACACGCTCCCCGAGCTGCCGCACATCACGCTTCCGCTCGACCTCGATATCCGGCTTTCCGCCGGGGATATCAAGTGCCTTGAGCCGTTTGTGACCTTCGAAGGAGCTGATAACGCATGATCACCATCCACTGCTCCCGCGCGTGCGCGCATCTGGCGTCGCCGCCGGAGCTTTTGACGGCGGGGATGAGCAAGTCCGTGACGGTGCAGTTCGTCTTCTCGCCCGCATGGGACAAGCTGATGAAGACCGCCGTCTTTACCAACGGCAAGACCACCGTCGACGTTCTGGCGGCGAACTGGGACGGGGATACTGTTCCTGTACCGCACGAAGTTCTCGCCGTCCCGGGCCGCCACGCCCGCGTGGGCGTCTATGGCGCGGACGAAAGCGGCGTCGTCCTGCCGACCGTCTGGGTGAGCCTCGGCAAAGTCCAGCCCGGCGCAGACCCATCCGGCGACGAGACCGCCGACCCGTCCCTGCCCGTCTGGGCGCAGCTCCAGAAGCAGATTGGCGACCTGGACGACCTCAAGACCTACAACAAGGGCAACCTCGTCGACGCCATCAACGAGGCCCGCAGCTCCGGCGGCGGCTCTGGTGGCGGGGGCATCCAGTCGGCACAGATCGACGCAATCCTCGTGATGACAAAATCCGAATATGACGCGCTGGACAAAAAGGACGCGCGGACACTGTATCTGTTGGAGGGATAACATGCTGGCAGTTGGAATCAAACGCATTCTGGAGCTGTTCATCGGCTCCATGGGCATCAAATCCGCCCACCTGGGCACGAAAACCATCTACGAAAGACCGGGCGGATTTTTGTACATTGAACTCACAAGCGAAGAAAGGGGATAAATCCAGATGGCAAGTTTTTTCAATCTGACACTTGATACGCTGGCACCTGCCGGCCTATCGCTGATCCTGAACGACGGCGCGCAGTACGCGACCAGCGCGACCGTCACCGCGAAGATCTCAGTCACCGACGCCGCGACGACCGGCTACCAGATGAAGATCTGGGGCACGAAGACGGCGGAGACCGAGGCGGAAGCGTCGTGGGAGACATTCGCCAAGACAAAATCCATCACGCTGCCCGACGGAGACGGCCTCAAGACGATCTATGTCAAGATGCGCGACGACGTCGGCAACGAAACGGCCGCAGTCAGCGACACGATCACGCTCAACACGTCGATTCCTGCCGTGACCATCACCGGCCCCGACAAGAGCAGGATCTCGAAGGTCACGGGCTACGATGCAGCGGCGTTCTCCTTCGTCTGCGACGTGGACTTTGAGGAATACACCATTCGCGTCGTCCCGGCGACGAGCAGCCTGCACACGGCGGGCACGCAGATCCCGACGACGGGCGGCTCCACCAACGTCAGCGGCACAGAGGGCGGCTACAAGAAGAACACCGCCATCAACGTCACCGTCAAGGGCGCGGATCTCGAAGCAGCGTCCTCCGGCGACGGCGTGAAGATCGTGAAGGTCTTCGTCAAGAATGCCGCCGGGACCTGGAGCGCAGCCTGATGGCCGCGCCGCAGCTGACATTCTCCATCACGGGCAACAAGATCTCGGCGGTCTCGGGGTTCGACTCGATCACCGTTTCCTTCTCGTCGGACATCGCCTACACGGCCTTCGAGTGCCGCGCGACGAAGTCCGGCGAGGATTGGGGCCGCGGGAAGGGCGCTTTGATCGCGTCCTTCTCCCAGACCCCGGCGGGCACGCAGCGCACCTTTGAGGTATACGACGATTTTCTGCTTTCCGGTGATGGGGAATACCGCATTTCGTTGTTCGCGCAGGGCGCGGACGGCAGCTGGAACGACAACTACGGCTTTATCCCGCTGGGAGAGTCGCAGGCGCTGAAGACCGCGGACGGCGAGGATTTTCTGTGTATGAAGGAGTGATCGTATGGCTTACAACAGCCAGTTTACCGGCGCGCAGATCGACGAGGCCATCGCCGACGTGCGCAGCAACAAAGACGCGTGGAACGGAAAGCAAGATGTGATCCTCGCCTCCGGCGCGGCCGTCGGGGACCTGATCAAGGTCAAGGCGGTGGACGCCAGCGGGAAGCCGACAGCCTGGGCCGTGGCCGTGGCTGGCAAGGACTACATTAAAACCGCCCCTGTAACATCGGTCAACGGCAAAACCGGAGCTGTCAAGGTTCGCGAAGTGCCGTCTGTCACCGCCGCTGATAATGGAAAATTTCTGCGGGTTGTTTCCGGTGCGTGGGCGGCGGTAGAGATCGCAAACGCGAATGGAGGGAGCTTCTGATGGCTGAATATTTGACAAACACAACCGACCTAACAAAGGTTGCGTCAGCTATCCGGGAGAAAGGCAGCACATCTGACCCGCTGGTCTACCCGGACGGATTTGTGACAGCCATTCAGGCCATTCAGACTGGCACAGAACTGCAAATCATTGTAACTGTGAAATCTGGTGCAACCGTTACTGCTACAAAAGGAAGTCTGTCTGTGAGCGGTACATCGATCAATGGAACGTGCACGCTTACCGTACCGGAAGCCGGAACATGGAGCGTATCCGCGACGCTGGACGGGAAAACATCTGACACAAAAGCCGTAACTATCACGGACAGTTACGCGGTGTCGCTTAATTTTGTATATCCGACACTGAATAAAAATACTTGGGAAACAATAAAAAATATATCCGACGCGGGACAGGGCGCGAACTATTGGAGCATTGGCGACCGAAAGGCGGTAACGCTAAACGGCACGGTTGGACATCTTACACTATCTAATTACACAATATACGCATTTGTCATTGGATTCAACCATAACGCGAGCCTAGAAGGGGAAAACCGTATCCATTTCCAACTTGCAAAGACCGCGCTCTCCGGCGGTACGGACGTGTGTTTCTGCGACAGTTACTATACCTCGCCCGTTTCGACAACCGGCTATTTCTCTATGAACAGTAGTGCAACGAACTCCGGCGGATGGGCGAGCTCGCAAATGCGTACAAATATTTGCGGGACAAGCCTCTCGAGCTATTCCGGAACGATTATCGCAGTCATTCCGGCGGCGCTCCGTGCAGTCCTAAAGTCCGTTACCAAGTACACGGACAATACGGGAAATAATAGCACATCCGCGAGTGCGGTCACGGCGACAAAGGATTACTTTTTCCTCCTCTCGGAGTTTGAGGTTTTCGGGAGCATTTCGAGAGCAAACTCGAACGAGGCGAGTAAGCAAGCGCAGTACGCCTATTATTCCGCTGGAAACAGCAAGGTAAAGTACAAGCACAACGGAACGAGCACCGCCGCTCGTTGGTGGCTCCGTTCTCCGCTTGCGAGCAGCTCCGACGGTTTCGAGAATGTGAACACCAACGGGACAGTCGAAGACCGAACCGCGCGCGCTTCCTTCGGCTTCCCACCCGGCTTTTGCGTATGAGGGAAAAGCGCATGGAGTATATCGTGTATAAGCGTTTCCGCGGGAATGGCATCGATGGAGAATTTAATCTCCGATATGGAACTGCGGTATCGGAGATTGAAGGGTTCCTGTTTGCAGCAGATGGCAGGCGGATATGCGCTGCGACATCCGAAAACGGATGGGAGCATTTTAGGCAGAATACACCAGAGGGCGCGATGCGGCAGGAAATGCTTGAACGCCTTTATCGCTGGTATGAAAAAAACGGCTGCGGCGAAGACTTTACGGATGAAAAATGGCCGGGGCAGGAAAACGGCTACTGGAAAAATCGGTTGAGAACAGCAAACACAGAGCGATTAGAGAAAATCTATCAAGAGAAATTTGGAGGGACGCCATGTATGCAGTAAAACAGGACGGCGCGTTTGCCGGGTATGCAGACAGTATTGTGCCCATTCGACTACACGGCAACGGTTGTTATGTCCCGTGCAAGGAAGATCAGGCAGAAGGATTTTGCGCGAAGATGGCTGTGACTATTACGGATGAAGAAGGAACTGAACATCAGGTGCTTTCTGACATGGTGTTTCATCTCACAGACCATACGCTGAAAGGTACTGAGCCAGAAGGCAGCTATGAGGAAATGGGCGCGGCACTGCCACTCACAGATGCAGAAACAGCGGCGAAAATTTTACTTGGGGAGACAGAGTGATGAGTTACATAGAAAGAGCCAGAGCATTGCGTCCGTATATCGAAAAAGCGTCGATTAGCTTACCTGATGAGGATGCGCTGCAAGCAGTAGAGTTATTCCCACAGTGGGTGACAGGCCATTCTTACGCGGTCGATGATCGGCTGCAATACAATGGCGTATTATATCGCGTGGTGCAGGCGCATACCTCACAGGCAGACTGGACACCGGATATTACACCGGCACTGTTTGTGATCGTTTCACTAGAGGAATGGCCGGAATTTGTGCAACCTACGGGTGCGCATGATGCCTACAATAAGGGTGACAAGGTGACGTTTGAAGGCAAGCATTACATCAGCTTGATTGACGGGAATGTATTTTCACCAGCGGAATATCCGGCTGGTTGGCAGGAACAGGCGTAAATTTGAGAATATGGGAGGAAACATGGAGCCTCATTATTGCAAATACGCCTACCGCAAAAACGGAGACGTGAGCTTGCATTGCCGGTATCTGACGGAAAAAGGGGCGAGGCAGGGAAAAAGGCCGACTGGACAGACGCGGCCTTCGTGCCGATCTGGCGGATGCCGAGGGCGCAGAGCAGCTTGGAAAGATCATTCTGCTTGGAGCGATCAATGGCGGCGACGGCGTTCTGCGCGCTCTTGAGGCCCATGCGGTCGAGCTGTGCAAGCGTTTGCACATCGAGACTGTAAAGGTCGGACGCCTTGCGGACAAGTCCGGCGTTCACCAGCTGCTCGAGCAGCGCGGGGCCGACGCCGTCAATGTCCATCGCCTCGCGCGAGGTGAAGTGTGTGAGGTTGCGTAGCAGCTGCGCGGGACACTCCGCGCCCGTGCAGCGCGTGGCGCTCTCGCCCTCGGCGCGGTAGACCGGCACGCCGCAGACCGGACAGCGGTCCGGCAGACGGTAGGGCTGCGTGCCGTCGGGACGCTTGTCCTTCAGCACGCGCACGACCTCAGGAATGATCTCGCCCGCCTTGCGCACCACGATGGCGTCGCCGACGCGGATGTCCTTCTCGTCGATGAAGTCCTGGTTGTGGAGCGTCGCGTTCGTGACGGTCGTTCCGGCCAGATGCACCGGCTCAAAGACCGCCTTCGGCGTCAGCACGCCCGTGCGGCCCACCTGCACGACGATGTCCGTCACGCGGGTCTCCTTCTCCTCGGGAGGGTACTTGTAGGCGATGGCCCAGCGCGGCACCTTGCTCGTTGAGCCGAGAATTTCACGGTCTGTAAGGCTATTCAGCTTTACAACTGCGCCGTCCATATCGTAGGGCAGCTCCGCGCGCTCCTCGCCGAGACGGCGGATCTCCGCGAGCGCGTCCTGCACGTTGTCGACCACCTTGTTGCCGATGACCTTGAATTTCTGCGTGCGCAGATAAGCAAGCGTCTCGGCGTGGGTCGTGAAGGTCCGTCCCTCGGCGAGCTGGAGGTTGAAAACGGCAATATCCAGCCGGCGCTTCGCCGCGATCCTCGGGTCAAGCTGGCGCAGCGAGCCGGCGGCGGCGTTGCGGGGATTGGCAAAGGTCTGCTCCCCGTTCTCCTCGCGCTCGGCATTGAGCGCGGCAAAGA
>OLNQ01001312.1_pt1 | contig 24205 bp, 19 predicted proteins | sample 1672821 | NCBI WGS metagenome assembly OLNQ01 (sample SAMEA3136727, study PRJEB25190) | human gut metagenome | biome: human gut; feature: human-associated habitat; material: faeces | place: Austria | collected 2013 | reverse complement strand
TATGAAAAAGAAATTTTTTACTAATTTATGGTTGACTTTTCATAGCTGGTCTCCATATTTTCATTTTTTGCACGACAAAAGGCAGCCCGCTATGGACTGCCTTCTGCACGATTATATCTTCTAAGTTTTCTCTGAATCCTCATTGAGAGGATTTCCTATTTTGTATATCAAGAACAAATAATTATTTATACTATATTTTCAAAAATATCATTTAAATACTTTCATTTGCTTCCTTTAAGCTTTCAATGAAACTATCAAATTGTCTATGTAATCTCCAATACTGTTTTAATCCATCTACAGTTTCCTCTTTTTCTAATATACTATCTATTTCATTTATTTCTTTTGATATGACTGATAGTTTCCACCATACCTCTGTTAATCGATTAGAAAAATTAAAAATTTTGTACATATAATTTCCCACTTGGGTTTTAGGCACAATTCTACCAGTTTCATCTCTCATCATATGTTCATCAAATTCATCTGTTGCCGGATCAACAAATCCTACCTTATCATCATGTATCTTATCAACATTATCAAATGGCCAGTTGTTCCACTTATTTCTGTTGCAAACACGACATGAATAAACCAGATTATTATAATCGGTCAACAAATCCAATCTTCCAACCTTTTTTGCAATATCTTCTGGAATCAGATGATCCTTCTGATATGGGCATTTAATTATATTAAAATCTTTCCCACAATATCCACACATATTTCCAAAATCTTCTTTGAGTATCTTTGTATATTTCTGTATATCATTTTCTTTACGATAATTCGTTCTTCTTCTTATTACTTTATCACCATGTACTCTATACACTGTTTTACTCCTTTCGTAAACACTGCTTAAACTCTTTTAATGTCGCTAACATATCCTCTAAAGTATCCTGAGTACTGTTTCTGACTAAAATATCAGGCATTTTATCTACATAATCATATGATGACAAAACTTTATACAGATATATAAACCTATCCTCTTCACTTGCTGAAATTTGCCTTTCTTTTTTCTTTTCAACCAACTTCTCATATTCCAACTTTGTTACCTCTAATCTTTTTCGAAAACACTCGACACTATTCTTTATTTTATTAACAAAATTGCGAAACTCTTGCGAATCATCCTCTTCCGCAAATATAGCCTTATCTTGTACGAAAACTTTTTGCACAATTTTTTCGTTTATACCCTGTTCTGTAAAGTTAGTTAGCAAAAAACATGTAAAATCTGGTAAAATCTCATTAATATCTTTAATTATTTGCGTACCATACACTTTAGATTCTAACTTCATTAAATCATAATCTACCAGTAAACATTCTAATGAATCAGAAATAATGGCATCTGTTAACATAGTAATATTTGTCACATCATCAATATTCTTTAACGCAACTATTTCTATGTCATATTTCTTCAAACTACGAATTGCACTTTTTAAGATATCATATTCATCATCCAAATAACCAATTCTCATCATTTAATTCTCCCTTCCTTCAAAAAATAAATCCATAAAAAAGCCATTCTCTTTTTCAATGTTTTTCCTTAAATCTATATACCCTTTATAATTCTGAATTATGCTGTCAACAATCCAAAGTCCCATTCCTGTTCCTACTACTTCACCATTTGCATTTCTTCTATCAGTAACACCTTGCTTAAGAATTTTTTGTGGTTCCCTTTTAAAAGCCTCACACAATCCAGGACCATTATCACTATATTTTATATAAAACTTGTCATCCTTTCTACCTATCTCTATTTTTATCGTAGGTTTTTCAACTTTATGATTCTTAAATATTGTACTACTATTTGTTACTAAATTACTTATAATTGTCTCAAAGTCAAAAGGGAAACAACGTATATCAATTTCCTCGTTCTCGATATATACATAATCTATTTTATTATTTTGAACACTTTTCCATTTACTAATGCTATTTTGTATTATATTTCCTATATTTTCCTTCTTTCTTTTTCTCTTGTCCATTTCAACAGCATCTATTGTCACTTTAAACCATGAATTGAATTTCTCTTTCAGAACTCTTAGCTTTTTTAACTCTTCTTTTGCAGAGATGATATCATTATCCTCTTCAAGACATGCATAAGCCTCTTTTACACCAACATTTAATTGCGTTGTTAATGCCTTTATTTCATGAATATAAGTATTTACAACTATTCCTGTTGTAGCCAAGGTTCTCAAAAGCCCCATTTCTTCTTGTAAATCTTGGATACGCTCTTCTTGATAACTTATCGCTTTATGAAAATTTTCATAACTCTGCTTTTTTTCACTATCAGCCTCATTATCTTTATTATTCCGTTCTTTTTCGCCCTCTTCTTTTTTATATTTATTTAATTCCTCTTTTGCAATCTTTAACGCCTGTTCGCCTTTTGCTGTACTTTTATATAGTTGATCTAATTTTCTTATTACATACTGTCTATCTTCCTCCAATTTTTCAATGAAATTCACAACTAATTCTCTAAATAATTTAAACTCTTTTGTTTCTACAATTCCTTCTCTACTCGATTTATCTGGCAAATTATCATTCAATCTAGATATTCTTATTTGTCCACATATTTGATTTGCTTGCACTCGCCAACTACCCGATTTATGTGACACTGCTGCTGGCGATTCAGCCTTCCTTGTTGATAAATCCAACCAATCGTACCCTGTAGTTCCATATATTCCATATGGACGAACTAAAAAATCATCCCTATATATTTTTATTCCACTCAATTCTTTAAAATTTGTACGCTTTGTAACAAAATTTTTATAATAATATTTTTCTTGGTTATCCGATTGTAATACCAACTTATAAAAATAAATATCTCCCGAAAAAGGCCCAATATTTATTTTCTCCTCTACACCAGGAAGGAAATCATAAATACTACCCTCTTTTATTATTAACTTGTCATTAAAATATTCCCTATCTTCATCCGAAAAATCCGCTTTTTTCATGATTTTTTCAAACTGTGCACCAAAAAAGAATTCATTTCTATGAATCTGAATAATACACTCACCAAAGTCATCAACTTCAAAATGTAATTTGTAATCATATTCATTTAGTAAATCTGGCAAAATTCTGGCATCTTTTGTGTTTGTATCTTGTAAAAAAAAGAATAATTCAAAAACATTATTTTCCATAGGCGGAAGCAACTTCTGTAAGCTACTTTTTACTCTTTCGATTACTACTTCATTCCACTGATCTCTAAGCTTTTCTAATACAAAACAAGTACCAGTTCCTGTGAAATCACTTTTTAGCATATCACATAAAAATTCATTGCCTAAGTCACTCAAAAACTCTGGGATATTCTCCGAAATATCATTTAACTCAGCATATGTGTCTGTTATCATTTCTGATGAATCAAAGTTCTCCCAATTAACCAACCATTCAAATCTTTCATTTTTGCTCACAGTTAGCATTGTACATTTCTCAGATATACGGTCTAATGCAAATCTTCCAATACCTTTTTCACCTGTATTTACTCGCCCTGACTTTGTGAATACACTTTCTTTTTTAGTCGAATTCCCGATTGTCATCCAATTATTTATAATGACATCTTTATTCATTCCAATTCCATTATCAATTATGAATAATCTGTCTGTTGAATTCTCATAATAAACTACGCATTTTTTTGCATCTGCATCATATGTATTTTTTATCAACTCGATTAATGCGCCCTCTAAATTAGATACATTTTCACGTCCAATAAGCCTAGCAGTTTTTGCACTAACATTAAATGGTATTCTTGCCATACTATTCCTCCTCAAATCTGTAATCTTCAACATCCTTTGATGTTATTCTTAAAGAACTTCCACTAATATGTATTCCTACATCCAACACATATTGCCTAAAATCTCTACTTTCTAAAATACGTATTGCATCCTCCAATGTATATTCATTATTGCCTTCACATCTAACAATATACATTCCCGCATACGGAATACATTCTCTGGTAAGTCTATACACAGCTACATTCTCAGTAATAACTGTTGAGATAAGTAATTTATCACTGTCCAATCCAGCAAGTGCCTGTGACCTCCCATATTCATACCATTTTGCACTAGTATCACTTTGACGCTCGTCCAAATCATCTCGAAAATCATTCAAATACGCCGCTGCTTCTGGATAATTTGTTTCGAATTCTCCTTCTTCAAATCTTACTAAATGTCCATCATCATACATATACGGAAATATGATTTTTTCATTCTTCTGATACCGTAAGGATCTAGGAGTTGCTGTATCTCTCACCATATCTCTTTCTATATTATGCCCTTTACAAAGAAATCCTTGCTCTGTTTCTTGATAATTTTCTTCTTTGATTACATAAGCTTCGTTCAACAATGTTGCCACCACATGAGACACCTTGAAATAGTCTCCAAATCGATGCATTCCATTTGCTAAATTCTCTGTAAAAAACCATTTATCTGTCAATTGATTTACCGGAATATTTATTTCTTTTTCTAAAGTCATATCCCTATAGTGTAATACACCTTGTTGTCTTTGCTTATCTAATACCATAATTGAGGACTTGACCAATGCATTATCAAATACTTTTTCCTGTGTATAGTCTTTGATAACCGTTATGTATGGTTTTATAAAATTTCTTAAGTTTAACCCAAATACAGTTTTAAATATACTACTAGGTATCAAATAAGCCATTTTGCCATCTTGTGCTAATGCCTTAATACTTTTCTCAATAAAAGCATAGCAATAATCAAATTTCCCTTTTACACAAGTATTAAAGTTCTCCTTAACATATTTTTGCTCGTCTTTTGCCAACTCACTATAAGTTATGTACGGCGGATTACCTACGATAAATTGAAACTGTGATACATCATTCCACCGCAAATAATCATCATTAAAGATTTTCCATTCTACCTTATTAATATTATTTTTTTCTAATACTTTGTTTAAATTCTCTATACACTTTTGAAACTGTTCCGGATCAATTTCAACCCCATAAATATCTCTTGCTAACCCATTCTTGATTCGCGTTCTTGACAACCCATTTGCTACACAATCATCTATATACCTTTGAACAACTGCAACCAAAATATTTCCATCACCACATGAATTTTCTAATATTTTTCTTCCATACAAATGTTCTGTATACCCAACACTGTCAAGTAATTCTCTTACGTAATTTTCAGGCGTAAATACCTGGCACTTCTTGTTCATAACTTACCTCTTTGTATCCAGTTTATTTATTACGGCATTCATTTTATCTTCTCTTTTTCACTTTTCATCTAGAGACATTTTTTCAAGTAGTTCATACCCTTTGTTTGTAATAAAATAACGCCCTTTTGCGTGTACCATCTCAACGTACCCTTCTTCTACCAATTCCCTAATAATTTGATTAACTTTCAATTTACCACAGGGCACTAGACTGGCTATTTCTTGCTGATTAAGTGGACATATATTTTTACCTTCAATTTCTAATTGATTTTCCCTGACTATTAATAATACTTTTGTTTTTTCATTCACAAAATTTAAAACTTCATTCATTGTCTACACCTTCTACTCATTCAGCAATATATATCAGTTTGTTTTTGAAACCATTATAGCATTATTACTTCTTTTTTTCAATTATATTAGCAGTGAAAACCTACCTAATGCAACCTTCAATATGTAAAATTCCTATAATCCCTCATTTTGCTACATATTGTTTTTTATATTAATCCTAACCTAATTCTTGTTAATAGCAATGAAGTGTATGGCATTTTTCCCACACACTTCATATCGCTACTATTTTTTACGATTAATACGTTATCTAGATGATGTGAAATACAACAATAAATGTTTGTTACATAATTACTTCTTTTCCCCTTGCCTTCTGTGGCATAGGCTTTTCTATATCTCCTCCAGCAACCTTTGCTTTCATCACTTCCAGTTTCGCCTTCAGGGATACTCTTTCTGCAGGTACATCTGCATACTGTCTGATGCTCTTATCCTGCCCTATACCCATTGTTTTCTCTGCAAGCGGAGTATTCTTCGCCGGACGGTCTGCGACCTCTTTTTCGCTCTTTGGAGCTTCCGGCTCATCATCCATATCAATCCCGTCATTACCCTTTTCATCCATGTTAAGCAGGGCATTTAATGCTGACAGACGCTCTAACTTCTCCGCAAGCTCCGCTTCCTGTGCAAAAGGCTTGGTTACTTCCACCCTTGCGGTTTCAAGCTGATGCTCCACAGTTTCAAGTTTTGTCTGGGCTTCCATAAGCTGCTTTGGCATGGACTCCAGGGCATGATTGATACGGGCAATATTTCCAATCGGGTCTGAACCGACTTCCAGATTGTGGGAAAGCTGACCTTTCAGGTTCATCACAAATTTTTGGTTGAATGCATCAAAGGATACTGCCATCTTAAAACCTGCATATTCGCCAATGACTGCAGGGGCATTGACTGTTTTTATTTCCTTGCACATCTCCACAAGGGCTGTTCCGGCTTCTTTTTTGTCCGTATAGAGCTTGTCCCCCTCTTTCATGGAAAACTGCTCTTTGTCCACCGGAAGATTTGCTTTTGCAGTCTGAATATCCGCCTGCATCCCGCTGATACGCTCCTTTAAAATCGTGATCTGCTGAGGATAATGCTTTGCAATGTTGTCCTCCAGACGGTATTTCTGACTGGTATGGTTTGCTTTCATAAGTTTCAGTTTTGAAACCTGAATATCAAGGTCCATCTTTTCCTTGATGTAGGGATTTCCTGTTGCCAGAGCCTTGATCTCCGCATAAGTAAGGGCTGCTTCATCCACATCCTCACAGGAACGTACCGGAGATTTGCTTGTCATGATCTGACCGATGAATTTCTGCTTGTTCTCAATGAGCTGCCACGAATAACTGTCAAAGGTTCCTTCCGTCACATAGCGGAAAATCTTGACCTTGGGATTAAGATTGCCCTGTCGTAAAATACGCCCCTCCTGCTGTTCAATGTCAGAAGGACGCCAAGGCACATCGAGGTGGTGCAGTGCGATAAGCCTGTCCTGCACATTGGTTCCGGCTCCCATCTTCTGTGTGGAACCAAGTAAAAAACGAACCTGTCCGCTTCTTACTTTTCCGAACAGCTCCGCTTTCCTAAGCTCCGTATTTGCTTCATGTATAAATGCGATTTCTTCCGGTGGGACACCCTTTTCGATCAGCTTGTTGCGGATGTCATCATAAACATTAAATGTACCATCTCCTTTCGGTGTTGACAGGTCACAGAAAATAAGCTGCGTTGACTTCTGCTCCTTTGTCTGTTCCCATATTTCAAATGCCTTTTCCACACAGGTGTTTGCCTTTGAATTTTCATCATCCGGCAGCATATCATTGATAAGCCTCTGGTCTAATGCCAGCTTTCTTCCGTCATTTGTAATCTTTAGCATATTGTCCTCATAAGGCTGTACCTGTCTGTCACGCACGGCTTCTGCCCTTTCTGCCAAAGATGCCACCATGTCTTTCTGATATTCACTTGGCTTTAGCACCACATTTTCATACTCTGCTTCCGGCACAGGGAGATTTAACATATCCGGTGTCTGAATATCGGCACTCTCCTTAAAAAGTGCAATCAGCTCCGGGAGATTAAAAAACTTTGCAAACCTTGTCTTTGCCCGATATCCGGTTCCCTCCGGTGCAAGCTCAATGGCGGTCTGCGTTTCTCCAAAAGAGGATGCCCAACTGTCAAAATGTCCCAGACCTAACTTCTGAAGCGTACCATACTGAAGGTAACGCATATTGGTGTAAAGCTCCGTCATACTGTTTGAAATCGGCGTACCTGTTGCAAAGGTCACGCCCTTACCGCCCGTCAACTCATCTAAATACTGGCATTTTGCAAACATATCCGAGGACTTCTGTGCCTCAGACTGTGCAATTCCTGCCACATTACGCATCTTAGTATAAAGGAACAGATTTTTATAATTATGGCTCTCGTCCACGAAAAGCCTGTCCACACCAAGCTGCTCAAAGGTCACTACATTATCTTTCCTTGATGCATCATTCAGCTTTTCAAGCCTTGTAAGAAGTGATTTTCTTGATTTCTCCATCTGCTTAATGGTGTAGCGTTCTCCGTTGTCGGCTTTTGCCTGTGCAATAGCAAGCTCAATCTCATCAATCTGCCTTTCAATAATGGCTACCTGTCTTTCCTGCGAAAGTGGAATTTTCTCAAACTGACTATGCCCGATAATAACCGCATCATAATCTCCTGTGGCTATTCTGGAACAGAATTTCTTACGATTGGCAGGCTCAAAGTCTTTATTTGTTGCAGCAAGGATATTGGCTCCGGGATATAACCGTAAAAAATCACTTGCCCACTGCTCCGTCAAATGGTTCGGAACCACAAATAAGCTCTTTTGACATAATCCAAGTCGCTTGCTCTCCATGGCTGCCGCTGTCATTTCAAAAGTCTTTCCGGCTCCCACACAATGGGCGAGCAGGGTATTATCTCCGTAAAGTACATGAGCCACCGCATTTTTCTGGTGGGGCTTTAACTCAATATCCGGTGTCATGCCGGGGAATTTCAGATGTGAACCGTCATATTCCCTTGGTCTTGTGGAATTGAAAAGCTGGTTATATTTTGCCACGAGTACCTGTCTACGTTCTGGATCACGGAACACCCAGTCCTTAAATGCTTCCCTTATGGCTTCCTGCTTCTGTGATGCAATTGTAGTTTCCTTTTTATTCAGTACCCTCTTTTCCTTGCCGTCCTCCTCTATGGTATCGTAAACACGGCTGTCCTTTAAGTTCAGAGAATCCTCCAGAATGGTATAGGCATTTCTCCGGCTTGTACCGTAGGTCATATTTACAAGGGAATTGCCGTAGTCCGCATTTTTCCCCTTTATGTTCCACTGTCCTGTCACATCGGAATACTGAACTCCCACGACATTTCTGTCTAACAAGTGCTGCGGCGTTTCAAAGGTTTCCCTCATAAAATCCTCGATATACTTCGGGTCAATCCATGTGGCGCCGATACGCACCTCAATTTCGCTGGCATCCAGCTCCTTCGGCTGTACCTGTGTGAGTGCCTGCACATTCACGGCATATTCTGGGTGGCTTTCTGCATAGACCTTTGCTGTTTCCAGCTTGTCACGGACATTTCCGCTTAAATACTCGTCTGCTGTTTCCCATTGATCCGTCAATGGATTCTGGAATATAATTCCTGTCAGCTCCTCCTTGACCGTATCCACATCTTTTCCGGTCAGCTCTGTCATATAATCGAGGTCAACTCTTGCTTTTTCCGATAAGGACACTGCCAGTGCTTCACTTGCCGTATCCACACTTGTGACAACCTCTGCCTTTTTAATGGTACGCTTCGTGAACATATCCGCTTTGCCTTTGAAATTGCCTTCATCGTCCAATTTTTCAAGAGAACATAACAAACAATAGCTGCTGTCCTGATTAAATGCTCTTTTGTTCGTCTGCGAGTTAATTAGACCGTGTTTCTTGGAAAAAGCATCATACAAACTGTTTAACTCCGCCTGCTTTTCCCTGATTACTGTATCCGGATATTCCTCTAATTGCAGATTGATAAGCTCCTGCGTACAGTTTCTGATACCCACCATGCCCTTGATACGTTCCTGCATGGAAGCTGACATATCCACAGGCTTCATAATGGAATTTTCACGGTAATACACCTTGTCGTCCACAAGAGTATAGCTGTAATTCTTAACATCCGGGTCCGCCGGAATGGTGGCATCCGCAAGCTCATCTGCCAGTTCATCCAGCTCCACCGCTTCTATCTCTCCGTCAATATGGCTGACCGCTTCCTGTAGCTGCTGTGCAAATGGTCTTGTGGTATCTGGCATACAGGTACTTTCCATACCATACGGTCCGCTGACCATTTCCATTTTTCCCACGATCATCTCCGGATGTTGGGCAAAATAACTGTTCATGGCAATGCCGTTCTCATCCTCTGAGAGATGCACCCAGTCCGGCTCCAAATCCATTACACGGTCACGCTTCTTTAAGAACAAAATATCAGAAGTGACCTCTGTTCCGGCATTTTCCTTAAATGCCGTGTTGGGCAGTCTGACCGCACCCAAAAGCTCTGCTCTCTGGGCAAGGTATTTTCTGACCTCCGGACTTTTCTTATCCATTGTTCCCTTACTGGTAACAAAAGCAACCACACCGCCGGGGCGAACCTTATCTAAGGTCTTTGCAAAGAAATAGTCATGGATTAAAAAATTCTGCTTGTCATACTGCTTATCCGTCACCTTATACTGTCCGAATGGCACATTTCCGATTGCCACATCAAAGAAATCATTGGGATAATCCGTTTTCTCAAAGCCTGTGATTTTAATGTCAGCATTCGGATATAGCTGCTTTGCAATCCTTCCCGTGATACCGTCAAGCTCCACACCGTATAGTCTGCTCTCCTGCATCTTCTCCGGTAGCATTCCGAAGAAATTTCCGATACCCATTGCCGGCTCCAGCACATTTCCTTTTTCAAATCCCATTTTATCCAAGGCATCATAGATACTGCGGATTATGGCAGGACTTGTATAATGGGCATTTAAGGTACTCTCCCTTGCCGAAGCATACTCCTCTTCCGATAAAAGTCCCTTTAACTCCTGATATTCATTCGCCCAGGCACTCTTGCTTTCATCAAAGGCATCCGCAAGCCCGCCCCAGCCAACATACTGGGATAAAATCTCCTGTTCCTCCGATGTTGCGATACGGTTCTCGCTTTCTATTTTCTCCAGTGTACGTATAGTTTCCACATTTCTGCGGAATTTTTCCTTTGCAGTACCAATTTCTAAAGCATCATCCGTGATACGGAAATTGACAGCTCCGGTCTTATCAATCTGCAGTTCTACCTGCTTTACAGGAACTTCGATATCCAGCTCTAATGGTGTATCTGACACTTCCTCCGGCTTTTGGACATCCTGTCTAGAAGTTTCCTGATTTTGCACATCCTCTGCCGTTAATGGTGGTTCCTCAACACCTTCAGGATAATCTTCACTTCCTTCAATCTGTGTAAACACCTCTGTTTCGTGACGGTCTATATCCCTTTCCGTCACCTCGTTGAGATAATCTTCCTCGACTTCTCCCCGCTGTGGCTGATAATCGTACTCAAAGGCAACACCATTTACCTCTGCATAAAAAAATTGATTATCTGTTACGGAATTTCCAAGCACATAGGTTTCTTCCTCAGTCCCCCATTCATCGACTTTGATGCACTCCTGTCCATCAATCGTGATTTTCTCAGCCGCCTGTGCTGCAAGCTCTTTCTCCTGCTCAATATACCGTCTTGTCTGGTTGATAAATCCATTTAATACGGCAGGGTGGGAGTCCACAACCATATCCGCATTTTTCACCATGGCATAAGGCTCAATGGCTTTTGCCCACTCCTTATTCTCCGGAGAAAACCGTCCGTCCTGTCTTTTGTGCATGACAGAATTGGCAAGCACATAGCTTACCCGTTCAAAGCCATATTCCTGAATGACAGCTTCCGCTGTATCCTTTGGCAGACGATACCCGTCAAACTTTTCAGCAATTGCTTTTTCAATGGCATTCTTGCAGGCTACTTTGGTTTCATGCTCCATCTTTGCCTGTGCCTGCTCCAAAGCCTTCTGCTCCTGCTCCACTCTGTACTGTGCGTAGGCTTCTTTTCCTTCCGGAGATAAATACTTATCTTCTTCAATGAGCTTACGAATACGCTTTTCCACAACATTCCAAGACAACAGCACTTCTGCGTATGGTTTTCCGATATTTCCCTTTTTCAGCTTTATTCCTTTTGCATCATGATCCTCATAGCTGTGGTCAGCTCCGGCAAGTGCATGGCTACTACCGCCTGTTCCATATTCATTCTTTAAGAAATTAGCTGCTTCTTTGCTGTCATGCCCTTCCTTAAAATAATCATAAATACGGAAAGGCCCATTTGAAAAACCACCTCCCCTGCCAAGCCTGTAGTCAATCTCATCCTGCGTGATAAAATCCTCGTGTTTAATTTCCACATGCTAAGCAGCTGGAAATGTCAGCCTGTCTACCAGAAGGTTGTCGAGTTCGGCATGAAGCTCCTCTTTTGGCATAACAGAACAGAAACGCAGGCTTTTTTCTCCGATTTCCAACTGATGCAGAGCATGATCCATGTGGGCAGCTATCCTCTCCACCTCTTCCGGTGTAGAAAGAAGTTCCACCAGTCTTGCATGGGCATCCGGGTAATTACCCGCCTTTAATTCCAATTCTTCCGGCATTTCTCCCATACCATCACGGAAAAAGAAAAATAAATGGTTTGCAATCCTGCCACGCTCTACCTCATCCACAAGATAAGCTTCATTTGCACCCATATATGTGCCATTCTCTACCTGCCTTCGGATATTCTGCTCAATATCTTTCCATTCCATCGTAAGTATGGGTTGCTCCGTTGCTGATGTACCATATCCAACACGCATGCCACCTTCATCAAACCATACGGCTATCTGCTTTCCGTCAAACTCAAAGCCTTTTCTGGTGGTTCCATACTCTTTTTTCAGAAAGGCTGTCATTTCTTCCGGTGTCTTTCTCTGCTGGTACTTGGCATAAATACGCTTGCGGCTGTCATCCCTGCCTCCACCGCTTCTTAAAATATCATCAATCTGTTTCTCCGGCAGTACAAAGCCTGTCGGCATAACACTTTTTTCTTCTGCCTGCTTCATGGCAATGTTGCCGACCTGCTCCGAAAACATGGTAAAAAGGTCAAGCTGTTTGAACATTCCGTCTGTATCAATCTGCTCTGCCACTTCCCCCGGAAGTAAATAGACACCATCCTCGATATAAGAATTGACCCGGTATCTTGCATCTTCCCATGACAACCTGCTCTCTGCTTCACGGGTCAGATAATTGCCTTTCCACATGGTAAGCCCATCCTCATCAGCTCGATACCCGGCTCTTACATCCCCAATATACAGCTCTGTAAATTCCTCCATACGGAAAGATTTTTTCAGATACTCCGTCTGTAAAACCGCATCCTGCTCTGACTGGAAATATCCCGCAATCTCCGGTCTTTTATGGATAAGGTGATTATCAAGACATAAGATTCCCTTTTGAAACTCTGTGAAATCTTCGGTTTTATCCGAAAAAGAACCGGATAATGAATTGCTGTCACTATCCGGCTCCTGCATGGTAATATTAGCTTGTTCTTCACTGCTTAAATGTAGATCAGTTCTGTCAGCACGATTTCCTCCGCTGAGTGTCTGATGTTGTTCATCTTCGCTACCCAGCTCATCTGATCGGCTGCTTTCAGTTCCTCGTTCACTCCTTCCGACTTCGCCATCTGTCCGGTCAGAAGTTCCATTCTCTGTTCTGCCTGCTCCTGTACCTGCAGACAATGTGCTTTCAGCTCCCCTGTCAGAATCATTCCCTGATAAATCCCTCTCCTGTGCTCCTTCAGAAAGTTCTTCCTCATCAGTCCGTACTTGGTCAGTGCCTGTTCCGGCTCCTCGTTCGCTGTCAGGTTCGGAATCAGATAATCCCCGTTCTTTTCGTATGTCAGTTTCATTGGCAATGCCCTCCATTTCTGTATGATTTTCAGTTACCTTTGGTTTTTCTATTGTCGTTTCACTTTCACGCTTTAAAGCATTATAGTCTGCTTCTGGTGCATTTGCAAGTCCTTTTTCAACATTTTCTTCATGGCTTCCAATATACTCCCCAGCCGCTTTTTCTCTTGCCTTATTTCGGGCAATCTGACGCTCGTATGCCCCTATTATCCTTCCAATTTCCATAAGCAGGTGCTTACACATTTCCGTAGTTGCATTTCCAATGACAGCTAATGACTTTGTATTATTAAATTCGTGGATATATTCGAAATTCATGTCATCTTTCCACAAATCCATATCGGCACCGCATCGGGATAGCAGGGTAAAGGAAATACTGGAAGCCAGCGTTTCCATCAACCTGATTCCAAGATTCAGTTCATCCAGATCATCAAGGAAACTTCTCTCTTTCACATAGTTAAGCTCCGGTAAAAGTTCCTCATAATAATCCTGTGCAATCCTGTCAGCTATCTCCATAATCCTCTCTTCAAAAGGCATATTTACATCGGTTGCACCATAAGTCTTTTCAAGCCGTGCAAGCACGGGAGCCTTATGTTCCTCCCTAAGCTCCCACAGATATGGGTCACGCCCGATTCTCCTTGCCTTATGCACATCTGATACATCAAAGACATATTTTAATCTCGGACGTTCGCTGTCCGTATCAATCAGGACAATTCCTTTCGCTCCACGGTTGACCCAGCAATTCATCTTTTCATTCCACGTTTCAAGCGAAGCACAGGCTGTTGCATCCGGTCTTTGGGCATATATTAACATCTGCTCGTTAAAGGGATATTTATACAGCCTTGCAGCCGTAGTCAGAAATCTGGTCCATTCATTTTCGTTTTTAACAATATCCGCTGCTGTCATTTCTGCCAGTGCAGATATATAATAATATTTTCCTGCCATTTTATACCTCCGTAATTTTTGATATATCTTCAAAATGAAAAAAGTGGCTATGGTTCATTCATAATCCATTGCCACCAATGACGGTTACTTTTATTCAATTTTTATACTCCTTTCCAATCTCTAATTTCCTAATCAATATAAAAAAGCACCTAAGATTTCTCTTAAATGCATTCTTTACTCTTTACAAATTAATCTTATCCCAACATAATAAATCCAGTTATCATCAATTCTCCATTTGGACTCTTTCAATTACAGTCTATTTTGTTCAACCTTCTTTACTAATTCTGCCCATGTTATATATTCAACTTCATTTTCTATTAATCCGTAATAATTTGTTCTTGCCGTCAATAAAAAAGATCTTACTCTATAATCTCCATCACACTTTCCAAGAATATATTTTACTACACCCCTCTTATGACTTGATATAGCTTTTTCTCTAGCTTGGATATGTTCCAACACCCTTTTATCCACTATAAGACTTTTATCCCTTACAAAAAGATCATGAATACTTATTGCAGGTTTATAATACTTTAATTCAAATAGCAATATTTCCTTTTTATCAATGTTGATTGCTAGAACGTCTATATCTCCAAGTGCTTTTCCATTAGAGTCTTTTAAGATATTTTCATTTTCTATTTCTATTTTATCTATTTCGGCTCTTATACATTCTTTCTTATTAACAATTTCTGTCGGTAGTATATACCCATTATTTGCAAGCAAATCTGCAACACAATAAGAAAAAAATTTCGACATATTTCTTTGTGCTTTAGTAAATATTTTGTTGCTTGATATTCCCTTTTTATACGCTTCAATATAATGACCTGATAGTAAAAACTTTTCAAATATTCCAAACGTTTGTACCACATCAATCCCGCCAAACATTACAAAATCATCTACTTCAAAAAAACAAAACAGTTCCATGTAATCTGCAAGACTATCGAAATGCTTATTAATGGAAAAAGTATTTAAAATTGCTTCCAATATACTCTTATTAAAAGTTTTCTCAAGTAATTCTTTTTCTATTACATATATGGGACTATCACTAAACAATTCTTTTTCTTCTTGCACCCATGCTTTAAATTCTTCATTATTTTTAAATTCATACTTGAAAATTATTTGTTCGAGTGCCTTCAAATCCTTAGCACTAAATAAAAATTGGCTAGATAAAATGTCTGCAAATGCATTAAGTATACTTTCTGGTGTTTTCTCTTCTAGAGAAAGTTTATTCCGCAAAAATTCATTTTTTATTGTATAATCTTCAATTTTTTCAAATACTCCATTTTCTAAATAAAGATCAAAATATTTATCAGCCTCATTTGGCAAAGCTGATTCAAAACACAAATCACCAACATCACTCACATTGTCACCAACAATATTATAATTTTCAGTAACCAAATTGTATCTTCTGGCCCAGCAAATTACATTAGCTAGATTTGAACACCCCATTTCCAACTCATAAATTGCATGATTTTCATATTCTGTCACCTCACTAGCTATTTTCATTAGTATATTAACGGTTGAGATATCATTTATATAATTCCACTGAGGTCTTTTACATCTTAATAAATATCTTCTAATATACTCTTTTATAGAAAACAATACCGCAAAGAACTCATCTCTCCTATAAAACTGTATTCTTACTTTGATTTCTTCTTTTAATGCATTCTTTAATGAAATTATTTGATCTGCACAATTTCTTTGCAGTTTTTTAATATTTAATAAATGCTGATTTACTACTTGATCTATTGCATCATCATATGCTGAATCCTTACTGATTGATTCATTTATCCAAATTTTACATCCTTCATCAGCCGCTATCAGTAAGCTAATTTTCGAAAAGCATTTTTCACAAATCATCCTACCATTTATATTTTCTACAATGGCATTTTCCCCACACATTTCACATTTTCCATTATGTAACTCGCTATTCATCCACTTCACTCCTCATTCACTTTCGTAATATATTTCTCATTATATAATATTTATACACTATTTTCCATTTCTACATAATGTACTTAATGTAAACATCACTGGCGTATGAAACACGCATATTTCATACGCCCTGTTACAGTTTTATTATTTCTTTTTTGAGAACTCCAGCTTGACCTTATACTGTGAGCCTTTGATTTCCTTGCCATCCTTGCTATAGGAATAATCCTCAATTCCTTCCGGAATCAGGTAAGCATCGTAAGTGCCTTTCTTTCCCTTTAATCCTTTGACAAAAGTCTTTTTCCCCTCCAGCATACTCTTAATCTGCGTATTGGAAAGTACAGTCCCCATTGCCTTGCCAACATTCATACCACACTTATTTTTGCAGTAAGCTCCATATTTTCCCTTTACCACATCACCGCCACATTTCGGGCATTTCCCAAGGGGTTCCTGTGCGCTCTGATTTCCTCCAAACATAGATTTCTGCTCGTCACTAATGCTGTGATAGGTCTGTACAAGGTTCTTTACCATATCCGCAATTCCATCCATAAACTCCTGCATGGAATACTCTCCCTTTGCTACAAGGGTAAGGGCATTTTCCCAATCAGCAGTAAGTTTCGGAGACTTCACCACATCCGGAAGCACCGTAATCAGCTTCATTCCGTCCTCTGAGCTTGACGAGGAGAAAGCCAAAAAGCTTGAAGAAAAGATGCGCAAGAATGAATTTGACTTTGAGATGTATTTAGAGTCCATGAGTCAGATGAAAAAAATGGGCGGTCTTTCCAGTATCCTTGGCATGATGCCGGGACTTGGCGGCGGTAAGATGCCTGAGATTGACGAGGGAGCGGCTGAGAAGAATATGGCACGCACTGAGGCGATCATTTTCTCAATGACAGTCGAGGAGAGACAGAATCCATCATTGCTCAATCCGAGCAGAAAGCGTAGAATCGCACAGGGGGCGGGCGTGGATATCGCAGAGGTCAACCGTCTTGTAAAACAGTTTGACCAGGCGAAGAAAATGATGAAACAGATGCCCGGCATGATGAAAAAAGGTAAAAAGGGAATGTTTAAAGGACTTCCTTTTTAATAAATGAACAGCAAAAATTTAAGGAGGTGAAAGTAATGGCAGTAAAGATCAGATTAAGAAGAATGGGACAGAAGAAAGCACCTTTCTATCGTATCGTAGTTTCTGATTCCAGATCCCCGAGAGATGGAAAGTTCATCGAAGAGATTGGAACATATGATCCGACTAAAGATCCGAGCGAGTATCATGTAAATGAGGACTTAGCAAAGAAATGGTTAGCAAACGGAGCTCAGCCAACAGATACCGTAGCAAGAATTTTCAAAAATGCTGGTATTGAGAAATAGGATCAGTGAGGTGGACCTATGAAAGAATTAGTAGAAGTAATTGCCAAGGCACTTGTTGATTGCCCGGACGAAGTTGTTGTGACTGAGACCGAGAATGAAAAAGCAATCGTATTAGAGCTGCGCGTTGCACAGTCTGACATGGGTAAGGTAATCGGCAAACAGGGACGTATTGCGAAAGCGATTCGTTCTGTTGTGAAGGCTGCTGCCTCAAAAGAAGAGAAAAAAGTGATTGTGGAGATTATGCAGTAATCTTCGCAGTAAACCGGCGTGATCATGAACATGGTGCAGCCGGTTTTTTTTCTATCAGAGAAGAATAGAGGGGGATAAAAATGAGAGATATTACAAAAAAATGCTCTATATTTTTATTGACATTACTGTTGGCTGTACAGATACCGGTATTGACAAGTGCCAGGGAAATAGTGACAGACACAGGAAACTATACAGTATTTACCGAAGATAATGAGTCAGATAAGACAGCAGATATCGTAAAAGAATACTGTAAAGGTGCTTCCACGAAAATGAGTTTCAGGGGAAAACTGACACAGGTATACTGCCCAAAGAAAAGTACAACTTATATATATAGAGTGAAAAATATGCCATCGAACGGAAGAATTACAAAAGTGAGCAGTTCAAATGGAAAAGTGGCAAAGATTTCAATAGGTGACAATAATGTCCGGATCAAACCGTTAAAGGTGGGAAAATCAACGATTAAAGTGACGGTAAAAACAGGAAGGCTCCTGACAACTTTTACATCACAACTGACTGTTTATAAATGGAGTAATCCGGTTGCAAATTATAAAATAGGAAACAAACAAATAAAAAACCAGTTTAAAAATACCAATATTTATAATTATAAGCTTGGAAGCAAAAAAACATTAAAGTTTGATGTAAAGGCAAAAACAGGCTGGAAGATGACATCATTTACTTATTATGACAAGCTTGGAAAAAGTACATCTTATCTATCTTCTTCAAAGAAAATCAAACTGGAAAAGGGTGGTTCCGTGCAGATTAATTTTACAAATCAGAAAACAGGTCTGGTTGAGAATGTTGTAATCTGGATCAAATAACAGAATGAAAAATTTTATGAAAATAAGATTTTTCACACGCAGGAATGGAGATTTTATGGAGAATTTACTTCAGGTAGGTGTCATAACAACGACACACGGTGTGCGTGGGGAGGTCAAGGTATTTCCGACCACAGATGATGCGGCACGCTTTAAAAAATTAAAACAGGTAATCTTAGACACAGGAAAAGAACACCTTGCATTGGAAATTGCCGGGGTAAAGTTCTTCAAAAATATGGTAATACTCAAGTTTAAGGGATATGACAATATCAATGATGTGGAGATGTTCCGCAAAAAAAGTCTCTATGTGACCAGGGAAAATGCCGTAAAGTTAAAGAAAAATGAGTATTTTATAGCAGATCTCATCGGTCTTAAAGTGATCTCAGATGAGGGTGAAGATTTGGGAGAGCTGACTGATGTACTGCAGACAGGGGCGAATGATGTCTATGTGATCAGCAAAGAGGGTGCGGATGATATTTTACTTCCGGCGATCAAAGACTGTGTAAAACAGGTGGACATCGAGGGCGGTACGATGCAGGTACATCTGCTTGACGGCTTAAGAGACTTAAACAGCAGGCGGGAGGAAGCATGAATTTCTACATTATGACATTGTTTCCGGATATGGTCATGCAGGGATTAAATACCAGTATTATCGGCAGGGCAGCGGAAAAGGGACTGCTTACGATCGAGGCGGTAAATATCCGGGACTATACGATCAATAAACACAAAAAGGTGGATGATTATCCATATGGCGGTGGTGCAGGAATGCTGATGCAGGCACAGCCGGTCTATGATGCGTGGAGATCGATCGTCGATAAAATCGGGACAAAACCGCGTACAATTTACCTCACACCGCAGGGACCGACTTTTACACAGCAGGCGGCAAAGTCATTTGCAAAAGAAGAAAATCTGATTTTTTTATGTGGACATTATGAGGGGATTGATGAGCGTGTCTTAGAGGAGATCGTGACCGACTATGTCTCGATTGGTGACTATGTCTTAACCGGAGGAGAACTTCCGGCGATGGTCATGGTGGATGCGATTTCCCGTATGGTGCCGGGGGTGCTGACAAATGATGAATCCGGTTCTACGGAGTCATTTGAGGGAGATTTGTTAGAGTACCCGCAGTACAGCCGTCCGGAGGAGTGGATGGGAAAAAAAGTTCCTCCGGTATTGCTGTCCGGCAATCATAAACTTGTGGATGAATGGCGCAGGGAGCAGTCGATCATCCGCACGAAAGAACGCCGTCCGGATCTGTTTGCGCGTGCAGAGCTGACAGAAAAAGAGCGGAAAAAGTGGCGTTAAAAATAAAAATAAAATTTGTTTACAATCACAAACTTATGTGATATACTATAACAGTTGTGAATAAAAATAGATGGTCCTCTGTTACGAATTCGCGTATTAAGAACATCCAAATTATCAGGAGGTCACAAAATGAACGCAAGTGAAATCATTAAGAACATTGAAACAGCACAGTTAAAAGCAGAAGTACCGGAGTTCCGTGTTGGTGATACTGTAAAAGTTTACGGTAAGATCAAAGAGGGTAACCGTGAGAGAATCCAGGTATTCGAGGGTACTGTACTTAAAAAACAGGGCGGAAGCAACCGTGAGACATTTACTGTAAGAAAAATCTCTAACGGTGTCGGCGTAGAAAAAACATGGCCGTTACATTCTCCGAACGTTGAGAAAGTAGAAGTAGTTCGTCAGGGTAAAGTAAGACGTGCAAAATTATTCTACTTAAGAGATCGCGTTGGTAAGAAAGCAAAAGTAAAAGAGTTAGTAAAATAGTAGATGTAAGCGAAAAGCTGCAGTGGAGACACTGCAGCTTTTTTGTGATTAGATGAAAAGCCGTATTCGGATCAGTACAGGGAATGTGTTGCACAGGCAAAAAGTTCGAAAGTAGAACTTGAGGCGTGGATGAAGCAGAATCTTTGATAAGTGATTAATACCCCCAATTGATTATTTTCCAACTCTTTTTATCTGCCGTTTTCACTAAATACCATTGCCAGTTGTCGTATGTATCATTAGAATTGAAACTTCCATCTCCACCTTTTTCGTCTGTATTAAAGGTTGATAATACTACAATAAGTTCTTGATTATTTTCTTTGTGATACTTTTCAATTTCTTCTGCAAATCTGTTTTCAACATCCTTGTCATAGCGAAGTTCTGTAAGTGTGCAACCTTCAAAATCTTTTGCAAATTTTTTCTCTATGACATCAAATGCTTCATTGATTGAATTTTCACCATAGAGTGCAGAGTAACCAACAACACGATTAATATTTGATACATTTCCTCTGTTTCCAGTCAATACAAGGACTGCTGCCAAAACTAAAATTACTAATACAGCACATATTGCAATTATGCTTTTCTTCTTCATACAATCACATTCCTTTGTCAAATTCCAATCCGTCAGATTATTTCTTATTGTACCATATAGCAGGATAGAAGTAAAAAGTTATTATCTGGTATCAGAGCATAAGATAACATTCTTTTAAACGAGTCTCTTGAATGGAGGGGATAGGACTGCTATAATCCTACATAGAAAATGTCTGGTTACACAATAGGTGTGAACAGCAGCAATGTCTGAAATTTTATAATCAGGAGGAGAACCAACGATGAAATACATCCAACAACTAAGCCGCCAGCTCGCCTTAGACTACTGTTGCACCCCCGCAGACATCCTCGACCAAGGAAACCACTTCACCGAATACCGCAGTCTCGAAGGACGGCGCAGATTCGAAGACCAGGACAACTGTGCCCTGAAAATAACCGCTGTCAACAGAAAACTGATTTTCACCGGAAAAAAGGAGATCATAGAACTCTGCCGCGAAAAATACGAAACCTGCCCCGGCGCATGGTTTATGGATGTCGGAAACTTCCGGGAACTGGATCACATCTTAAAACCATACGGCTGCCAGTTAAAAACAGCACATCCGTTTTTCCTGCCGGAGACAGAGAGTGTTGCAAAAGAAACGGGGTTTGAGATCCGAACATATGACCGTGGGGAGATCCTGCAGTTTGCAGGGGACAACCGGTTTGACGAGGCATTCTGCTTTGACGAAAAATCACCCGATATGCTGGGAGTGGCAGCGATTTCAGACGGAAAGATCATCGGCATGGCGGGGGCAAGCGCAGATAGTCCTCTGTTCTGGCAGATCGGGATCAATGTGGAAAAAGAGGCGGAGTGCAGACATATCGCGTCCACTTTGGTCACAATTTTAAAAGAAGAGATAGAGAAATTGGGAAAAGTGCCGTATTATGGAACCAGTATGTCAAATCTTGCGTCACAGCGGGCAGCGGTGAATGCAGGATTTCGCGTGGCATGGGTGGAACTTCTGGCGGAAGCTAAAATATGAGATAAGCCTGTAAAATCAATGATTTTGGGACCAGAATTATGGATAAAAAATATCAGATTAGGTGAGACAATATTTTTTGATTCCAGGTAAACAAAAAATGCTTGCATGACCTATCACACAATGCTATACTGTATGACAGTTAGATAACGTTAACTTGTATTTTGAATGCAAAGTGAGGAGTAAGGACATGTTTAAAATTAATGACAATTACCAGAAACTTCCGGGAAGCTATTTATTTTCTACCATTGCAAAGAAAGTAAACGCATATTCTGCAGCAAACCCGGAGAAACAGATCATCCGTCTTGGTATCGGTGATGTAACACAGCCGATCGCTCCGGCTATTATTGATGCAATGCACAAAGCAGTCGATGAGATGGGACATGCAGAAACGTTCCATGGCTATGCGCCGGATCTTGGATATGACTTTTTAAGAAATGCCATCGTGGCAAATGATTATAAAGCAAGAGGATGTGATATTTCCGCAGATGAAGTTTTTGTATCTGACGGAGCAAAGAGTGATTCCGGAAACATTCAGGAGATTTTTGCGCAGGATAATAAGATCGCTGTCTGTGATCCTGTCTATCCGGTTTATGTGGATTCCAACGTTATGGCTGGAAGAACCGGCACTTATGATGCAGATACACAGATGTGGAGTGACGTGATCTATATGCCATGTACCAGCGATAACAACTTTGTACCGGAGCTTCCAAAGGAAACACCGGATGTTATTTATCTGTGCCTGCCGAACAATCCGACCGGAACAACGATCACCAAATCACAGTTACAGGAGTGGGTAGATTACGCAAATAAAGTCGGTGCAGTTATTATTTATGATGCGGCTTATGAGGCGTATATCAGCGAGGATGACGTGGCACATTCTATTTATGAGTGTGAGGGAGCAAAGACCTGTGCCATCGAACTTCGAAGTTTTTCAAAGAATGCAGGATTTACCGGAGTACGTCTTGGATTTACGGTTGTTCCAAAAGAATTAAAATGCGGGGATGTCTCCTTAAATGCGATGTGGGCAAGACGCCACGGAACAAAGTTTAACGGTGCACCTTATATTGTACAGCGTGCCGGTGAGGCGGTTTACTCCGATGCCGGAAAAGCACAGTTAAAAGAGCAGGTTGGCTATTATATGAAGAATGCAAAAGCCATCAAGGAAGGTCTGACGAAAGCCGGCTATACTGTATTTGGCGGTGTAAACGCACCATATATCTGGTTAAAAACACCAGATCAGATGACGTCCTGGGATTTCTTCGACTATCTGCTTGAGAATGCCAATGTGGTTGGTACACCGGGATCCGGATTTGGACCGAGCGGTGAAGGATATTTCAGACTGACAGCATTTGGTACTTACGAGAATACACTTGCAGCTATGGAGCGGATCCAGACACTGTAAGATTTAATGGTAAAATAAAAACGGGCAGAACCACCTTTGGTTCTGTCTGTTTTAGCATATTAAAACAAAAGAATGATCCACAATGGTGGACAGGAGACGAAATGGAATACTGTAAATTACAGATTGGCTGCATGATCATTGTCCTTTATGTGGCGTGTATTTATATCAGAGAAAAACAGATTTATCAGATGAAACGGAAAAACGTGTTGTTTGAGACAATTTTGGCTGCAGGGATTGTCGGTATTTTCTTTGATGGAGCAACTGCCTATACTGTCAATCATTTAGCGGAGATACCGGCTTCTGTCAACATATTTTTACATCTGTGTTTTCTTTCTTTTCTGGATATTTTTGTGTTTTTGATGTTTTTATATATGTACGATATTACAAGAGGACTGCCACAGAAAAGAGGGGAACGCATCGGACTTTTCCTGCCTCTTCTGATCAATATTGTGGTTGTGATCGTATTTATGCCCCAGCTTGAGTATCGCAAAGGAACGTTTACCAACTATTCGATGGGAATGTCTGCATATACCTGTTTTGCGATGGTGGCGTTGTATGTACTTGCTGCGAGTGGTATTTTTCTGCACAGCTGGAAGAATCTTGAGAGACATAAGCAGATTGCGATATCTACTTATTTGTTAGTGACAATCGGGGTGACGGCATATCAGATGTTTTTCCCGGTTTTTGAGGAAGGCAAGCTGACCACAGAGGCGATTTC
>OLNQ01001300.1_pt1 | contig 24375 bp, 20 predicted proteins | sample 1672821 | NCBI WGS metagenome assembly OLNQ01 (sample SAMEA3136727, study PRJEB25190) | human gut metagenome | biome: human gut; feature: human-associated habitat; material: faeces | place: Austria | collected 2013 | reverse complement strand
TTTCGCCCTGGGCAGGCGCCGGTGCGTTTTCCTTCGCTTCGGTTCCTGCATCCTCCGGCTTTTCCGGCTGCGCTGTGTCGGAATCCGCGCTTTGACCGCCGTCCGGCGGGCTGCCGGGGAAATCGCCGGGTGTGAAATCTCCCCGATTGGACGGGTCAAAGTCTGCCGCGTCAAAGTCGATGCGCGCGCTTGTCTCCGGGCTTCTGGACCTTGCCCGAAGCGATCAGGCAAAGACCGCTGCCGCGCGGGAGCGGTTTGACTGGAGCCGCTGCGCGCTCGATGCATGCCTGCCGTTTGAGCCGGTCTTTTTTGAGCGCGGGCTGACCTTTTCCTACGATGTCGAGCCGGGGCTTTTCGTCCTGGGCGATGAAGCGCAGCTCAAAAGGTGCGCCAACATTCTGCTCGACAACGCACAGAAATACGCCGCGCCCGGCGGCGCATGCAGCCTGCGCCTTATGCGCCACGGCAAAAATCGCTGCCGCCTTTGCATCTCGTCAGAGGGCGCGCCGCTGTCTGCCGAGGCATGCCGGAAAATCTTCGAGCGCTTTTACCGGGTGGACAAGGCCCGCTCCCGTGCCGCAGGCGGCACCGGTCTGGGACTTTCCATCGTGCAGGATACGGTGAAAAAACGGGGCGGCACGGTGTCTGCTGCCAACCGCGCCGGAGGCGGCGCGGTATTTACCGTTCGCTGGCCTGAGGCGGAAGGAGGCGATCGCTCATGAAAAAACGCTGGATCGCCATTGCACTGCTGACCGTGCTGCTGATGGGGATCGGCGGCGCTATCGGAAAAGTCGGCGTCCGCCAGGAGAGCGGCGGCAGCGCCTATGCATTGTATTTTGTGGAGCGGGATCTGCGCTCGGCCGATGGCGGAGACGCCCTCCGGTCCGAGGAGCGGACATTAGAGGACGGCGGCCTCTCCACAGAGGAGCTGGCGGCGGCGCTGGTGGCGGAGCTGTTGAAAGGCCCGGCAGACCCCACGTTGAAAAGCCCGTTCCCAAAGGGAACAGCCCTGCTTTCCGCAGAGCAGAAGGGAACGGAGCTGCGGGTGGATCTCTCCGCGGCTTACAGCACCCTTTCCGGCGTGGCACTGTCTCTGGCGGACTATGCCATTACCCTGACGCTGACGCAGCTGCCGGACGTGGCCCGTGTGCGGATCACCGTGGCGGGCCGGGAGCTGGACTACCGCAGCAGGCAGGTGTTTTTGGCCCGTGACATTCTGACCGTCCCGAAGGAGGACGTGGTAGGCACTGTGGATACTTCCCTGTACTTTGTGAACGGCGATGGCGCATTGACGGCAGAAGCCAGAACACTGAATCTCTACGAGGGCGATACGCAGGTGTCCGCCGTGGTGCGGGCACTGGAAAACGGTCCGGAGACCAAGGGCCTTTCCGGCGTGCTGCCAGAGGGGTTCAAGGTCCGGAAGGTGTGGCTGGAAGAGGAAATCTGCTATGTGAGCCTGTCCTCGGCGTTGCTGGAGGGCCAGCCGGAGCCGGAGACCCTGTCTCAGGCGGTTCTGGCGCTGGAGCAGTCCCTGCTGTCGCTGGAGAGCGTGGAGGAAGTGCGGTTTCTGGTGGACGGCGAACTGGCAGACACCTACGGCCCCATCGACCTGCCGTAAAATGGAAGAACGAGCAAAACAAAGGCCGTCCGGTTCATCGCCGGACGGCCTTTTTTAGTGATCAAATTTGTCGATGGTAACGGTATCGCAAAACTCTGCTTTCAAGGCTTGCAGCTTGGCGAAGGTCTCCGTCCCGCAGTGGCGCTGCTGGTCCTCCGGGGTCTGCCAGGTTTCCACCAACAGAAGCGCGTCAGGGTCCTGAGCGTCCAAAAAGTAGTCATATTTCAGGTTGCCGGTTTCGTGAATGGAACAGGCCCGGACACCTAAATCGGAAATGGCCTTGAAAAATTCCTCCCGCTTGCCGGGTTTGCAGTGATAGGTGACATTCCATGTGAGCATAGTGGTTCCTCCGTTAAATCAATTTTTCCATGTCCGCCGGAATTGGGGCGGTGAAATACAGGTGAGTGCCGGTGACCGGGTGGGTCAGGGCCAGCGCGTAGGCGTGGAGAGCGGGGCGGGAGATCAGGTCCGGGTCCTCTGTGCCGTAGAGCCAGTCTCCGGCCAGCGGACAGCCGATGTGGGCCATGTGGACCCGGATCTGGTGGGTGCGGCCCGTTTCGGGCTGCAGCTTTACGAAGGACAGGCCATCCCGCTGGGATAAGACCTCGTAATGGCTGACGGCCTGCTGCCCGTCGGGGCGGACCATGCGGCGGACGGCAGAAGTCTCGTCCCGGCTGATGGGCGCATCGATGGTGCCGGCGGGCGGCTTCGGACAGCCCACGCACACGGCCCGGTATTCCCGGTAAAAGCCATCCGTGTGGAGGGTGCGCCGCAGGCGGTCATGGATATAGCCGCTTTTGGCCACGGCCATGAGGCCGGTGGTGCCCTTATCCAGCCGGTTTACCACATGAAAGATAAAGTCCGGCCCCCGCTGATAGGCCAGCGCCCCCGCCACGGTGGGGGTGTCCGGCAGAAAATTGGAGGCGTGGGCCGTCATGCCGGCGGGCTTGTTGAGGATCAGCAGGTGTTCATCCTCATAGACGATGGGAAGGGGCCAGTTTCCCGGTGTGGGGAGGAGCTTGGGCGGGCGCAGATCGTCAGACCGCACCGCCACCACATCCCCAGTATGGACCGGGTCCACCGTCCGGGCGTGGATGCCATTGACCCGGATGCCGTTTTCCGCACGGGTGAGCCGGGCTACGGCGTGGGTAGAGAAGTGGAGCTTCGCCTTCAAAATGTGCCGGACGCAGACGCCGTTCTCCTCCGGCGTCACGGTGTAGGTGATAACCTCCATCAGCTTTTCGCCAGATAGGTCCTGAGACTGTCCAACGCCACTTGGGCATCGCCGGTTCCCAGATCATACACCGCTTGCAGCTTGTCGCTGCGGCGTTCCAGCCGTCCGATCTCAATGGGCTGGCTGGGGTGCAGCACCCACGCCTTTCCCTGCTGTTCCCAGTTCAATAGCTCCCGAAGGGCATTGTTATAGACGTTGTGGCGGTTTTTGAGCTGCTCTGCCAGCGCCGGGTAATGCTTGTACCACAGGTCGATGGGCTTGGGGTTCATGGGTTTCTTTACATAGCTTTTGTCACGGGTGAGGATCACCACCACCCGGTCAAAGCCCAGCTTTTCGGCGGCTCTGAAGGGGATGGAGTCCGCAACGCCGCCGTCCAGATACAGCTTGCCGCCGATCTTCACCGGCTGGGACACGAAGGGCATGGAGGCGGAGGCCCGGATCACGTCCATCTGGGCCATGGCGTGTTCCAGACGGATATATTCCGGCTGGCCGGTCTTCACATTCGTCACCACCGCCCAGAAGGGGACGCCGGAGGCGTCGAAGGTGTCGCCGTCAAAGGGGTCCAGCTCCCGGGGGACCTTTTCATAGGCGTATTCCGTGTCTACGATGTTGCCGGTTTTCAGCAGGGGGATCAGCCCCATGTAATGATGGTCGGCGTTGAAGCGCTTGTTGTAGCGGATCACCCGTCCCGGCTGCCGGGAGAGGTAATTCACACCGAAGGCGGCCCCAGCGGACACGCCGATGATGCCGTCGAACTGGATTCCGGCGTTGTAGAAAACGTCTAAGGCCCCAGCGGTATACATTCCCCGCATGGCTCCACCTTCCAAAACAAGACAGGTTTTCATAGCTTAGCCTCCTATCGGCACTTGCCGGTTTCAAAAAATTAGTATATAGTATATCACGGAAAAAACAAAACGGCAATCTCGGATTGTCGGAAAAGGAGAACCGCTATGCTTTTATCCGCGGAGCATCTGTCCATCAACTTTGGCAGCCGCCAGCTGTTGGAGGATGTGAATTTTTATCTGAACGAGGGGGACAAGGTAGGCGTCATCGGCATCAACGGCACCGGCAAGTCCACCTTTTTGAAGGTCCTGGCCGGGAAATTAGAGGCTGACGCCGGAACGATTTCCCGGAATCCCAACGTGCAGGTAAGCCTGCTGGAGCAGAATCCCCCCATGGAGGATGACGCCACCGTTTTGGAACAGGTATTCCTGCATTTCCCCAAGGAATTCCGGGAGCTGAACGAATATGAGGCCAAGTCCATGCTCAACAAGCTGGGCCTGCCGGACTATGAGCAGAAGGTGGGGACCCTCTCCGGCGGACAGCGGAAGCGGGTGGCGCTGGCGGCGGCGCTGATCCACCCGGCGGATGTGCTGGTGCTGGACGAACCCACCAACCATCTGGACGCGGAGATGACCGCGTGGCTGGAGGACTGGCTCCGCCGTTTCAAGGGCGGACTGGTGATGGTGACCCATGACCGCTATTTTCTGGAGCGGGTGGTGAACCATATCACGGAGCTGAGCCGGGGCAAGCTGTATCATTACGAGGCCAACTATTCCAAATATCTGGAGCTGAAGGCCCAGCGGGCGGAGATGGCGGAGGCCAGCGAGCGGAAACGTCAGTCTATCCTGCGGACGGAGCGGGAGTGGATCATGCGGGGCTGCCGGGCCCGGACCACCAAGAGCCGAGACCGTATCGAGCGATATGAGGCCTTGAAAAATCAGGAGGCCCCGGAGACGGATGACACTGTGCAGCTGGCGGCGGCGTCCAGCCGTCTGGGTAAAAAGCTGATCGAATTGCACGACGTCAGCAAGACCTACGAGAGTCGCACGGTTATTCACGACTTCTCCTACAATCTGCTGCGGAATGACCGCATTGGCATTGTGGGGCACAACGGTGCCGGGAAATCCACGCTGCTGCGGCTGTTTGCCGGGGAACTGTCCCCGGACAGCGGCACGGTGGACATCGGCACCACTGTGAAGATCGGCCACTTTTCTCAGGAGGGCCGAGAACTGGACCTGAACCAGCGTGTCTACGATTTTATCCATGACATCGGCGACGAGGTCCGCACCGACGAGGGGACCTTCACCGCCAAGGCCATGATGGAGCGGTTCCTGTTCCCCAGCGATTTGCAGTCAGTCCCCATCGGACGGCTCAGCGGCGGAGAACGGCGGCGGCTGTACCTGCTGTCCATTCTGATGGAAGCCCCCAACGTCCTGCTGCTGGACGAGCCGACCAACGATCTGGACGTGATGACCCTCTCCATTCTGGAGGACTATCTGCAGGGCTTCCCGGGGCCTATCCTTATCGTGTCCCATGACCGATTCCTGCTGGATAAGCTGGCGGAGCAGGTCTTTGAGGTGCGGGACGGCGAGGTGCTGCGTTACAGCGGCAACTGGTCCGACTGGAAGGCCAAGCGGAAAGAGGAAGAAGCGCCCGCCAAGGCGGAAAAGCCCAAGGCGGCGCAGGAACGGCCCCGGGAGCGGAAATTGAAATTCTCTTTCAAGGAGCAGCGGGAGTTCGAGACCATCGACGAGGACCTGGCGGCTCTGGAGCAGCAGATCCGGGAGTGCGAGGAAGCCCAGGGGGCCTGCGGCAGCGATTATGTGAAGCTTCAGGAATTGCAGGCTAAACAGGCGGAGCTGGAAGCCGCTCTGGAGGAAAAAACAGAGCGGTGGATGTACCTCACGGAGCTGAAGGAAAAAATCGACGCACAGTGAGTTTGCGTTAGAATGGATTCAATCAAGAGAAAAAAGGAGCGGCTTTGCCGCTCCTTTTTCTTTTGAATTTGAATATGCGCTTTTACAGCCGGTCTTCTTTCGTTTCCGCGTACCAGAGATTATAGGTCTGGCGGTAGATGCTCGCGGCATCCTCCGTGTGGCAGACCATCCGCACCCGGCAGGGATGGTCATGGGTCCGAAGATCCTCCATAATGACTTTCAGCGCTACGGAGGCCGCCTGGGCCATGGGATAGCCGTAGACCCCGGTGGAGATGGAGGGGAAGTCCACGGAATCAATGCCGTGTGCCCGGGCAAGCTCCAGACAGCTCCGGTAGCAAGCGGCCAGCGCCGCCGCCTCGCCATGCCCGCCGCCCTGCCAGATGGGTCCTACGGTGTGAAGGACATACCGGGCCTGTAACCGATACCCCTGTGTCAGCTTGGCTCGGCCCGTCTCGCAGCCGTGAAGGGTCCGGCATTCTGCTAACAGCTCCGGCCCGGCGGCAGCGTGAATGGCGCCGTCAACGCCGCTGCCCCCCAGCAGAGTGCGGTTGGCGGCGTTGACGATGGCTTCCGCGTCGGACGCGGTAATGTCTCCTGTGACAATGGCAAAACGGTCCATATAAGCACCTCCCGGATGTAGAGAATCGTGAATGGTATAAAATCAGCATAGACTGTCTGAAATAAAAAAGCAAGAGACTGTCAATAAAATGGTAAATTCTCTGTGATGGGAAGGTAGGGCAGCCGTTAGCGGCTTTGCCGCTCTACGGATGCCGCATACCCCTTGCGGGTGAAGGGTGTGCGCGGAAAACCCAAGAAGGGGAAACAGGCGAAGTGCCGCCAATGGAGATTTCCGCGACGGAAAGAAAGGGTGTGTGCGGGAAACCCAAGAGGGGTGTTCCGCACCATTGAAATCCTAAGTTTTCAGAACTTTATAAAGTTCTGAAAACTGGCTCAGCGGGGCGAAAAGACTTTTCCGACACGCTGAAGGCAAGTGTAAACTTTTTTTGAACTGGTGAAAAATTTCACGAATTGGGTTGCCGACTGCGAAAAACCACAGTATAATAAATTTGGAGTATTAAGAAAACGTTAAGAAGCAGGAGGAGACCCGTGAATACGAGCCGCTATTATCAGTATATTTTTCCGGGGACCATTGCGTTTTCCGTTGTGCTGATGCTCATTGGTCTCAGCATGGGCCATCCGGAGCAGCTCCTGTCGGGGCTTTGGAAGATCGTCACCATGCAGGATCTTCTGATCACAGACTATATCCATATTGCGGGCCCTGCCGCCGCTTTTGTCAATGCGGGACTGGTGACCATCATTTCCATTCTCATCATCAAGCTGGCCAAGGACCCTTTCAACGGCTTTACCATTGTGGAGATGGGGCTGATGGCGGGCTTCTCCCTGTTTGGAAAAAATGTGTTCAACATCTGGCCCATCATTTTAGGGACATGGCTGTATGCCCGATATCAGAAGGAGCCGTTTTCCAAGTATGCCTCCGTGGCCCTGCTGGCGACGGCGCTGGCACCGCTGGTGAGCTATATGGCACTGGGCAGCGTTCACGCCAGCCTGCCGCTGGGCGTGTTCACCGGTATTCTGGTGGGCTTTTTGCTGCCATCCCTGTCGGCCTACACCTATAAAATACAAAACGGCATGAACCTCTACAACATGGGCTTTGCCTGCGGTCTGTTCGCCATGATGGTGGTGCCGATCCTGACGGCCTTCGGTGACAAGCCGGACTCGGTGCTCTATTGGTCCACGGGTCTCAATTTTGAACTGAGCCTTGCCTGCGGCGCCCTGTGCGTTGTGTTCATCCTCATCGGCACCTTCGGCTGCGGCGATCCCGCATGGGCCGTGTGGGCCGGATACCGGCGCCTGCTGAGCACCACAGGCCGGGCGCCCAACGATTATCTGCGTATGTTCGGCGCCGGGCCGGTAATGGTGAATATCGGCATCAACGGTCTGATCGGCATTGCCTATGTGCTGTTGGTAGGGGGCGACCTCAACGGCCCCACTCTGGGCGGTATTTTCACCATCATGGGTTTTTCCGCCTTCGGCAAGCATCCCCGGAACATCATTCCCGTGATGTTCGGCGTGTGGCTGGGGGCCTACGGTATGCACTACGAACCCAATTACCCGGCGCTCCAGCTGGCGGGCCTGTTTGGGACCACGCTGGCCCCCGTTGCCGGCCACTTCGGCCCGGTGTGCGGCATACTGGCGGGATTCATCCACTCGGCGCTGGTGCTGCAGACCGGCGGCCCGGTGGCGGGATTGAACCTCTACAACAACGGCTTTTCCGGCGGCCTTATCGCCATTGTGCTCTATCCGACTCTGACGGCCATTATCCGCCATCGCCGGCCAAAGCTCCGGGATGCGGATTACTATGACCTCTTTGAGGCAGATCAGCCCATCAATATGTCTAACTGGCATACCCACCGCCCCACGCCTGAGGAAAAGGCCACGGAAGCGGCTGGCCGCATGACGGATGATCTGCCGGAGCGGGAGGGCTTTCAGCGGATGCAGAAAAATGAGAAGAAAGAAAACGGGTAGGACTTGCCCTTTGGGTAAGTTTGTGACATAATATCCTCTGAACCATTAAGCTTTTGGGTAAAAAGGAGCAGAAAAAATGACCCCAAAGAAAATTGCCCTGCTGACGGACTCCAGCGCCGACCTGCGTTGGGATCAGGCCAGGGAAAATAATATCTTTTTTGTCCCGCTGCGGATCCTGTGCGAGGACGGCGAATATCTGGACGGCGTCAACATCACCGGCCCGGATATTTATCAGCGGCTTCATAACGGCGAGCTGCCCCAGACCTCCCTGCCCCGTGTGGAGGACTTCAGGGCGAAGCTCCGGGAGATCTTTGATCTGGGATATGACGGCGTGATCGCCGTCATGCTGTCCAGCGGCCTGTCCGGGACCTATAATCTGGCCCGGATCCTGGCGGGAGAATGTGCGGAGCAGGGCTATGCCATGAAGGTGTTTGACTCTGTCAGCGGCGCTTTGGGTCAGGGCATGACGGTGCTGCAGCTGGCTGAGGACATCAAAAACGGCATGGACTGGGAAGAACTGACGGAGCGCCGGGCTCCGCAGCTCATCGCCAACACCTATCCCTTCTTTTCTGTGGATACGCTGGAGTATCTGGTGAAGGGCGGCCGGATCGGCAAGGTCACGGCTATGGCCGGCACCATGCTCCAGATCAAGCCCATCATCACCTTTGCGCCGGACGGACAGCTGCAATCTGTGGCCAAGGTCCGGGGACGGCATCAGGTGATGCGGAAGCTGGTGGATATGGCTGTGGACCGCTGCGGCGAACACAAGCGGTACAATCTGGCGGTGGCTCATGGCGGCGCACCGGAGGAGATGGAGACCGTGCGGCAGATGCTGACAGAGGCACTGCCCAACAGCGACCACCTGTGGGACGGCGAGATCGACGGCACCCTCAGCGTCTACATCGGAGACGGCGTGCTGGGCGCTGCCGTTCAGGTGCTGGACTGACCAAAAGCAGAATACCAGAAACAGACACCCGCCTCGGCAGGGTGTCTTTCTATCATAGACAAAATGGCGGAAAATGCTTGCAAAACAGAAAAGACTGTGATACTCTTAAAATTAGAGAAATGTAACAAAGGAGGAGCGCTCATGCTGGATATTTTTGAGATCCTTGGACCAATTATGGTAGGTCCCTCCAGTTCCCACACGGCGGGAGCTGTGCGCATCGGGCGGATGGCCCGGACCCTTTTGGGAGAACCGCCGGTGAAGGCGGACATTGGATTGTACGGTTCCTTTGCGGAGACCGGCCGGGGCCACGGTACGGACCGGGCGCTGGTGGCAGGGCTGCTGGGTATGAAGCCCGATGATCTGCGAATCCCGGAGAGCTTCTCCGTGGCAAAGGAGCAGGGACTGTCCTTTGTGTTCCATCCCGCCGAGCTGCGGGAGGCTCACCCCAACACGGCAGTGCTGACGGTGGAGGGTGCCAGCGGAAAAAAGACCAAAGTGCAGGCAGCGTCCATCGGCGGCGGCCGGATCCGGGTGGATCAGCTGGATGGCGTGGCGGTGGACTTCACCGGTATCTTCAACACCCTGATCGTCCGTCACATGGACGTGCCCGGCGAGCTGGCGACCCTGACCAAGGTACTCTCTGACGGCGGCATCAACATCGCAAATATGAGTCTGGTGCGTGACCGCCGGGGCGGCAGCGTTATGACGATTTTTGAGATCGACCAGCCGGTGCCCGCGGCGGAGCTGGAGCAGCTGAAGGCAGTACCCCAGGTGCTTGGCGTGATCTATTACGAGAAGGAGGATGACTGATATGGCCTTGAATTCCATGCAGGAGATCTTTGAAAAGGCGGCTTCCCGGTCCATCCCCTTCTGGCGGGTGGTTCTGGAAACCGATATGGAGGAGCGGCAGGTGACGGAAGAGCAGTCCATGGAAAAAATGCGGGCTGCCTGGCATGCTATGCTGGAATCTGTCGTCAGTTATCAGGGCGACCAGCGCTCCCGCAGCGGCCTTGTGGGCGGAGACGGTGCCCAGATGCGGCGTTACGCCGCGGCGGATACTACATACAGCGGCCCCTATGTGCAGGAGGTCATTGCTACGGCCCTCAGCGTAGGCGAGTCCAACGCCTGCATGCGGAAGATCGTGGCGGCACCAACCGCAGGCGCCTGCGGTGTACTGCCTGCGGTACTGGTGCCTCTGTACCAGATGGGCCGCGCCACCGAGGAAGAGATTTTGCAGGCTCTGTACACCGCTTCCGGCATTGGTGCGGTGGTCAGCTTCCGGGCCTGTATCGCCGGTGCTTCCGGCGGCTGTCAGGCGGAGATCGGCACGGCTTCCGCTATGGCGGCTGGCGCTCTGACCTCCCTGCGGGGCGGCGATCCTCAGCAGATCGGCCACGCGGCGGCCATGGCCCTGAAAAATCTGATGGGTTTGGTGTGCGACCCGGTGGCGGGTCTGGTGGAAGTCCCCTGCGTGAAGCGGAATGTGGTAGGCTCTGTCAACGCCGTCAGCTGCGCGGATATGGCGCTGGCCGGCGTGGAAAGCCGGATCCCTGTGGACGAGGTCATCGACTGCATGGGTGAGGTAGGCCGCCGGATGCCTATGGAGATGCGGGAGACCGCTTTGGGCGGTCTGGCTGCCACGCCTACCGGCAAGGCCGTCAAGGAACGGATGGAGCAGCAGGACTGACCCGAATCGAATCAAAAAAGCGTTGGGAACAATATGTTCCCAACGCTTTTTTTGATAGTTGCGATTTTATTTGTCAAGTATGTGGACGTTGAGGTGATCGTAGGTCATTTCAACATTGTGCTTAGCGAAGGTGTCCCGCAGCTTCTCATTGATGGAGTGGTAGGCGGGCCAGTAGTTCTCCACGGTGCACCAGCAGTAAATGGTGTATTCGATGGAGCTTGCGCCGTAGTCGGTAAGATGCACCGCCGGGGCTGGGTCCGGCAGAATGTTGGCGGTGGCCTCCACGGCCTCCATACAAGCGGTCATGACGGTTTCCGTAGGCGCGTCATAGGAGGCAGTGACGGTCCGGACGATCCGGCGTCGGCCCAGAACGGTATAATTGATGATCTTGGAGGAGGAGAGGTCCTTGTTGGGCATCAGGATCATCTGACCGTTGGCGGTCTCCAGCTTCGTGTGGTTCAGACCGATTTCGCGGACAGTACCGGAGGTGCCGCCGGCTTCGATGAAGTCCCCCAGAGCGAAGGGGTGGGAGGAGAGGATCACCAGCCCCCCAGCCACGTTGCCTAAAATGTCCTCCGCCGCAAGGGTGATGCCAAGGGTCAGGACGGACAGCAGCGCCGTCAGGGAGGAGGTGTTGATGCCCAGCGCTTCCGCGGTGATGATGACCGTCAGCACATAGAGGAGAACTTTTATACTGGTATGAATGACCTTTTGCAGCCGCTCGTTGACCTTCTGCATCCGGCTCAGCAGCCGGGTGACGACCTTCATAATGAGCCGCACGGCGATGAGGCAGACCAGCAGCGTCACCAGAGCGGAGAGGATCTTGCTGAGACTGTATCCCCCTACGGCGGTGTTCAGAATTTGCTTAATATTCATGCAATCGTATCTCCGTTACCGTCCGTTTTTCCGGTCAGCCTCAATGAGCCGCTTCAGACCCTCCACGGCCACCTTTACGGAGGCGGAGGTGTCCTCACTCATTTTCTGGTCCAGACCTGCGGCCTCCCGCTCCTGATTCCAGATCACGTGGAAGCAGCTTCCGCAGCGGCAGCCCAGCGCGGCAGCCTCCACGAACAGCGCGGCGGATTCCATCTCGCTGGCTTTGACGCCCAGCCGCTTCCAACTCTCCCACTTGGCCTTCAGTTCATAGCTGACGGGGGAGGCGTCGGGGCTGTGCTGGCCGTAAAAGCTGTCCTTGCACTGGACTACGCCGATGTGGAGGGGATAACCCATCGCCTTGGTAGCGTCTACCAATGCGTTGGTGATCTCCCAGTCCGCCACGGCGGGGAATTCGATGGGGGCGTATTCCAGACTGGTGTGCTCGAAGCGGATGGCGCCGGTGGCCACCACAATGTCGCCGGACTGCACGTTCAGGTCGATGCCGCCGCAGGTGCCGGTGCGGATGAAGGTGTCCGCGCCGCACTTGTGCAGTTCCTCCATGGCGATAGCGGCGGAGGGGCCGCCGATGCCGGTGGAGCAGGCGGTGACCTTTTCACCCAGCAGCGTGCCGGTCCAGACGTTGAACTCCCGGTTGTAGGCCACCTGATGGGCGTCATCAAACAGGGCGGCGATGGCGGGCACCCGGCCCGGATCTCCGGGGAGGATGCAATACCGGCCTACGTCGCCGGGGACGCAGTGAATATGAAATTGCTTTTCCAGTTTCTGCATGACATTCACGTTCCTTTCACGCGGCCGATCCGACCGGCTGATAACCTTTCGTATAACAGATAGTATAACAGATAAAAGTTTGATTTGTAAAGCCTCGGCAAAAGGACGGGAGAGAAAGGCGGTTTTTGCCACCAAATTGTCTGAAATTTGTCAATTATGCCGAATTGATTCCTTGCACAATTCTTAACTTGAGTTTAGTGACTAAAAAATATATAATAATGGTTGTTTTGTAAGTGCAAAATGACGAAGATAGGAAGAAGCGAAGGAAAGGTGTGAAACCGACGATGTTGGATCAGAGTTATTACGAAACTGCCAACGAAATTATCAGCCGGTACCCTCTGGAGGAAAAATCCCTGATCCCCATTATTCAGGACATCCAGGCGACCTACCGGTATCTCCCGCCGGATCTTTTGGACTATGTGGCCAAAAAGATCGGCATTACAGAGACCAAGGCTTACAGCGTGGCCAGCTTTTATGAGAACTTCTCCTTTGAACAGAAGGGAAAGTATGTGCTCAAGATCTGCGACGGAACGGCCTGCCATGTCCGCAAATCCACGCCGGTGCTGCAGTACCTGCGTCAGGAACTGGGACTCAGTGAGACCAAGCAGACCACCGATGACCTGATGTTCACGGTGGAAGTGGTGTCCTGCCTGGGCGCCTGCGGTCTGGCCCCGGCCATGATGGTCAACGAGCAGGTCCATCCCAAAATGACGCCGGAAAAGGCGGCGGAGCTGCTCAAGGAGCTTCGGGCCAAGGAAGAGGAGGGGCGGAACGATGATCAGAATTGAAAACCGGTTCCAGCTCAAGCAGGTCCGGGCGGAATGCCAGGCTGAGACCAAGCAGGAAAAGTGCCGGGTGCTGATCTGCGGCGGCACGGGCTGTCTGGCCGGCGGCTCCGCCAAGCTCTATGAGCACATGAAGGAGTTGGCTGCGGAGCATGAAAACGTTCAGGTGGAGATCGGCCCGGAGATCGCCCATATCGGCGTCCACAAAAGCGGCTGCCACGGCTTCTGCGAAATGGGCCCCCTGATGCGGATCGAGCCTTACGGCTATCTCTACTTAAAGGTGCAGGAGAGCGACTGCGGCGAGATCTTTGAAAAAACGGTCCTCCGGGGTCAGCCGGTGGAGCGGCTGATGTTCCGTCAGGATAACAAGGTCTATCCCTCTGAGGAGGAGATCCCCTTCTACGCCAAGCAGACCCGCCTGGTGCTGAAGAACTGCGGCCATATCGACGCGGAGCGCATTGAGGCGGCCATTGCCGCCGGCGCTTACGAGGGCCTTGAAAAAGCCCTCTTTGAAATGACGCCCAAGGCTGTCATTCAGGCTATTACCGACTCCAAGCTCCGGGGCCGCGGCGGCGCGGGCTTCCCCGCCGGCAAAAAATGGAGCCAGGTGGCTGCCCAGAAGGAAACCGTCCGCTATGTGGTCTGCAACGGCGATGAGGGCGACCCCGGCGCGTTTATGGACCGCAGCATCATGGAGGGCGATCCCCATCGGATGATCGAGGGCATGCTGATCGCGGCCTATGCCGTAGGCGCGCAGGAGGGCTATATCTATGTCCGTGCAGAGTATCCTCTGGCCATTGAACGCCTGAAGCTGGCCATTGCGCAGGCGGAGGAAGCCGGATTCCTGGGTGACAACATTCTGGGTACGGACTTCTGCTTCCGTCTGCATATCAACCGGGGCGCCGGCGCCTTTGTCTGCGGCGAGGGCAGCGCATTGACCGCCTCCATCGAGGGCAAGCGAGGTATGCCCCGCGTCAAGCCGCCCCGCACTGTGGAGCACGGCCTGTGGGAGAAGCCCACGGTCCTCAACAACGTGGAGACCTACGCCAACGTGCCCATGATCATTCAGCGCGGCGCGGAGTGGTACCGGGGGATCGGTACGCCGGAAAGCCCCGGCACCAAGGCGTTCGCCCTTACCGGCAACGTGTGCAACACCGGTCTGATCGAGGTCCCCATGGGCACGCCTCTGCGGGACATCGTGTTTGACGTAGGCGGCGGCATCCCCAACGGAAAGAAGTTCAAGGCCGTCCAGATCGGCGGCCCCTCCGGCGGCTGCCTGTCCGAAAAGGATCTGGACCGCCACATGGACTTTGACTCCCTCACCAAGATCGGCGCCATGATCGGCTCCGGCGGCATGGTGGTCATGGATGAGGACACCTGCATGGTGGAGGTGGCCCGGTTCTTCATGAGCTTCACTCAGCGTGAAAGCTGCGGCAAGTGCGTTCCCTGCCGGGAGGGCACTCAGCGGATGCTGGAGATCCTGGAGCGCATTGTGGCCGGTCAGGGCACCATGGAGGATCTGGATACCCTCCGGGATCTGGCGGATATGATCGAGAATACCGCCCTGTGCGGCCTGGGCAAGAGCGCGCCCAAGCCGGTCATCAGCACCCTCAACGCCTTCCGGGACGAGTATGTGGCCCACATTCGGGACCGCCGCTGTCCCGCCGGCGTCTGCTCCAAGCTTCGGGTGTACAGCATCGACCCCGCCAAGTGCAAGGGCTGCTCCAAGTGCGCCCGGAACTGCCCGGCGTCGGCCATTCACGGCACGCTGAAGTCGCCGTACACCATTGATCAGGACGCCTGCATCCGCTGCGGAAGCTGCGTGGAGCAGTGTGCCTTCGGCGCGATCACCGTAGAGAAGTAAGGAGGATGCTGCTATGGGATTTATGACCATTGACGGTCAGCGGGTGGAATTTACCAACGAACCCAATGTTCTGACCGTGATCCGCAATGCGGAGATCGATATACCGACCCTTTGTTACCATTCCGAACTGTCCATTTACGGTGCCTGCCGTCTGTGCACCGTAGAGGATGACCGGGGCAAGACCTTTGCCTCCTGTGCGGAGCCGCCCCGGGACGGCATGGTGATCTACACCAATACCCCCCGGCTCATGCGCTACCGCCGGACGATCCTGGAGCTGCTGCTGGCAGCCCATGACCGGGACTGTACCACCTGCGTGAAAAGCGGCGAGTGTCATCTGCTGGAGCTGGCTCACCGCATGGGCGTGGACCGGATCCGCTTCAAGAACCGGGAGGCCAAGTACCCCATCGACGAAAGCTCTCCCGCCATCGTCCGCAACCCCAATAAGTGCATCCTCTGCGGCGACTGCGTCCGTATGTGCGACAATGTCCAGTCCGTGAACGCCATCGACTTTGCCTACCGCGGCACCAGCACGCTGGTGACCCCGGCCTTCAACAAGACCATCGCTCAGACCAACTGCGTCAACTGCGGCCAGTGCCGGGTGGTGTGTCCCACCGGCGCGATCAGCATCAAGACCAACATCGATGAGGTCTGGGACGCGCTGGCGGATCCCAACACCATTGTGGTGGCGCAGGTGGCTCCGGCGGTCCGTGTGGCGCTGGGCGACAAGTTCGGCATCCCCAAGGGCGAAAACGTCATGGGCAAGCTGGTCAATGCCCTGCACCGACTGGGCTTCCATGAGGTCTATGACACTACCTACGGCGCGGACCTCACCGTGATCGAGGAGGCGGAGGAGCTGCTGGAGCGGATCTCCAGCGGCGCCAAGGGTCCCCTGTTCACCTCCTGCTGCCCTGCCTGGGTCAAGTTCTGCGAGACCCGGTATCCGGAGCTGGCGGACAATATTTCCACCTGCCGCTCTCCCCAGCAGATGTTCGGCGCGGTGATCCGGGAATACTACCGCAATCCTGAGATCAATCAGGGCAAGAAGTTGGTGTCGGTGTCCATCATGCCCTGCACCGCCAAGAAGGAGGAGATCCTCCGCCCTGAGTCCATGACCAATGGCCGACAGGACGTGGACTATGTGCTGACCACCACCGAGGTGGCCTCCATGATCCGCAAGTCCGGTATCCGCTTTGAGAATATCGACGGCGAGTCCACCGATATGCCCTTTGGCATCGGTTCCGGCGGCGGCGTTATCTTTGGCGTTACCGGCGGCGTGACGGAGGCGGTGCTCCGCCGCCTTCAGACCGGCCACAGCCGGGTGGAAATGGATCGTATCCGCACCAGCGGCGTCCGGGGCGATGACGGCTTGAAGGAACTGACCTTTGACTACATGGGCAAGGAGATCCGCGCCGCGGTGGTCAACGGTCTGGGCAATGCCGACAAGCTCATCAAGCGTATCCAGAGCGGCGAGGTCAGCTATGACTTCGTGGAGGTCATGGCCTGCCGCCGTGGCTGTATCATGGGCGGTGGCCAGCCGGTCGGCGCCGGTCCCCGGACCCGGAAGGCCCGCGCCAAGGGACTGTATGATACCGACGTCAATATGCAGATCAAAAAGTCCAACGAGAATCCCATGGTCCTTGCTCTGTACGAGGGCCTGCTGAAGGGCAAGACCCATCAGCTTCTGCACCGTAATCTGGGCAGCACAGAGAACTGAATCACAGAACAGCCGCTGCGGAAACTCCGCGGCGGCTGTTCTCTGCGTATGGGGAGAGGCTCTGAGTGCCCTGAAAACTGATGAAAAAGCTGCGAAAATCTTTCTCACCGTGGAAGGGAGAAATCAAAAGCCAGCCCGTAAAGGCTGGCTTTCAGCGTATCGAAAAAGTCTTTTCTCCCCGCTGAGCAAGTTTTCAGAACTTCATAAAAGTTCTGAAAACTTAGGATTTTAATGGCGCGGGACACCCTTCTTGGGTTTCCCGCGCACACCCTTCCTTACCGTCGCGGAAAATTTATCACTTTATCGACAGCCTCAAAGCCAGCCCCTACGGGCTGGCTTTTGGCTTATTAGAATGTCCAGTGGGAAATGTCCGTATCGATGCTGTAAGCGTCAACGGTATCCGACCCGGTGCTGCCGGGGAATATGAGGGTCTGGCCGTCGCTGTCCAGCGTCAGGGGAAACCAATCAGGGCAGATGACCTCCCGGCCGTACTCATCGGTGAGAACAGCCGCTGATTCCAGAATATCCCCGGCGGCAAAGGGGAAGGAGAGAGGCTCCAGCCGATAGAAGGTGGCGTTGTCATAGCCTCGGTAGCTGGTCTGCTCATCGGCGCTGATGGGCCGCGCCCAGGCGATCAGATGCTGGTTTTTGAACAGGCCTACCCGAATGGAAACGGCCTCCGCCCGGGGGATCAGAATATTGTCCAGCTTTGTATTGAGCGTCAGGGCATACTCCATGGCGTCCGGCAGGGTCAGCTTGCCGTTTTCAATCTGCGCCCGGCCTTGGAGATCCGCATCCACAAGACTGGCAACGTCCGGCAGGGAGCCGGAATACAGACCGGAATACGTTTGCAGGGGCTGGGTCTGCCGGGTGCCGTCCGGCATGACGAATACCGCGGTGATGGCGATGTCATCCGTCAGTTCGCAGGTCAGCTCCGCCGAGAATTTCTCGCTGACCGGCTGCCCATTCTGATCCGGCTCGGACAGGACGGTTTTGCTGTTGGAGTTGTGGCCGTTGTCCACTGAAAATTCAACGCGCATACCCTCCACGTATGTTTTGGGGACGGCGTAGACGGAGAAGGTCACGGCGTTTTTGGACAGATCGGCGGATACCAGCTCCGTTCCATAGTCTGCTGTCAAAGCGTTCTGCTGTTTGAGGATCTCCTCCACCTGACCGGAGATACTGTATACCTGATTGGACATACTGCACTCCATCTGGTTGATCCGGTTGTAAACGCCATCGAATTGCCGGCCGATTGTCCGAATGGAATCATAGATATTGTAGGCGGCACACAATACCGCCAGCGCTGCCAGCACATAGGGCCATTTTTTCCGGGGCTTCGGGGCGGTTTGGGCGGCGAGATACCGCTCCGTGATCTCCTCCACCATTTTCAACTGGGCGTCCGTCAATTCGCCGCTGTCCGGGGCAGAGGCCGTCTCCGGCGCTTCCTCCACTCCTAACAGCCAGCCTACGGTCACACCGAACCGGCGGCTGAGGGCCACCAGCTTGTCGATCTCCGGTAAGGCAGTATCTGATTCCCACTTGTAAATGGACTGCCGGGAAACGCCCAGCTCCGCGCCCAGTGTCTCTTGGGACAATCCGGCCTCTTTTCGCTTCAGGGCGATCCGCTGGCCTGTGGTCATACGCGTCACATCCTTTCGTGGGAACAGTATCGCCGAAAGCGGGCAAAATCGCCACCAACTTCCCGGCGAAATTTGTAAACCGTTGGTTTACACAGGGGTTTTACAGCTTTTTTTCGTAGAGATTCAGGGGGCAGTGGACGTAGCCCATGAAGAAGGTGTCCACCGTCCCGGCGAAGCGGTAACCGATGGCGGGGTAGAGGTGGTTGGAAACGGCGTTGCTCACGCCAGTGTCGAACCGCATGACGGTCTTGCCCTGACTGCGGGCGGTGTCCTCGGCAAAGGCCACCATTTGCCGGGCCAAGCCCTGCCCCGCCCGGTCAGGATGGATGGTCAGGGTGTGGATAACGGCGACCTGATCGTCCTCGGCGGGGATGGACCAGCCGCCGTTTTTGTATTCCGGCAGCTGGACGCCGTTGAGATTCATGCTGCCCCAGATCGCGCCATCCTCATCTACGCCTACATACAGGGTCCCGGCGTTGAAAATGCTCCGGGCGGTTTCGGCGGTGGGGTAAGCGCCCCGCTTCCAGCCTGTGTAATGCAGACCGGTGGCGTCCTCATGGTCTAAAATAGCCTCATAGACGGCGGCTACGGCAGGCAGGTCGGATTCCTTGGCAATACGGATCATGGTGTTTCCTCTCTTTTCTCTCGTTTTCAAAAACAGGCGTACCGGACGGTACGCCTGTTTGGTGGTTATTCGGATCTGGAGTCGTTTTCCTGTTTAGATTCAGGTTTCTCGTCAGACGGTGTTTCGTCAGAGGATGGTTTATCCGCACTGTTCGTCTCTCCGTCGGCAGGAGCCTCGATCTTCTCGGAGATCATGTGGACCTTCCGGGCGGCAGGCTCGATGCCCTCCGGCTGAGAGGGGCGGAAGCCGTTCTCATGGGCCAGCGTGGAGGCGTAGGCGTCTTCCACGGTGGAGGGGTCCCGGCCCTCGATGATAGCCACCATCTCCGCGCCGGTGATGGTCTCCTTCTCCAGCAGATAGGCCACCACCTTGTCCATGTCCTCCCGGTTTTCCCGGATGATGTTCACGGCGTCGGCATAGCACTTGTCCAGAATATCCTTCACGGCCTTGTCCATAGCGGCGGCGGTGTCCTGCGCGCAGTCCAGACCGTAGCCGCCGTCCAGATACTGGCTGCGGCGGGAGGCCAGAGCCATCATGCCGAACTGGTCGCTCATGCCGAACATGGCAACCATGTTCCGGGCCACGCCGGTGGCCTCCTGAATGTCCTGAGAGGCGCCGTTGGTCATGGTGTTCATCACCACTTCCTCGGCGGCGCGGCCACCCATGGACACAGCGATCTTCGCCATCAGCTCGTCCCGGGTGCGAAGTTCCGTCTTATCCTCCTCCGGCATCAGCAGGGTGTAACCCAGCGCGCCTTGGGTGTGGGGGACAATGGTGATCTTCTGAACAGGCTCCGTATTTTTCTGCTTGTAGGCCACCATGGCGTGACCGACCTCGTGGTAGGCCACCAGTTTTTTCTCAAATTCCGTCAGGACGCTGCCCTTTTTCTCTGTGCCGGCGATGACCAGCTCGAAAGCGGCCAGCAGGTCCTCCTGAATCACCAGCTTGCGGCCCTTTCGGACGGCCCGGAGAGCGGCCTCATTCACAAGGTTGGCAAGGTCGGCGCCCACGCAGCCGGCGGTGGCCAGCGCTACTTTCTTCAGGTTGACGTCCTCGGCCAGCTTGATGTTCCGGGTATGGACCTGAAGGGTGGCCAGACGGCCCGCCAGATTGGGACGGTCAATGATGATGCGGCGGTCGAACCGGCCGGGCCGCAGAAGGGCCTGATCCAGCACCTCGGGCCGGTTGGTGGCGGCCAGAAGAATGATGCCCTTGGTGGGGTCAAAGCCGTCCATTTCGGCAAGAAGCTGGTTCAGGGTCTGCTCCCGCTCATCATTGCCGCCGAAGCGCCCGGAGTCACGGGATTTGCCGATGGTGTCGATCTCATCGATGAATACGATACAGGGGGCTACCTTGGCGGCCTCCTTAAAGAGGTCACGGACACGGGACGCGCCCACGCCCACGAACATCTCCACAAAGTCGGAGCCGGAGATGGAGAAGAAGGGGACATTGGCTTCGCCGGCCACGGCCTTGGCCAGCAGCGTTTTGCCGGTGCCCGGAGGGCCTACCAGCAAAGCGCCCTTGGGGAGCTTGGCACCGATGTCGGTATATTTCTTGGGATTGTGCAGGAAGTCGATGATCTCCGTCAGGGATTCCTTGGCCTCGTCCTGACCGGCCACATCGGCAAAGGTAACGCCGGTCTGCTTTTCCATATAGACCTTGGCGTTGGCCTTACCTACGCCGCCGATCCCACCCATGCCGCCCATACCCTTTTTGGACATGATTCGCATGATGAGGGAGAACATCAGCATGATAAAGACAAAGGGCAGGATGAAGTTGATGGCGAACAGAAGGAGCGGGCTCATCTGAGGCTCGTACTTCGTGTCATAGTCTGTTTTTCCGGCCTCATGCATCCGCTCCACCAGAGTGTCATTAGACTCCATCTTTACGGTAAAGAGCTTCAGCGCCGCGGTATGCTCCTTGCCGTCGGCGTCGGTAAAAGCGTAAACGGCCTTGCCGTCCTGATCCGTGGACTTGGTGTAGGCGGTGCCGTTCTCAGCGGCGTAGACATAGCCGTCCTTGGGGACGATATACAGCAGGCCCTCGGAGAGGTCCACGGTGACGTCCTCCACCTGCTTGCTCTCCATCATGGCGATGAAATCGCTGTACTTGATGTTGATGTTGGAGGCCTGCTTTCCGGCGGACCCCATGTAGCTGCTGGTGCAGTAGAACACCAGCGTCAGCACCAACGCCCAGGCCACCAGCTTGACAGCGCCCAGCAGATTGCGGTTGCCCCGTCGGTTTTTATTGTTTTTATCGTTCTGGTCCATTGAGAACTCCTTTCAGAGTGTGTGAAATTAAAAAGCAGTATAGCACAACCTCCTTGAAACCACAAGGAAAAGAGACTGCCTTTTCATAAACTTTCTGTAAATTCAGACGCGCTAAGGCGGAACGATTTTTCAAATTCATCTTTATTGTGGACCGGTTCTGTGATATACTGTAAAAAGTATACCCCGCAGATTTTGACAAATTCCGATCATGAGAGGATTTCAATATGACAGACGAAAGAAAAGACCAGCTGACCGCCGAGGCCGACGGCCTCATTGAAGGCCGCAACGCGGTGATCGAAGCCCTGCGGACGGAGGCCAGCATCGACAAAATTTTCATCCAGAAGGGTGAGGTGGACAAGACCCTGGGCCACATCGCCTCCAAGGCCCGGGCGGCGGGCATCGTGGTGGTGGAGGCCGACAGGCGGAAGCTGGACGGCATGAGCCGCACCCACGCCCATCAGGGCGTCATCGCTCTGGCAGCGGTGCGGGAGTACGTCAGTGTAGACGATATTCTGGCAGATGCCGCCGCCAAGAACGAGTCGCCCCTGATCGTGGTGTGCGACGAGATCTCCGACCCCCACAATTTAGGTGCCATCATCCGGACGGCTTATTGCGCCGGCGCTCACGGCGTGGTCATTCCCAAGCGCCGCAGTGCGGGCCTGACCAGCGTGGTGGCCAAGACCTCCGCAGGCGCGGTGTCTCACATGAAGGTGGCTCGGGTGCCCAATATCCCCTCTTTGCTGAAGGACCTGAAAAAGCAGGGGATCTGGGTATTCGGCACGGCGGCCAACGGCACCACCGGCCTGTATGACGCGGACCTGAAGGGCGCCGCTGCCATCGTCATCGGCAGCGAGGGGGACGGCATGACCCGTCTGGCTGCCGAAAACTGCGATTTTCTGGTGAGCATCCCCATGAAGGGTGATCTGAATTCCCTGAACGCCAGCGCCTCGGCAGCGATCCTGCTGTATGAGGCCGTGCGTCAGCGGATGAACTGAGAAGTTTGGAGAGAACACGGTGTCAAAGGATGTCGAGAAAACAGAATACGGCACAGGCACCTGGGATACGCCGCCGTCTGACGAGGATTACACCTTAGAGGAAATTCTGGCGGAGTACGGCTCCAGCCGCCAGCAGAAAATCATGGAAGAGGTGGAGCGTGAGACCGCTCCGGCAGAGCCGGATACGCCCAAGGCACCGGCTTCTGAACAGCCTTCCGCCCCTAAACCGACAGAGACGGCCCCATCTCCAACGCCCAAATCGGCGATGGCCCTCTGGGAGGAACGGATCGCCGCGGCGGCGCTGGAACAGGACGGGGAGGCCCCCCTTGCCGACGATTCGGACCCGGAGGAAGAACCACGGACAGATGACGGCCCGGAGCCGGAGGCTACCCGCTTCCTGAGTCTGGAAGAACTGGTAGGGACAACGGTAGGGGCCGTGATGGAGGAGCACCACGAAACGCTGCTGAAGCCGAAATGGGGGCTGTTCTCCCGGAAGCGGCAGGAGGAAACGGAGCAGCTCTACGATTCCATGGAAGCCCCGGAGGAATCGGTAAAGCCTCTTACCGAGGCAGAGAGCATCGGGGAAGAACCGGAGCTTAGCGAGGTCGCGTCTGAGGAGCGGGAAGCCTATAAGAGCCGTCACCGGTCTCTGGGGTTTGCCTTTTTTACAGCGCTGGTGCCTATCGCCGCTATGGCGGCGGAGCAGTCCGGCGTCACGGTCCCCTTCTGGACCGGAGACCGGCAGATCCAAGGCGTTGCCATGCTGGCCTGTCTGCTGATCGAATTGGTGCTGTGCTGGCACGTGCCGGTGTACGCGATCCGGAAGCTGAGTGAAAAACGCTGCGTCAGCGCACTGCTGGTATCGTTGGCGGTGGTGGCGGCGGTGGTGGACTGCGCGTTGTGGCTGCTTGTTCCGGGGCGGGGAGAAGCGCTTCCCTATACCGCTGCGGCGGGACTGGCGCTGTGCTTTGCCCAGTGGGGCATCAGCCGGGAAAGCCGGGGCAGCTATGATAGCTTCCGTCTGGCATCGCTGGACGATCACCCCCCTTACTTGGTCACGGAAACTCCAAGGGGTGCCTGCAAGCAGAAGGGAGACCTGCGGGGCTTTTACACCACCGCCATGCGGGATGATTATGCCTCCCGTCTTCAGACGGTGTTCCTGCCGGTGATTTTTATGGCCGCGCTGGTATTCGCGGGCTTGACCTCTTTGGGACGTGGACACGGAATTGACTTCCTGCGGAACTGGTCCGTGATCCTGACAGCGGGAGCCACCTGTTCCCTGCCGCTGTGCTGGAGCCTGCCATGGTCCCGGCTGACCCGCCGACAGCAGAAAAGCGGCTGTGCCGTGGCGGGATGGGACGGCGCGGCCCGGGTAGGAAAGCGCCGGGGCATGATCCTGACGGATACCGACCTGTTCCCGCCGGGGACCATCCGGCTCAACGGTGTGAAGGTCTACGGTGAGGAACTGGGAAAGGTGTCGGCTTATGCGGCGGCAGCCGCCCGTGCGGCGGGCTGTGGCCTGGAGCGGGTCTTTGAGGGGCTGGCGGTGGGGGAGAACGCCCCACGGGAAACGGCTCAGGACCTGAGCTTCTATGAGCAGGGCGGCTTTGGCTGCACGATCCACGGGGAATCCGTCCTGTTGGGGACGGCCTCCTTCCTGCGGAAGCAGGATGTGCGTCTGCCCAGCAACATCAATCTGAAAACCGGCATTTTCCTGGCCATCGATCATCAGCTGGCGGCGGTGTTCGCCGTGAAGTACGAGGCGTCGGAAAATGTGGATTACGCGCTGCGGACCCTGCGCCGCAGCCGGATCACGCCGATTTTGGCAGTGCGGGACCCAAACATCACCCCGGCGCTGCTGAAGCGGAAGTTCTATAAGAAGATCAAGGTGGAGTATCCGCAGCTGACGGACCGGGTGGCCCTCAGCGAGGCGGAGGAGGACCGGGGCCTGCCCCGGGCGCTGCTGCTGCGGGAGGGCCTGCTGCCCTACGCCGAAGCAGTGGTGGGCAGGCAAAGCCCGCCCGGTCCAAGGTTTTGTCTGCGGCAAAACGCTTGCGCGCCG